>Ga0055584_100002760_pt1 | contig 17418 bp, 12 predicted proteins | sample OSDHelmetaG_FD_58716 | JGI IMG/M metagenome (GOLD analysis project Ga0055584, IMG submission 58716) | Pelagic marine sediment microbial communities from the LTER site Helgoland, North Sea, for post-phytoplankton bloom and carbon turnover... | ecosystem: Environmental > Aquatic > Marine >... | reverse complement strand
AATAGTGTAAGCGGTGGTCTCACTATTGTTAGTTGCGGTGTACTCCTGACATACATCGTCGCAGCTTGTCTCAGTCTCCACACTGTTCAGCGTGTCAGTCGTTGTCTCAGACACCCTGTACTTGACCTCATACCTGCAGTTTGTATCACTCGTTAGAGACACAAACTCTCCGCCTGAGAGAAGGCCGTCTCCGTCTATGTACTGATTGCTCGTGACCCCATCAAGACGACACTGAGTCACAAGCCATACATCACCACAGTCGCAGCCCAACCTCTCTGCCGTGACCACACCGGGCAAGAATGTTATCTCCTTTACACAGGCCGTTGCACTACCTCCTACACCCAAGGTGATGGTCTGCGGCTCAGTCATTGAACAAGTATAGAAGGTTACATTTTTGGAACTTAGCCCTGTGTTTGTAAACCTGTACATCAAGCACACATCGTTGCAGTCCGTTACATCAGAGCGGACAATGTTTATCGTGTCGGTGGATGCATCATCTGTTGGAGCTATAACCTGCCCAACACACCCTGATGTCAACTGAACGAAGTCACCAACTCCGACACCACCTAACTCAGGGACTACTTGAGTAATCGCAGTGGCAGAAGAATCGTGCTGACACTCCTCGACCAACAAGTTGTTTCTACCCTCGCACGAGCAGCACACATCACCTATGCTCACTGTGGAGTAGCATAACTCCACGGAAGATGAGTTCCTGTAGTCGTAAATCAAGTACAGGTATTCGTCGTTTGAACTCGGCATGGCAAACGATGCCTCGTATGTGTTAGGACCACCCGTAATTGGAGTTGCCCCCGTGGACGCAGCCAACAAAGCGGCTATGTCAGTGGGGTTGTTTGTATACAACGTACCGCTCCTCAAGTAACGGAACTCATCCTCAGATGAGTCGAACACAAAGTCATCGGCAGGAGGAATCTTATTGGAGATAATCGATACGGTGGCACCGTCAGCAGGAACGAATCCTGACCCCTGTGGGCCTGTAATCACATCGTACTGCGACACAAGTGGACTCGTTGTACCCGACTGCAGCGTGACCGCTGAAGAGTGCAACGGAGAAACAAACGAGCCATCCACCCACCTGTACTCGTTGTGGATGAACTGACCGCTATCTGTGTTATTGGACAGGCAGACCTGAACAATGGTTATCTCCTGAGCAGCGGGACAGTTTACAGTGATGTACGCCTGAACAGAGTCTATGTCCGTGGCGGTCACAACGATGTCTACAACCTGCTCTGTGAGAACATTTTTGTTCACCACCAATGGCACCAACATATTGGTCGATGAGACTGTCACACCATTGAAGGTGGCATCTATTCGAGCATCAGCAGAGGCTGACCAATTGATTTCCACATCTCCAATCAGATAGCCCACGTTGACACAAAACTCCGTTCCGGGGAAGCCATTCCCCAACGCATAGACAGTCCTTGTGATTCCACATTCAATGCATGGGGTGTCGTCAGGCAATAGGTTGTCGTTTGATGTGAGGACGTACTCATTAGAGTATGGGTCAAACCCACCAAGCTTTTGCGTATCGAGTTTATCGATAAACAAGTCCCTAAACCAAGAACGCATACCCAACTCAGAGATGACGGTAAGCTTTTCACTTGACCCTGCAGCACCCTTGAGTTGTATGACGGCACCTCTCTTGCCGTCGGTGAAGTATTTATCGTACCCCCAACGAACATAGCTTTCAGGGTTTCTGCTGATTCCATAATCCTCGGTCCTTGCCACCTGAGTACCCAACACTTCGGGTACGGAGGAAACGACACTCTCTCCCGTAGAGTCTGTCAGCAAGTTCTTACCCGCCAACACATAGGATATTTTGTCCTCCTGAAGAACGAGAATATCTGTAGCCCGTGAGTCAAGCTTGAACACAGGCCCGTAGCTATCCTCCAATGATTTGAAGTTAAGGAGGCCGAGATTGAACTCGTTTAGCTTGTTGACATTGCTCTCATCGTTGTAGACACCGCTATACGTAAGGTCAGCAAACCGCCTCATCTCCTTGTAGTCCTGAGCAGATGTGGTGGTCACCCTATTGCCTAACGTCAACTCCTTGCCGTCGATGGCATCTCTGATTTGGTAACTCTCCACACCATTGCCAAAGGCATAGCAGTTGAAGAATGCAGTGTCGATGATGGCCGCCTGAGACCCGGTTTGGTTTTGGACATTACCCTCGTGCGTACCCGACACGGGGTCGATAGCATACGACACGGGAGACTCGTACCAAATGTCAGGAGCAGAGTCTTGCGCCTCCGTCTCAAAGACAACAAGAGACGTACTCCTCATCACCTCAATCTGCACCTTGAGCCTGACCTTTTTATTTTTCGTGTTTGCAGTACCCTCGGAACTCTTCACGCCAAAATACGTCCTGCCCCCAAACGTGTTGAATCTTGTGTAGATGTTACAACAGTCACAAGGCTCTGCGGATAGGTTGCCGTTTACAATATTGTACTGTGGGCCATTGGTCCCGGTTCTTGATGACTGAGCCTCTAACGCATCAGCAATGTTGTCACCATCAAACCAAGCCTTGAAATTGGTGTATTCCTTAGATGCGGTAAAGTTTGCATCCACAAACAATGAACGCCTTGGTGTTGAACCCCTGCCTCGCCTTTCATTGTCAATCAATATCCTAATACGAGAACCCGCAGGGATTGTGTAGTCAATGTAACCTGTCCCCGCAGGGTCTTTGGTATCTACGGGATAGTAGATTTCCATACACCCCTTACCGCTCTCACTAAATGTTCCATAGTCTACAACGGGCAGGTCAGACAAAGAGGTTGCAAAATCGTTCGCACGTATCTTCATGTACGTACCCGTGGGCACCACCAAATCATTACCATCCGAATCTGTTGGGGCGGGGTCAAGAAAGTCCCTTTGCTGCGCCTTCTTCTCCAAGACGGTGGCGTTCACGCACCTATTCAATGGTCCGGCAGAGTCAGTCTTTACCGTGAGGATGTCTCCCTCTTCTACCTTCCGTGCATTCTGCCCCTCAAGCATAAAGTAGTCCGCACCCGATGTCGGGTCTCTGAAGAAGAAACTGCTATAGACGGTAAAAAACTTTTCCTTGTCTGACTTTATGCAAAGCTTGTACCTCGTTGCCCAAAATGGGGCGAGTTGCTGCGTTGGTATCTCTACCCTGATGTTGTTCTTGCTGCTCGACAACGAACACGGAACGTGCACCGTATTGTTCTCACTGACCAAAGCGGTGGTCGCTCTATTAAAATCATCCATGTAGATGATGCCCACCTCATAGCTTCGGTTGCTATGCAAACTCGAGGGGTTACCAATCGATTGGTACGTGCCCTCAGCAACTGTTATTTGATAGTACTCGTACGCGTTCTGTGTAATGGCCACCCCCGTTGGGTCATCCACATAACGGATGGCGGGAAGCTGAAGCCCTATCAGCGTAGATGACGGAGTGGATATTATGGTGATGGGTTCGCTCGGACCATTTATGCCACTCTCGTATTTCTGAAGTCCTGACAAAGTGCTTGTGGCCGAACAATTGAACTCGTCTGTAAGGGTTACACCCGTACAGGCTGCAGACACAGTCTGAATGTTGGACAGGGTACCCACCTTCTCCTGAAAGTCCGCGCTCGTCGCGAGGTCGTACGGACTTGCGAAGTCCTTTGGCAGGACGTACTGAAAGTTTATCTCGGTATCAAGAGTCTGCTGAGTGGGCGTTGTGTCACCACTAAACCCAAAGTGTTCAAACCTTAGCACGATGTCAATGATTGACTCTGCCTTGAGGTCTATGTCATCAAAGTCAAGCTGCAGAATAGCGTTGTTAGAGGTGAACGCGCCATCCCAAGCATAGTTGCCATTGGCAGTAGTGTCGGGCAAATTCTCAACGCCTATCTCCTCTGACTGAAGAGTAAGTGTATACTCAAGCCGCGTTGGGAATCCACTCAAAGAGACTATGTCGTACTGCTCCAAATAGTTTCCGTAAACCAATCGGTTGCCCATCATGGTCTGCGCCTTGGCGAGTCTTGGCACGTTGTCATACAACCTGAGTATCTCGCTCTCAGGAAGTACGGTGTAAATCTTACTATTGCTGAACGTGTAGGTGTAGTTCGTGTTGTCCACGAGGCCCAACTCCTCCTTGTTCAACTTCTCAATGACCCGTATAGAGCCTGTCTGCATATCCTTCCATAGAAGGTCTACAGTCTTGACAAGCGGCCCACCTGAGTTGTACGTGATGACTGCGGTGTTGGCCAAGTTGAGCATCCCCTCATTCAACCCTGTCCCAAAGTCGTAGTCAAAAATACCGGGGATAAAAGCAGGGCTTGAAAACTGAGAGGTAGCAGAATACATATCCCCGTCGTACTTGTACCGATATCCAAAAGAAGTGAATCGGTCCTGCAGGAAGTTGTTCTGCGAAGACGTGATAGTAGCAACTGACGTGGGCGATGTGACGGGTGGCTTCTTAATCACGAGGATGTCCTCCGGGCTGAACCCATCAAAGCCTGTAGTGGGGTCGGGGTTGCCGTAGCTTTTATCGACATCGATAAACCTTGGTGGGTTGATGTCATCCGTCCAAAACAGATACTTCCCATCAACAAGGTCCACCCCTGTGATGAGGTGTTCCTGATTGAAGTTCAGCGTGGTCTTGGTGCCCGTGCCGTCATCAACACTGATGAGGTGGTAGGTAAGAATCTGCCCCTTGGTGTTGTACGACAATACAAGGTCAAGTGCAATCGAAGCGGTGTAGTCGGGCCAATTGATGAACCAATAGATTGTTTCGTTGGCACCATCTGCGTACGCGCCTATGCACTTAGCGTTTCCACTAACGGTCTCACCATTGTACTCAATGTTAGGGCTGACCTTCAGGTTCCCCTTTGTGTTTTCTACAACACCTACCTCGGACTCTTCAGTTGAGCCAACACGTATGTTCAGAGCGTTTAGGTACTCCCCGTTTGGAACGAGCCTTTCGTCAAGGCTCTTGTTCATTCGCCCTAAGACAAAATTTCTTGACGTGTTCGCCATATTACTTTATCCATTTACCCTGACCCCTCATGTTCATCAGAAGCCTTGATGGGTGTATGTTGCTCAGTCTCAGCTTTGCATTTCTAAGTAGCGCGGTCTTTCTCTTCCTCGCCCTGTTGATGATGTACTCCTGCACACCAAGCTTGGAGTTCAGTATAGCGTACTCAATGTATGCGTAGATGTAATCCTCAAACATTTTGTTTACGGTAATCAGGGAGTTGTCACCTCCCTCCATTCCGTCTGACACGTACTCAAGGATGCACAACTCACCCGACATTCCCGAACTGAAGTTTATCACGCCACCCTTCTTGTCAATGGTGAAGGTTGGATTAGAGTTGGCGGTCTCAGTGTTGAGTCCGAAACGGGCACCAATCTGATAGTCGAAGTACCATAGGCCATCGTAGTAGTAGCCCTCCAAACCATTGAATGGGCTTCCTTCATTAAGGTAGATGCTCCTCTTGCTCCCCTTAATCCTGTCCATGTCAATGTTTGAGTTCTCAGGACTCAGCGCATTGCCGTCTTGGTCAAAGAGGATGTTGGAATTGTTGTCTTGCAGGTAGGCGCGACTCCAATTGGTCTGAATGTTTTCAGTGAGCGGCCTGAGAATTTGGTCTTTGTAAAGAGAGATTCGAACCCAATTTACGTAGTCGTGCGGCAGCACAAAGCGAAGTTTGTCGGAGACATTGAGTTCCAAAATCTTTATCTCCTTGAACGCGTCGTAGTTCAACTCCTGAATACCCCTCTTGGCATGGAAGATTATCTTGAACCGCTCCTCGTTGTTCACGAGGCTATGGTTCCCCGAATACATGAGCATGAAGTTGTTGACTATGTCCTCCAAAGAAACATATTGGTACGAACCCCAATTCTTGTCTTCGGGCGCACTGCCTCCATTCTCATAGTATTGGTAATCAGTAATGTAGGCCATGCTCTATTATTTTTCGTCCATGTCTGACTTCTGCTCAGATTGAGTGGCAAACTGAACGGGTTGCATCTCCCTAATGGACATACCCGCATACTGCAAAATCTTCAGCACCAATGATGGCTCATCCTCAAGAGGGAGTTCAAAGTCTTGAAAGTCAGGCTGCGATTGGTCAAACGACGGCTCTCCCGCATTAAGGGAAATGTATGTCCACTTGGGTGCCTTGGGATACCTTATGTGCTGAGCGAACACCTGACCGTAGTCGGTAATCGATTCAGGCAGCGCAGTAAGAAACAGACCCTGCTCTGTATAAGCAGGGAAAATCAAACTCGGCTTGGTATTCATGCCCATGTTCAACAAGTTGACCTTGTCGTGCGTAAGCCTTTCAGAAATCTTGATACTGTCTGCGTCGTAAATTCTGTAGCCCTCATCAGCCTCTTCGGGAAAGATGTCCTCAGTCAGGCTCATCAAGGTTTCAGATGAAACATTGGCCACATAGGCAAAGTCTTCGGTGACGGTGTTTACAACAACATCGCCAACAGACACTCCCGAAGATTGAAACGCTCCCGACGTGTCCTGTAGGTTGTTGGCAATCCCTCCATTCCTGCCCTCTCCACTTGTAAGCAGAGATGTGTAGATAAGCACCTTGTTGATAAGGAAGTATGTCTCTCCTGTGCTGAGTTCACTCGGAAGGTAAAAGTTGTTGTTGTATGCAGGAATAGAAGTTACAGTCTTCTTCAGTGCCTTGGTGACCGAGAAAGTATCGATGACCTCAGCGTATGTTTTTGAAATGTTTGCGTAATCAGTTCCCGACTGACGAGCATTCTCCTTATTTAGCTGATAATTATACTGATAGAAGTAGTCCTCGAAGATGTCTAACTGCGCTTGTTTGGCAAACAGGTTGAAGTCTTGGGGCGAGATGTAACCATAGTTATTCTTATTCAGTATAGACAATACGGTATTTCTAACTGAATTTATCATCTGCAAACTCTTTGCTGCAAAGATAGATAAAAAAAAGAGGGGTCTATTTTTGAGACCCCCCTTGACAATTAAGCTAATCCCGCATTATAGCTGACCTTCAAGGAACTGAAGAACCTCTACACCATCGTCAGTTTTGAACCATTCGGACAAGTACTCGATGGGGTCTGCACCATACGGTATGGTGGTCATCCTCTTCTTATTCCCCTCAAGGTTGAAGTGAACGTCTTTTTTGTTGTTCCTGAAGCCCAACATCTTCATGTCGAAGAACTGCTGAACAGTGGCCATAAGCTTCACAGATGGGTCGGACAATGCCCTGAGAAATACTTGAGGGTTTCTTTTGGCAAAGACCAAGATATCGCGCCTGAGTTCTGCAGTTGAAACAAGGGTTACGTCCTTTTCAAACAGAACGCGCCCCATCATCTCAAGCTGCTCGATTGAAAGCTTCTTCGCTTCCACCATGGCATCAAGTTCAGCCACGAGAAAGTCAACCTCTTCCTGAGCATCTTTGGTGTTGTCCACCTCAGTAAACTTCTTTCCATTCATTGGGTGGTAGTGCAGAAACTCCTGCAAAACAGGATTTGTCCTTGGGACAGAGAGCATACCATCTTCAAAGATTACAGGCTCAAGGATTGCGTTTCCATCCTGCTCGTCCTCAAAGGGTGACTTTTGATTTCGGGCATAACGAAGAGGGCGGTTTTGTCCCACCTCTTCATCGAAGTAAAGCAATGGAGACCTGCGACTACTTGAGGTAGGCAGAATAAATGACAAAGGGGCACGGCCTCTTGTGAGTTTGTACACCCTGTCTTTCAGTTCGGAGTTTTTCATTTGATTCAAAATTAGAGCGTGTCTTCGAAGACACTTGTTACAAAAAAAAAGGGGAGGGTGACCCCCTCCCCATTAGCAATCGCTGATTAGGCTTCGAACAACACGAAGTTGTTTGCACCCATGACACAGACACAACGCTCAGAGAGGTAGTTGACCTCCATTGCATCAAGGTCGCTTGTGGCAGCACCACCCGCAGAACCTGTAATCCATGTCTTGTACCGACGGTCCTCAGTCTCAGAAGCACGGTAGCGAACGTGGAGGAAAGGACGCTTGGCGTTCATTCCCATCACTTGGTCGTACACTGAGGTAGAACCTGCAGGAACGAGCATACCGTTAATCCGTCCTGACCCTGCAGTAGTGGACAATCCACCGCGCATGGTTGGGTCATTCAGATACTTCCAATCCGTCTTGTAGAAGTCATATCCACGACGGAATCCTGTGAAGCCAAGGTTCAACGCCATGTCGGTGTCGTTGTCAAACAGACCGTAAGACACACCACCTGCGGCATTACTTGATTGGTCAGCCAACATATCATCGATGTCGAAGCCGAAGTCGCGGTCAACGAAAACTACGTTTTCCTCAATCGCTCCCTGCTTATCCAAACGAGTGATAATTGTATCCCAATCATCCAAATCGGTTGGGTTACCACCGCCCCAAACATTTCCTCGGTCGCTGATGGAGTAGAACACACCCTCAGTTCCTTTTTCCCCAAAGTTTGGATTCAAAGTACCGTTGACAACACCTGAATCTGCTTCAGCAGGAACTGCCTCAACCATGGAAGTCTCGATGTAATCGTCGAAACGAAGACGAGTCTCATGCTCGGACTTCATGTACCACAGATACCCGGAAGCACCGTTCTCAGTGGTCACCTCAATCCATCCAATCTGAGCCATGTCAGAACCTGAGACCTGATACTTGTCCTTGAGAATAATCGGAGAGTTCTCAAAGATGTAGTCGTCAGCCTCAAGGGCACCACTCATCCCTACAGTCCCTTTCTTGAACTCAGAGCCGTAGATGAAAATGGTCACGTCAGCGTTTCCAAAGCCCGTACCTGCAGTAACAAGTCCACCTGCTTCGTAGAAAGCAATCTCACACTGCTTGTTGGCCAAGTCAACAGAGGTAACAATTCCCTTGTTCTCACCTGAACCATCGTTCTGAGAAACAACAACCGTCTGTCCGGGACGCAAAGCGATACCGTTGGTTGCGTTGAATGGGGTCCCACCCGTAGTGTCAGTACCTGCGGGGACGGGAGCGTCATTCACTTGGAAAGTTGCACTGTCATCAGCCGCACTTCCATCGGTTCCAACCGAAGCGTACTTGACGTGCAGACGACCCTGCTCTGCCCACTTTACAAGGTCAGAGTTTGAGGGCAATTCAGCCCCTACCATGCGCAGGAAAGAACTTATCGTTCTGTTTCCGTAACGCTCAAATTCCTTCTCGTAAGTATCGGGAAGATACTGATTCAAGAAGTCGAAATTGGTGATGTAGTTGGTTGCCAACGGTACCTGCTGCGAGGACGGTTGAAGGTCAAACCCACCACCTGTAAATGCACCTGCCATCTTTTCTATTTTTTTTAGATGTGGTTAACTTTTCTTTGACTTAATCTTTAGGCCCCTGCCCTCTGAAGGGTTAAGAGACCTGAACTGCAAACCATCCTTACTCTTTGCTACTTCGGGTGCCCTCCGCTCAGACATATTTATGTTCTTCATCTTGCGGCTGACATCCTCTGTGGCATCTGACTTGCCCTGCTCATAAAAGAACGCGGCAAACCTTTCAGGATTCATTGCAACGGCTAATGACTTGTGATACCCCGAAGCATCTTTAAGCAAACCATCGTCCCCCATAAACTTGCCAATGAAGTTTTGGGTGTCAAGTTGTGCCTTCTTGATGTCCTGAGCATCGCCCGGATTGTAGGTCAGAGTGTTGTCTCCAATTTTGAAATCAAAACCTTTGAAATCTTGGAACACATCGTCGGTCTTTTTTACGAACCAATCGCGCCTTCTCTGAACTTCCTCCTGCTGAGTCTTCGCTTCACTCAAATACTGCCTGTACTCTTCAAGTTCCTCTTTGCTCTGTCCGGAAACCTCAGCCGTACTTGACTCAAGGGGCTGCTTGTACATTTCCTTCTGTTCATCAAAGAACTTTTTAGCTTGGACAATAGTCTTCTTCTTACGCAACTTCTTTTTCTTGATGTCCGACTCCTCATCCAAATCTTCATCGAATGAGTAGTCCTCCATCAGAATCTCGACATCCTCTGAATCGAGTGCCTCACCCGATGCCAAAAGATATTCTTTGAGAAGCTGCTCTTCGTCCATGGAGGCGAAGTCCCGACCCAACTTAATGTAGTCTTCCATCCCCCTCCCGGTCTTTTTCTTGTACTCAAAATAAGCAGCCACATCTTCGGGCAACTCCTCTGCACTCTCGCGCTCATCAAAGAGTTGTTCCACCGAGGCGAACTCCTTATCATACCTGCTCTTCAAAAAAGTAAGAACGTCTTCCTCGTTTAACTCTGAGGACTTCTCTTGGTCTGTCTCCGCAACTGTCTCGGCAGGGGGTTCACTTTCAGATGTTGTCTCCTGCTCGTGTTTTTCAAGCAGTTCCTTTTCAACTTCTTGAGTGGACTTGTCCGCTCCGACCTCTACGGCTTTAACCTTAAACTCCATTTGATTTAATTTTTACAAATTTAGAAAATAAATGAACTCAAATTAGCGAGGTGAGAACTGCGCTAAGTCGAATCCATCTAAGCTATCCTCGTTCGATTCGAAGTTGAATGGCGGCAGGTTGTTCTTCCGCTGATTTATCAACTTGGACTGCTCACTGTTCTGCTGACTAATCCTCTTGGCCTTTGCCTCCTCACGCGAAGACTCCCTGCTACTGAGTCCCTTCTCAGCCATATCGTGCAACTGAAGGTTGTAGTTGAACTCTTCTGCCATAAGCTGACTCTTCAGCATGGCCTCCTGCTTCATCTTCTCAATCTCAAAGGAAATCTCAGCCTGTTTGATTTGCATCTTAGCCTGTGCCTCCGCCTGTTGCTTTTGCATTGCAGCCTCCGCGGCCATCTGCTGAGATTGAATCTGCTGCTGCGAGGCCATGGCCTGTTTCTGCATAGCCATTATCTCCTCCCTCTCTTGCTTCTGCTTACGCTTCAACTTGAGCAACTGATTGGCGAGTTTGATGTTCTTAATTTCCCTCACATCAATAACGTCCTCAAGATTGATGTCCTGCTTTGACAACGCAATCTGAATGTTCTGCTCAAGCTGCGCCCTCTCCTCCTCATCAGGGGTAACCTCAATGAAAATACCGAAGTCGTAGATGTACAGGTCGGAAATGTCAGTCAAAATACTGACGTTGTACTTTCCAATCTTGTTGACAAAGTCGTCCTTGAAGTCTGAGTACTCCAAGATGTCAGCCACCCTGTAGGTCAGTGCCTCAGAAAGGGTTCTGAATATGAACAAGCTGCCGTCAAGGATGTGCCTTGTGGCAGTGTTTGAGTTCAGTGCAGCCAACTTCTGAAGACCCACCAACGAATCGGGGTTAGGTGTAGATGCATCACGCGCCTCATTCAACCCCGTCACCGTCCTAATCATGTTTAGGTAGTGGTTGTAGTTGGTGATGAGCATCTGCGTCTTGGATGCGCCTGAGTTGGATGTCAACTGCTGAATGGGCACCTTGGCATTATTGAACTCACCGTCCTGAGTGAATGACCTTCCAATAACGGAACCCGTTTGGAAGTAGAGTCTCAGAGCATCTTCAGGGTTGTATGCCGCCCCCGTTCCCAAGTCAACCTCATTGAGTCCGTCAGCGTCTATGTACACACCGTCGGGCACCGTACGTGAAATGACCTGCTGAAGCTTCAGGTGCGTGACCTGAATAAGGTCGGCAAACGGAATCATCCTGCGCACCAAAGACTCAATCACCCCCTTGTACATACGTGGCGCGACGGCAACGTAGTTAGGGAGGGCGTGTTGACTTGATGACTTTGGCCTTACCATGTTATGGGCCAACTCCCACTTGAGTATCATGTTGGTCCCCATGACCATGATTCCATCGTACCAAACGTCGATGGTCTTTTCAATCTTCTCAAACCTACCCTCCTCCATCATCTCAGCGGGTGGGTTGAATTGGTCGTCCTTCTCAACCACCTTGGAGCCACCCGTCTCAAGAATCTTCTTCTTGTAGACAATCTTTTGAGTGGTCTTGTAGTTGAAGTACATTAGGGTGACAGTGTCGCGGTAGAACATATCGCTCTCATAGAACTGAGCGACATTGTAGTAGTCGTACCAAGACTGACTGTACTTAGAAATCTCCTCCAACTGCTCAGGGGTGAGGTTGGGGTTAATCTTCATCAGTTCCGTCATAGGAACTGTCTTAATCTCTCCCCAATAAAAGCAGTCCTTAAAATGCGGGTCCTCAGTGTAGCTATACACTATGTTGGCGGGGTCCACGTACTTCACCTCAACACCCGAACCGGGGAGAAACTCGTGCTTGGCAACACCTATCCCCAATGTGGTAAGGTCATAGTCAAACCTTTTCCTCAAGTCGAGGTAATGGTTCTCTTCAAGTATGGTGTTGATGGCCTCCTCTTCCGCAATCTCTATAGCGGGTTTGTAGTTGAGTTGCATGAACAATGACAACTCATCATCTGAGTTGGGCAACTCGTCAGGGGACATCATAAACGGATTGATGCCCGTCTTCTTCTGAATAATCTCAAGGGTGTCCTTGGCAACCATTTGCCCCCGCACCATGTCTTGGTACTTACTCCGCTTGGATTGAGAGAGGGCATCCTGTGCGTACGCCTTTACCTTGAATAGTCGGTCCGACATACCATTGACGACGATGTCAACAAACTTCGGGATGATTGGAACGGGTGTCCAATCTAAGTTCAGGTAGGATAGGTCGCCATCAATAGCAAGTTCATCCTTGTATTTTTTGACAGACTGCTCGCCCCTCGCGTAAAGCCTCAGCTTATGGAAATCTCTCCACTGATTGTAGTACCTGCACTGATTCCCATCCTTCCGGAACCATTCATACTGAATGGCCTGACCAACTTGTAACCCAAACTCAGGGGATGCTTTTTCAGCATCTGATACAAATTGGCTTGGAAAGCCCACAGATGCAATCTTTGGCTTCACATCCCTCATCTAATTATCTGACTTAAATTGCCCGAATTAGTATACCTTGCAAAGGTAACCTTTATTTTATTGCTTGCTTTTTCGGGCTGATACAGGTGCTTTTGACAGGCCATGATAGCCAAGCCCGAACTGATTGAGGCATCAAATTTTGTTCTGTTCGATATATCGAACTTTGCCCAATCCTCCAAAGTTCTGTTAAATGGCATAGAGCCTATGTCCCCCGACTCCCTGTAGTCACCCTGTAAATCAACCCCAACGTACTTCTCTATGTAGGACTCTATTGCCGCAGCATGGGCCTGCTTGATATCCTCACTTGAGTTAGGGATTCCGCCCAACTCCTTCTCTGTCTTTGAAAGTTTTGCAGAGTGCTTATCAGGTCGGTTCATGCAAAACCCTCTGTACCCCCTGTTCTTGAAGTGGTACAAAAGCCTTGGCTTGTTGTTCTCTATCAGTATCGGCATACCATAAAACACACAGGCCATCAATACCTCCTCAAAGAATATCTCCGCAGTCTGAGGTCTCGCGACGTACTGAAGAAAGAACTCGTTGCTTGGCGCGTCCTCCATACTGAACTTGGTGAGTCCGTGCAGCGCACCATTGGAGCCTCCACCACCCACCGTGCCACTGATGTCGTATGAGTCACAACCAAAAGCACCCACGTGTTCATTGCCGGGGTACTTTGTTCCGTTGCGCGTAGACACATTGTTTTGCAACGCCCTCTTAGGAATCCAACTCACCAAAAACCTTCCGCGCTTGTCCGGGGACCACACCACCTGCGTATCCTTTACCCCATCCTTCCAATGGAAAGAACCACGCGTGACATGATGCTCAGTAATCATCGAGTCGTTGTAATCTATCTGCTGATAAATCTTCGTCAGGTTGAACAACGATGCCCTACTCTCGTCTCTGAATGCGTGAGACTCTGTCCTTGGGAACTGCCTGTAAAATTCATTCAGCGCATCGGGGTCATTCTTCAAAGACTCTACTTCAGCCTCCCAATAATCAACCGCTCCCTGATGGATAAACTCATCATCAACGCCCCTGACAGGCTCAGTGGTGTCTTTATGCATCACGGGCGCACCATATCTATCGATGAATCCTTCCATGTTCCACTCCATCGGAATGAACAAAGCATACATCCCACTCCTTGTCTGACCATTGGCATTCCTTGTGGAGATGTCGGAGTCGCGATACATCTTTTTGAAGTTGTCACCACCCTTGTTCAGGGCATTTGACGTGGAACCCATCATACACTTGCCGATGACCTTGCTACCCAACCTCAAGCAGGTCTTGGTCACCCGCCAATTGTTGAGGATGTTGTTGGGCTTTATCCACTTGCCGCTTTCATCGTGGATAAGCAGCAGCAGCTTCTCTCCATCGTAACTGTTGTCGTCCGTATTCTTCCAATCGATTGTGGTGTCCAAGCCGTCCATGGCCTCCTCGTCCACATCGTACATATTCTTCTTGGTAATCTTGGACGCGGGGATACGGTATGCCAATTCAGTCTTCGGCTTGTCCATCCCGTCCATGATGGGCTTGAAAAAGAATGGCAGCCTGTTGTTTATGGGCACGACCTTGTCTGTGAACATCTTCTTAGCGTCAGCACCCGTCTTTGACAACACGCCAATGCGTGAGTCACGAGCAAGTGTTGCCGTGTTCACGGCCTCTGAGGATGACATGAACGAAAAGCCCGACCGCCTAATCTTCAGGTATATCATTCCGAAGCTTCGGTGGTCAGCCTTACACGCCTCCCAAAACAAAAACAGAATCCTATTGGCCTCCCGATAGTCCGGGTAGCCAACGTCAATGCTCGTCCACTGAAGGTACATATAGTGGGACCCCGTAATGTAGGTGGGCTTCCCATTGTTCATAAACCAAAAGCCCTCCTCCCTGTAGTCAAACTCCTTCTCGATGTAGCCTACCCACTTGTCCTTGAACTCAGAGGGCATCTCGTTCCATTGGAAGATTGACTGTATCCTCTTGAGTTGCTGAGGTATTTCCCTTCTCTCCCAATACTGCTCCTTCTTGTCTGAGTGTCTTTGAAGACACTCTTTGGGTGCCGGGGGTAGCGCAATCCTTAGACCTGAAATCTCAACGATGTCGCCAATCTGACCTGACTTGGAGATGACCACCACATCGTACTTGTCATTGTAGCCATATAGCCAACTCCGATTCCTGTTCTTATTCGACAGGACGGCCTTGGGCACAACGTCTTCTAAGACGCGATACAGTTCACTACTTTGACCTTCTTTCTGCAAATCCCTGCTTGTTGTTAGAATCTGAAGGGGACGCACTCTTTCCACTCAGAGCGTCCTTCTCCTCCTCAATGCGCTTGAGTATTTCAAATGCATCGAAGATTGCCAACTTCTTTGTAGCCGCAGCATTCTTCAACCTGTCAGCGGCCAAGTCATCTTCGGGGTCACCCGTTATGATTTTCTCCTTGGCGACCTTGATGAGTTGCTCCACGGCTCTTTCCCCCGCTTCTATTATCCTTAGCCTTATCTCTGTTGACTTCATTTGATTTCATTTTAAGTCTCTCTATAGCGAGGCGGTAAACCTCTTCATTATCCCACCAATTGCCGCCATATCCGCTCACAACGTAAGGGTGACTGATTGGTCGTAGAGTCTGTACATCAACTGACCATCTACATGAAACTCGTATTCACTATCAGGTTTGAAGCAGATTCTGTCCCCCACGCTTATCCCCGCCTCTTTGAGCGTCTGATTAAGGATGGCCACCTCACCAACAAGAGGCTCATGCGTGGTCGGCTTGTAGATGTAGGTGTCCTCCTTGGGTACGGGCTTGACAAAGCAGAACTTGTCCACCCCCACCCAATTGCCATCTCTTTTGTAGGCAAATAACTGCTCAAGGTCTAAAAGGAAAATGTTTTCTTTCAAAAAGCTTTTGCCGCTCTTTCTCCTGCCGTACATATCGTTGTAGAACTTGAACACGTTGTGGTGAACCAACACAATGTCTCCCTCCTTAATCGGACCTGAATAGCTGATGGGTGTAGAGAGTACGACCGCCTCTCTGTTTGAAAACCTAAAATCCTCTTCGGATGTATTGACGACAAAGTCTATGCCGCCAATGTCCTTGGTGTTGTTGTACCTCCTATCGCCTACAGGCTCTACTATAAACTGATAGATAGACTTCACCTAAAAATTTATATTGAACTCGATTGAAATAGGCACTGTACTGTTGAACTCCTTCCAACACCTAACGACCTCCTTGTCGTCTTCAATCCAAATCTTCACAGAGTCAGATTCGGGGTAGTGCTTAATCAGGTGAATCTTGTGACTGCCTCCCAATACATCCTGCCCAACGATATAATGCATAGCACCCGACTTGTAGTCAGGGCCAACTGAAATTTTTCTAATGTCCATCTCACTTACCCTACTTTGTACACGCGCATTTCAGCAGATGGGACATTGCTCCAACCGCCTGAAATAGCGTGTATGTATAGCCCCCCTCCATCTATTCCCGAACTATCCCGCATGACCTCCCAATTCATCGTGTCCCCCGCAGTCGCCTGATAGGGGATGGTGGTCTCATAGGGAACCATGATTCCTGTTTGGTCAAGGTCAATCGCCTTGGTCTCAGTAAACTGAGTGCCATTCATGAGCGCCCTGAATGCAGTGACCGTAACATTTCCTGATGAACCCTCCCTCTCGACATTGAGAAATACCTTGATGAAGTAGAACCCCGCCTGATTAAATGTCAGCGTACCATTGGCCGCCATCATCACAGGGTCTGCGGTGGTGCCCGTACCACCCGGACCAAACACAATATCAAGTGGAGAGTCCAAACCCGAAGGCTCTTGGTCTACGTCGTAGTGGGTGCTGAGCACCTCCTCAACCTGTGTTAGGCCAAGTAAAGAACCTGCCGTGAAGTTCTTTGTCTCATTGTTGGACTCAGCGTCGGAACCAATCAAAAGGTCTGAACGTGATACCGAGCCGTCTACCGCATACGATGAAATCTTTGCCATCAGTCTTGTTTTTTCTGAACCTCTCCCGTGTTCAGGTTAATGACGGAGTCCTCCCCGTACTTGTCAATAAGCTTCTTTTCCTCAACAAGGAATGTCGCCTTAATCCTTTTCACCTCATCGACCACCAACGCTCTCTGAACTTCAAGTTCTCCCAACGTCAGCTTTTGACGGGTAAATTCGTTATTCAGTTCTTGGAGGGTCTCTAACTCTTGCTTCTCAAGTTTCATTTTATTCAATTTACTCACAAAGTTAGGGATTATTTGGCCTTCACTTTTTCAAACGACCTGCCACCAAAGTAAGCGGAGATGACGGTGATGAGTACAATCTGCAAAAGGTCTACCCAATTCTCCTTGACATCGAATCTGATTGCACCCGCATCGATGAACACCATGGTCACGGTAGACACTACCAAAAACAAAAGGACAAGAGGGCGGACGTTCTTAGACAACCAAGACCCCGTGGAGTTCATGTCCGCCTTCCAACGCTCTGTGACATTCTGCTGAATGTCAGCCTCCGCCTTAATAAGAATCTGAGTGAGTTCTTTCTCAAACTCTGCTTTTTCATCCTGAGTGCG
>Ga0055584_100002759_pt1 | contig 17424 bp, 19 predicted proteins | sample OSDHelmetaG_FD_58716 | JGI IMG/M metagenome (GOLD analysis project Ga0055584, IMG submission 58716) | Pelagic marine sediment microbial communities from the LTER site Helgoland, North Sea, for post-phytoplankton bloom and carbon turnover... | ecosystem: Environmental > Aquatic > Marine >... | reverse complement strand
GTGCGCGAACTCCTCGGGGAACAGCTCGAGTGCGCTCTTCACGGGCATCACGGCGCCGTCCGCGAGGGCGCACAGCGTGCGGCCCGAGATGCGCCCGAACAGGCTCTCGAGCATGCGGATGTCCTCTGCGCCGCGTCCCTCACCGGCCACCATGCGGCCGAGGATCCGGGCCAGCCAGCCAGTGCCCTCGCGGCACGGGGTGCACTTGCCGCACGACTCATGCCGGTAGAACTGGGCGAGGCGGTGGCACGCACGCACGATGCACTCGGAGTCGTCCATCACGATGCACCCGCCGCTGCCGAGGAACGTGCCCACGCCATTCAGCGACTCATAGTCCAGCGGCACATCCAGCGATCCCTCGCCGATCACCGGCACCGACGACCCGCCCGGCCACACGGCCTTCACGTGCCGTCCCGGCCGCACGCCGCCCGCCATCGTGAAGATCAGCTCGCGCAGCGTGGTCTCGCCCAGCACCACCTCGTAGTTGCCGGGGCGCAGCACGTGGCCGGACACCGAGAAGATCTTGGTGCCCGGGCTCTTCTCGGGGCCCATCGACCCGTACCAGTCGGGCCCCCGGTGCATGATGGGCGGAAGCGCCGCCAGCGTCTCGACGTTGTTGATGAGCGTGGGGCATCCGTACAGGCCGGCGACCGCCGGGAACGGCGGCTTCAGGCGTGGCTGGCCGCGCTTGCCCTCCAGGCTCTCGAGCAGCGCCGTCTCCTCGCCGCAGATGTAGGCGCCGGCACCGCGGTACAGCGTGATGTCGAACGGGCGCCCCTCGCCCAGGGCGTCGGGCCCCAGGCGTCCGGCGTCCCGGGCCTCCGCGAGCGCCGCGTCAAGCACCTTGGCCTGCGCCTCGTACTCGCCGCGGATGTAGATGTACGCGCGCTCGCACCCCACCGCATGCGCGGCGATGGTGAGTCCCTCGATCAGTTGGAAGGGGTTCCGCTCGATGATCTCCCGGTCCTTGAAGGTGCCGGGCTCGCTCTCGTCCGCGTTGCACACGATGTAGGTGGGCCGGCCGGTGTCCTTCGGCAGGAACGACGCCTTGCGCCCCATGGGGAATCCGGCCCCGCCACGGCCGCGCAGGCCCGAGCGGTGGAACGCATACAGGGCGTCGTCGGGCGTAAGGGCAAGCGCGTCCTTCAGGCCCAGGTACCCACCGGCCCGCTCGTAGTCGGCGAGCGTGGTGAGGGGGGCACCGAACTCCCGGTGCCGGTACACGGAGTTCATCTGGGGCATCTAGCGCTCGTACCTCGCGGGCGCGGGCTGCTCGCGCAGGTCATCCACCAGGCACGTGGCATCGGCCGGCTCCAGCGGGCCGATCTGCTCGCCCGAGTCGATCTGCAGGCACGGAGCGCGGTCGCACGCACCGATGCACTGCACCTTGGCCAGCGTGAACATGCCGTCCTCCGTGGTGCCCACGCCGCCCAGGCCCAGGTAGTCGGCCAGGTGGTCGAAGATCTCATCCGACCCGCGCAGCATGCACGACAGCGTCACGCACACGTTGATGACCCTGCGACCGACGGGCTCCACGTAGAGGCGGTCATAGAACGTGGCCACGCTCTCCACGTAGGCCTGCGAGAAGCCGGTGGCCTCGGCCACGGCGGCCATGTCCTCCGCCGGCAGCCAGCCGCTGTCGCCCTGGGCGAACTTGAGCGCGGGCAGGATGAGCGAGCGCGGGTCGGCGAACTCGTGGCGCATGGGAGCCAGGTACTCCTCGATCTCGTGCGCGGTCACCGGTCCACGCCCCCCATCACCGGGTCCAGCGTGGCCACGATCGCGATGAGGTCGGCCAGGTAGTTGCCCTTGCACAGCGGCGCGGTGGCCTGCAGGTTCACGAACGAGGGGTCGCGCATGTGCACGCGGTGCGGCTTGGGGCCGCCGTCGCTCACCACGTAGCAGCCCATCTCCCCGCGCGGGCTCTCGATGGGCGCGTACGCCTCGCCCGCGGGGACCATGAAGCCCTCGCTCACCAGCTTGAAGTGATGGATCAGGGCCTCCATCGAGTACGCCAGCTCCTCGCGCGGGGGCAGCACCACCTTGCGGTCGTCGGCGATCACGCGGCCCTCGGGCATGCCGTCGATCACCTGCCGGATGATGCGCAGGCTCTCGCGCATTTCCTGCACGCGCACCAGGTAGCGCGCGAAGCTGTCGCCCTCCGTGGAGGTGGGCACGTCGAACTCGAAGTGCTCGTACCCGGAGTACGGGGCCACCTTCCGCAGGTCGTAGGGCACGCCGGCCGCGCGCAGGGTGGGGCCCGTCACGCCGAGGGCCAGCAGGTCGCCCGCGGGCAGCACCCCGACGCCCTTCATGCGGTCCTTCCAGATGGGGTTGCCGGTCAGCAGCGCCTCGTACTCGTCGATGCGCTTCGGCATCTCGTCGGTGAACGCCCGCACCCGCTCGATGAACCCCGGCGGCAGGTCCTGCGCGCAGCCGCCCACCTGGAAGTAGCGGTGGTTCATGCGCTCGCCCGACACCATCTCGAACAGGTCCAGCAGTTGGTCGCGCTCGCGGTAGCAGTAGAAGAAGACGCTCATGGCGCCGAGCTCCAGGCCCGAGGTGCCAAGCCACACCAGATGGCTGGCCAGGCGGTTCATCTCGCCCAGGAGCACACGGATCCACTCGGCCCGCGTGGGCACCTCGATGCCCAGGAGCTTCTCCACCGACATCGTGTACGCCGTGATGTTGGCGAACGGCGCCAGGTAGTCCATGCGGGTGACCAGCGTGATGGCCTGCCACCAGGTCTTGTTCTCGCACTGCTTCTCGATGCCCGTGTGGAGGTAGCCGATCACCGGCGTGACTTCCTTCACCACCTCGCCGTCGAGTTCGACGATCAGGCGCAGCACGCCGTGGGTGCTGGGGTGGTTGGGTCCCAGGTTGATCAGCAGGGGCTGGCGCACGCCCGGCCGGATGTCGGCCAGCATCTCGTTGGCCAGCGTGCGCTCGGCGGCCTCCTCAGGGGTGTAGGCCTCGACGCCTGCGATCACGCGCTCGGTGGGGGTGAGGGGCCGCTGCTCGCGCAGCGCGCCCTCCACCGCCTCGCGGCTCTCGGCGGCGAGGGGGAAGTTCTCGGTGCGCGGGTCGGTGGTGCTCATGGTCACACGGCGTCCGTGAACTGGACCTCTTCGCCGCCGATCGGGTAGTCGCGGCGGAGCGGGTGGCCCGACCAGTCGAGCGGGTTGAGGATGCGGCACAGATCCGGGTGACCGGCGAAGCGCACGCCGAACTGGTCGTACACCTCGCGCTCCATCCAGTTGGCGCCCGGCCATACCGAGGTGACCGATTCGATCTCGGGCTCAAGCGCGCCTGCCCATGCCCGCAGTCGCACGCGGCTGCCCGTCTGGATGCTGGCCAGGTGATAGGCCATGCGGAAGCGCCCGGGCTCGTCGGGGAAGTCCGCGCAGGTCACGTCGCTCAGCAGCGCGAACTGGCCGGGTCCGTCACGCAGCGCGCGGCAGGCCTCCACGATCCGCTCCTTGCGCACCTCCACGGTCAGCTCGCCCACATGCGTGAACTCCGCCACCACGGCGCCGGGCGTGACCGCCTCGATCTGTGCCGATACGTCGCTCACCCGGCGTCACCGCGGCCCTCGGCGCGTGCCTGTGCGTCGGCCTCGGCGTCGGCCACCACGGGTTCCACCACCGGCGGCTCGCCCGGTTGCTGCACGTCGTGCCCGGCTGTCACCTCGCGCAGGGCGGCGAGTTCGTCGGCGTGCTCGCGCTCCCAGGCCAGGCGCTCGGCCCGGCGCCCGGCGATCAGCTCCGACGAGGGCACCTGGCCGTTCACGCCGATCTTGCGTCGCAGCACGTCGATGCCCTCCATCAGCCCCTCGGGGCGCGGCGGGCAGCCGGGCACGTACACGTCCACCGGAAGGATCTTGTCCACGCCCTGCACCACGGCGTAATTGTTGAACACCCCGCCGGTGCTCGCGCAGGCCCCCATGCTGATGACCCACTTGGGCTCGAGCATCTGGTCGTAGATATGGCGCACGACCGGGGCCATCTTCTGGGTGAGGCGCCCGGCCACGATCATCAGGTCGCTCTGGCGCGGGGTGCCGCGGAAGAACTCGGCCCCGAACCGGCCCATGTCCAGGCGCGGGCTCAGCGTGTGCATCATCTCGATCGAGCAGCAGGCCAGGCCGAAGGTGGCCGGCCAGATGGCCGAGGTCTGCGTCCACGCGATCGCCTTCTCCACCGTGGTGGTGAGCAGGCCCTTGCTCACCTCGGCGGCCAGTGGGTCGCGCAGGTCCCAGTCCACGCGCTCGTCATTGCGCGGCGAGCGGCGGATGGGTGCGCCGGGAGGCGGGATCAGCGCCATTCGAGCGCCTTCTTCCGCCAGACGTACGCGAGCGCGCCGGTCAGCACGGCCATGAACACCACCAGCTCCACCACGGCCACTCCGCCGACATCACGCAGCACCACGGCCAGCGGGTACAGGAACGCCAGCTCGATATCGAAGATGATGAAGAGCATGGCGGTCAGGTAGAAGTCGATTGAGAACCTCTGCCGGGCGGGCTGCACGGTGAGGATGCCGCTCTCGAAGGGCAGTTCCTTCGTGGCGTTCGGGCGCCTGCGGCCGACCATCGACAACGTGAACAGCGCGCCGGCGATGCCCGCGCCCAGCACGATGTAGATCAGCAGTGGAAGCCAGGTGTACAGGTCCATGCGGACCGGCCTCTCCAGTGTTGCCGCAGTGCGGATCACGGTGTACCACCCCGCGAACCCGTATCACCCTAACAACGGCGCCGCACAAGCGCACCATCGTGCGGATTGCCTCATGGCAAGCGGGATCTCAGGGGTTCCCCAAGTGCCTTTTGTGACATTCTCGTGACGAAACCGCACAAGCCTCCGCAGAGGGGGCTGTGCCCCCATTCCCCGCCGGTACGATCCCGGTCGTGGGCATCGACCGCATCACGTACTTCGGCGATCTGGTGGCCGAGCAGCCCGACGAGCCCCGCGCCCGCTACGGCCTGGCCGTGGCGCTGCGGCACGCGGAGCGGTGGGATGAGGCCGTGGACCAGTACCGCGCGTACCTCGCCCTGGCCAGCGACGAGGGGGCGGCGTGGGGTCACCTGGCCGAGTGCCTGACCGCCACGGGCAACGCAGATGCCGCCGCCGACGCCTACCTCAGCGGCATCGACGCCGCGTTGGCGAATGGCCACACCGGCCTGGCCGACGACTTCCAGCAGGCGCTGGAGGCCCTGGCCTGACACCCGCCACGCAGCGGGTCACCGTGGCCGGCGCCGTGCGGTTCTGGTCGCGCAACGCCACGGTCGGGCGCAAGACCATCCTCACCACCCTCGGCCCGCGGTTCGTGGAGGCCATCGCCTATCTGGCCATCATGGGCCTGGGGCTGGGCGCCTACCTCACCTCGATCGAGGGCGTGTCGTACGTGGCGTTCATCGCCCCGGGCATTGCGGCAAGCGCAGTGATGTTCGGCGCCATCCTCGAGACCTCGTACAACGCGTTCGTGCGCATCCACGTGCGCCGCGTGTTCGAGGCCGCGGTCACCACGCCGCTGTCGGTGGGCGACGTGGTGGTGGGCGAGTACCTGTGGGGTGCCACCCGCGGCACCATCTACGGCGTGGTGTTCATGATCGTCATGGCGCCGTTCGGGCTCATCGACAGCTGGTGGGCGCTGCTCACCCCGCCGGTGTTCCTCATCGGCGCGCTCACCTTCGCGGTGATCGGCATGGCGTACACGGCCTTCACGTCGAACATCGAGCACTTCAACATCTTCTGGACGGGCGTCATGACGCCCATGTTCCTGTTCGGCGGAATCTTCTTCCCCTTCACCGCACTGCCCGGGTGGGCGCAGGTGATCGGCTGGTGCCTGCCGCTCAGCCACCTGGTGGCCGCCACCCGCGAGCTGGTGATGGGTGATGTGGGGTGGGTGACGCTGGGCCACGTGGCGGTGCTGCTGGCCTTCTCGGCCGTGCTGTTCATGGTGCCCATCCGCCGGCTGGGGCGGACCCTGCTGGCCTAGCGGAGTCCGAGCACCAGCCGCACGGCGCTGTCGAGATCAACCATCTCATCCGCAGTGAGCGAGCCCAGTTTCCTGCCGATCCGGCCCGTGTCGAGGGCCCGCATGCTCTCCAGCAGCACCCGGGTCTCGGTGCCCTTCAGGTCGACCGTCGGCCGGAACATCGAGTGCCGGGCGGACGAGGACAGTGGGGCCACGATCACCGTTGACCATCCCGCCATCCCTTCTGCTTGCAGCACCAGCGCCGGTCTGGCCCCCGCCTGCTCCCGGCCGGTGGCCCGCCCGAACCGCGCGGCGTGGATGTCCCCCCGCCTCAGTCCGGCCATGGCGCGGTGATCTCCTCCCATTCGCGGAACTCGGCCATCTCGCGCGCCACGGCCTCCTCGTCCTGCATCAGCCGCTCGCACTCGGCGCGAAGTGCCGCGTCGGTACTCCGTGCAGCGGCCGCCTCCACCAGGGCGGTGCGCACGGCCTCCGATTCGCTCATGCCCATGCGCACCATCAGGCGCAGGGCCATGCGCGACTCGTCATCCAGCCGCGCCCTCACGATCTTCTCGGGCATGTGATCATCGTGGCACAAAACGTGCCACACCGCGCGCGGTGCTTCAGCGCCCCTTTGTGCCGGAACGCGAGCCGATTCGTGCCAGCCACCGGGCGCCCTCGCCCCGCCGGCGCTCCAGCGCCTGCACGTCGGCCTCCGCCACCCGGGCCACCCCGCTCAGGCGGTTCAGCTCACCATTCACCTGTGCGTGGGTCATGCCCGTGGCCCCGGCAATGGCGCGCACCAGCACGGCGTTGGCGTCGCGCAGTGCCCGCCGCCGCGCCACCGGGTTCATCCCCGCAGCCTCGCCATCGGCTGCTGCACGGGATATCGCCCCGTCCAGGTGCGGGGCCTCTGCGAGCTGCAGTTCGAACCCGTCCTCTGCGGGTTCCTCGTCCTCGAGGCTCCCGAACAGGCCCAGTGTCTCGTCCACCTTGTGTACCTGGGCCTCGCCCGACGGTGTCGCCGACACCGCGGAGAACAGCGACAGCTGCTCGTCCTCCCTCCCCATGGGCACCTCGTCCAGCGCTGTGTCCTGCAGGGGGTCGGCGTCGTCGGACGCCTTCAGGAAGTGGCGCCGCTCCTCCGCGATGCCCATTGCATGTGCCCGCAGCCGCGGGTCGTCGGGCATGAACATGTAGCTGGGCTGCCGCCCGGTCCGGCCCGGCACGTACCGCACGATCCGTCCGACGGCCTGGCGGAAGAACAGCTCGGTGGTGGTTGTGGTGGCGAACACCCCCACCCGCAGCCGCGGGATGTCCACGCCCTCGCTCACCATGCGCACCGCCACCAGCCAGGGCCTGCGCCCGCCGGCGAACTCGTCGATACGCGCGCCGGCTGCGGGGTCGTCGCTGGTGGCCACCATGGCGTCCACGCCCAGCACGCGGCGCATGATCCCGGCAATCCCCCGCGCATGCTCCCGGTCCATGGCGATCACCAGGCCTCCGGCATCGGGGTGGGAGGCCCGGATCTCCATCAGCTGGGCATGCGCCCGTGCCAGTGCGTCCGGCAACCAGGCGCCGCCTACGTCCAGCGCGGTCCGCAGGCGCTGGGCGGCGAGCCGGCCGTCGAGGGTGTCGTCGAACGATGCGCTCTGCGCGCTGCCGTCGGGCCCGATCCACTCCATGTCGCCGCCCAGGCGTGGGAAGTGCACGGGCCGCACCACGGTGCGGTCCGCCAGGGCGGGTCCGTAGCCGTACTCGATGTCGGGCTCTGCCTCGCCCGCGGCGTCGTACGTCACGAAGGGAATGGCCAGCGAGTCGCTTCGGAATGGCGTGCCGGAAAGGCTCAGTCGCACGGCGGCCACCTCCAGCGCGGTGCGCACGCCATCGCCCCACGCGCGATCGTCGCCGGCATGGTGCACCTCGTCCAGCACCGCGAACCCCTCGCGGGCCACCTGCCGCACCGCCTCCGCGCCCTGCGCGACCTGCTGGTAGGTGACCACGATGCCATGAACCTGGGGCGGCAGCGGCTCGCCGGTGATCCATGCGGGGTCCAGGTGCAGCCCCAGGCGCTCTGCCGCACCCGCCCACTGGCCCTTCAGGTGCTGGGTGGGCGCCACCACCACCAGGCGCCGCCCGGGATGCGCGGCCAGGTCCTGGTGCGCGGCGGTAAGGGCGAAGGTGGTCTTGCCCGCGCCCGGGGTGGCGACCGCCAGGAAGTCGGGGTCACCGCTCGCCTGGAACGCATCGAGGGCGTTCTTCTGCCATGTGCGCAGGCGGATGGTGCGAGTGGGTGATGCCACGAAGGGCGGGAGGCTAGCGGGGGCGCCATGCGCTGCGCGATACTCGTCACATGAGGGAGTCTCTTCGCAACGCGTTGTACCGGGGTGGCGAGCGGGCCACGCCGCTTTCCGAAGCCGAGAACTCCGTATTTCTCTTTGCGCCGGGTCTCAGCCGTGACCGCCTGGTGCGCTACGGGGTGCTGCTCGTCCTGTCCGGGATCATCGCCACCGGCGGCGTGCTGGTGGATTCGACCGCGACGGTGATCGGCGCAATGATCGTCGCGCCCCTCGCGACCCCGATCCTCGCCGTTGGGTTGGGCGTGTCGATCGTCGAACCGCGGCAGGTAGGGCGGTCGATGCTCGTCGTGGGGGTCTCCATCATCGCGGTGGTGCTGATCGGGGTGGTGATGACCCTTGCCCTGCCGGTCATACCCAGCGAGCAGTGGGCACTCAGCAACTCACAGATCACCGGTCGGGTCTCCCCCGGCCTCATCGAGTTGGTGGTTGCGATCGCCACGGGGCTGGTCGGGGCCTTCGCCGTCACGCGGAGCGACGTCGCCGGTGTTCTTCCGGGGGTTGCCATTGCGATCAGCCTGGTGCCCCCGCTCGCGGTGGTGGGCGTGGTGCTGGCGGGGGGGGAATGGGCCATGGCAATCGGCGCGCTCCTGCTGTTCCTCTCGAACGCCATTGCGATGGTGGTGATGGCATCAGTGGTGTTCTGGATCGTGGGCTACGCCCGCGCGGCGGCCGACCGGCGGGAGGTTCGGAGGCCCGTGGTGTTCATCGTGTCGCTGGGCTCGATCGTTATCGTGCTGCTGACCTTCATCAGCATCCAGACGGTGGCAATCGCGGCCCAGGAGTCCCGCGCCGCCGGTGCCGCCGACGTCTGGCTGGAGGGGTCGTCGTTCGATCTTCTTGATGTCCAGACGCGCAATACCGATTTGGTGCTGGAGGTGATTGGCAACGGCCGACTGCCCGATAGTCGCGAGTTCTACCGGGCGTTCGAGCCCCCGCTCTGGCTCGATCCATCGGTGACCGTGCGTGAGTACTCCGGCCGCACCATCGAGCTTCTCCCGCCACCGGATCCGGCGTAGTGCACGCCGGGCACCTGCGCGCCCTGTGGCATGACAGGCCCCGGGCGGCCGCGCGATAGCATCGCCCCGCCGATGGCACACCGTCGTTGACGGGGCCACCGCCGACCCACACCGTGACCGACACCAGCCCTCCTGATATCGACGGTGCCGACCCCTCCCGGTCTCCCGCGGCGGGCTGGCCACCCATCGGCCGGTGGGGCCGGCTGCTGGTCATCCTGCTCTCACTCGGCCTGCTGGTGGCACTTCCCACTGCGTGGGTCACCACCCAGTACAGGGGCGAGGAGATCAACTCGGCGCTGAGCTACCCGGCCAACGACGGCTGGTGCCACCTGGGCTACACCGCGCCCGGGTTCGGCATCCACTGCTTCGGCGACTACGCCCAGGCGCTCATCAGTGCGCAGATCGACCTCGATTTGCCGGGTGCCCCGCCCGCGGGCGTGATTCCCGGGGTCACCAACCCCGACTACACCTCGCTGTACCCGCCGGTATCGCAGTACCCGCACGTGCTCTCAGCACTCGCCGCCAACAGCGACATCGGCCGGGAACGCACCTTCTACGGCTACATGTCGCTGCTCGCCCTCGCGGTGTTCGCCCCCGCGTTGTGGGTGGCCTGGATGTGGCGGCGCTCGGCGTTCGCGGTGATCCCCCTCATCCTCATCGGCGTGGCCGCGGTGCCCGTGTTCGCAACGCTCGACCGCGGCAATAGCGCCGGGTTCGTCATCCCCTTCCTGCTTGCCTTCGCCATCTTCCTCGGGCGCGATCCCCGTCCCGTTGCGCCCATCGCTGCCGTGGGTGCGGCACTCGTTCGCCCCCAGTTCATCCTGATCGCCGTGGGCCTTCTGGCCGTGCGGCAGTGGAAGCAGGCCATCGCCGCGGTGGCGTCGTTCGCCATCATCACCGTGGCGTCGTTCGCCCTCATGCCCGCGGGGTTCACTGCGAGCTTCCGCAGCTGGTACGACACCGTGTCCGGGCTCACCAGCGCGGGCGTGGCCAGCGTCACCCGCGACATCCCGGCCAACCCCTCCATCCCGCGCAGCGTCACCGCGGCGGCGGCATGGGTAGGTGGCGCCCCCTCCGCACTGGGCGAGGCCGGGTGGTGGGTTGCCGGCCAGGTGGTGAGCAGGCCCCTGCTCCCCGTGGTGCTGATCCTCATCGTCACGGCCGCCCTGTTCCTCCTCGCCCCGGGGTCGGTGCCGCGCTCGGTTGCCGTGGTGCTCTCGCTGTCCATCGCCGCGCTGTCGCCAGCGGTGGCGCCGGTCTACTACCTGGGCTTCGCCCTGGTGGTGGGCGCGCTCATCCTGCGCGATTCGGGTGGGGGCACGCGGGGACTGCTGGACGAGGGCGATACCTGGCCGCATCGCATCTGGGCCGTCGCCGTGGTGGTCGCCGTGACGCTGTCGCTGGTGCCGCTCACGTTCCGCGGGCTCGCCCCCGAGGGCTGGCCCGTGCCACGGCAGGCATGGGTGCTCGAGAACGTCGGGCGCCTGTGGTTCCTGCTCGTCGTGGGCGCCCTTGCGTGGCTCCTCGCGCGAGCCGTCATGGCCCTGCGCGCCCGGCGCGCCTAGCCGAGGAGCGCCTCGGCCCGGGCCACGTTGGCGAGCCCCGCCTCATCCGCCGCCGCCCGCTCGGTGGCATCCCATGCCGGCTCCGGATCCCCGCGCAGCGTTGCAGGTGGCTCGTGGCCCAGGGCCGTGCGCAGCGCGTGCTGCCATGCATCCGGCGTGGGCACGCCGTGCCCGTCGGGCACGGTCCCGGGCGGTGCGAGGGCCCCCAGTTGCAGCGCCCACAGGCGCCCGAGCGTGGCGGGGTTGTAGCCGCCCCCGGCGGTGTCCAGCAGCCGGCCGTCGCAGCACTGGTCTGCGAGCGCCACCACCTGCCGGTACATCTGCTCCATCCCCCCGATCGTCATCTGCAGGTGGGTGAGGGGGTCCGCGTGGTGCACGTCGGCACCCAGGTGCACCACCAGCACGTCCGGGCCGAACGCGCGCACGGCCGGGGCCACCACGCGCTCCACGGCCGCCAGCATCGCGGAATCGCCCGCGAACGGCGGCAGGGGAACGTTCACCGTGGTGTCCTCCGTGCCCACGGGCCCCCGCTCGGACACATCCCCGGTGCCCGGGTAGAAGCCGTAGGCGAACTCGTGCACGCTCACGGTGAGCACGCGCGGATCGTCGTGGAAGATCCACTGCACCCCGTTGCCGTGGTGGGCGTCCAGGTCCACGTAGGCCACGCGCCGGGCCCCGGCGTCCAGCAGCCACGCGATGGCCAGCGCGCAGTCGTTGTACACGCAGAATCCCGATGCCCGGTTGGCGAATGCGTGGTGCAGGCCGGATGGCGCGGGGCAGAACGCCCGCGACCCCGCGGGCCCCTCCCACACCGCACGGGCGCCCTCCACCGTGGCCCCGCACACATCTGCGGCGGCCTCGTGCATTCCTGAGCGCGCCACGGTGTCCTGCCCGGGCACGAACCCCCACTGCGACGCCTCGAATGCCAGCGCAAGCGCCGGCTGGGCGGAGTAGCGGCGCACGGCCTGGATGTAGGCGGGCGCGTGAACGCGGGCCAGCCCGGCGTCATCCATGCCCGGGGGATCCACCACGTTCACCCCTGCGGCATCCAGCAGCCCCATCTGCGCAAGCAGGTCCCATGCCAGCCCGCGGCGCAGTGCCCGTTCGTCGTCGTCCGACGGGTTGTAGGCCTGCAGCCGCGGGCTCCACGGGATGGTGACCGGCATCAGTGGCCCTAGCCGCCCCCGGGACCGCCGACCAGCGGCAGCAGCACGGGCGCAAGCGATTCGTACCGGTCGCTCTCGCAGCCATTGGTGCGCGTGAGGGTGGTGTCCACGGCTTCCCCGGCCCATGTGCCGACCAGGGTCATCTGCTCGGGCCCGCCGTAGATATCGGTGCACACCCGGTCGGCGGGCACCGGGTCGAACGCGGCGCTCAGCGACTCCAGTTGCTCGCACGCCGCAGCGTCCTCGGTATTCACGCCCGGGCACGCGAGCACCGCCACCCGCGGTGTCACGCCCTGATCGGGGATGTAGGTGATCTGCAGGTTGCCGGTGGCGGGCCCCCCCGCCGTGCCGGCGTCCTCACCGCAGCCCTGCGCCACCAGGCCCGCCGCTCCCAGCGCCAGCACGGCCAGCGTGGCGGCCAGGCAGCGCACCTATCCCTCCGCCACCGTCACGTTGAAGGTCTCGGTGTTATCGGGGGTGCTGCTGCCCGGCGGCAGCAGCTCGAACGCCAAGGTGCCCGACCCGGTCCTGGCGGTGTCGTATGTGAAGTTGCGCACGCCCGATGAGCCGACCGCGTCGGGGTTGTCGGGCACGAAGGCGTCGTCGAACAGCTCCACCTGCACGCCGGCGGCGCTTCCGCCTGCGGGCTGCCACTGGTAGCCGGTGCCGGCGGTCTCGGGCAGGGAGATGACGAACTTGGCACCCAGCTTCACGTTCACCTCGGTATCGCCCGAGGTGAAGGTCTCCATGCCGACGGGTGCCGTGCTGGCCGCGGTGTTCACCTGCTCGTCACCGCAGCCGGCGGCCACGAGGCCTCCCGCCGTCAGCATCAGTGCAGCCGCGCCGATCGCGGCGATGCGGGGGGTCTTCATGTGATGTTCACCTCGTAGTCAACGGACTCGATGAAGTCCTCGGTTCCGACGGGTGCAAGCCTGAACTGAAGCACGCCGCCGCCCGGCTCGGTGGTCTCAAAGGCCCAGATACCGCCTCCGGACGAGTTCTCCATTCCCTTCAGGGAGAGCCCGCTGATCTCCTGCTCGGAGTACAGCTGCCATTCACGGCCCTCGCCGGGCTCCGGCATCTGGATGGCGAACCGCGATCCCGGTGGCAGGTTCACGACGTTGTGATCGGGGTCGTACAGCGGTGCGCCGTCCGCCCGCGTGGAGGCCGGGGTGCCGTCTGCGCCCCCGCACCCCGCGGCGGCCACCCAGGCGGTGGCGATGCCCGCGCATGCGAGCACCACGGCGGCTGTGCGGCGGGCGCGGCTCACGCCGCCAGTGTGGCAGAGCGCTACGCGGTGGGGGCCACGCGGGCCACGCCGGCACGCTGGCTTGCGTCCGCCACCGCGGCTGCCACGGCGGGCACCAGCTTGCGGTTGAACACCGAGGGCACCACGTAGTCGGCGGCCACGGCACCCTCCTCCGCCACCACGTTGGCGATCGCGCAGGCCGCGGCCATCACGGCCTGGTCGGTCAGCGCCGATGCGCGCACGTCCAGGAGGCCGCGCCACATGCCCGGGAAGGCCAGGGTGCTGTTCACCTGGTTGGGCAGGTCCGGGCGACCGGTGCCGAACACCGCAACGTGCCCGGCCTCGCCCGGATCCAGATCGGGGTTGGGCATGCCCAGCGCGAACACGATGGGCTCCGCGGCCATGGCGGCGATGTCATCGCGGTCGAGCGACCCCGGGGACGAGACGCCCACGTACACATCCGCGCCCTTCACCAGGTCGTGCATGGCCTCGTCGCTCTCCGCGGCCCGCACCTCCAGGGCCCCCGCGGCATCGGCGATGCGCCGGAACGCGGTGGCGCCGGGGCCGGAGCCCGCCACGCACATGGTGGTGTCCTCGATGATGCGGCCGGTCACCTGCAGTCCGTTCAGCACGCCGGCCAGCAGCGCGGCAGCGGTGCCCTCGGCGTCGCCGTGCAACACGGGGATGTCCAGCGCATCCTTCAGCGCGTCCTCCACGGCGAAGCATGCGGGCGCGGCGATGTCGGCCAGGTGCACCCCGGCGAACACCGACGAGATCTTCGTGACCACGTCCGCGATGGCCGCGGGGTCGTCCAGGTCCACGGGCATCGGGAAGGCATCCACGTCGGCAAGCTCGCGCATGAACAGCGACAGCCCCTCCAGCACGGGCAGCGAGGCCAGCGGCCCCAGGTCGCCCTGGCCCACCAAGGCGGATCCGTCACTCACCACCATCACGCTGTTGCCCTTGATGGTGAGGTCCCACGCGCGCTCGGGGTCGTCATGGATGGCCATGCACACGCGGGCGACGCCCGGCGTGTACGCCATCGACAGGTCATCGCGGCTCCTCACGGGTGCGCGCGTGCGCATGGTGAGCATGCCGCCCTCGTGCGCGCGGAAGATCCCGTTGGTCACATCGAGCACCTCGATGCCGCTGATGCCCTGCAGCGTGCGCACGATCTCCTCGCAGTGGGCATCGTCGGTGCCGTGCACCACCACATCGCGCGTGATGGTCTCGCGGGTGGAGCGCACGGTGTCCATGCCGCCCACCTCGCCGCCGGCCATGGTGACGGCGGTCATTGCGCTGCTCAGTACGTCCGTGCCCACCGGGAATTCGGCGCGGACGATCACACTGGCGTTGGACGGCATTACGGGAACTCCGGGGACTGAAGGGAAAGGCCGCGGGAGACTAGCGGGGAACGTCCCACGTGGAGCGGGGTTCCGCGCCGGGTCGTGTGGTCCTGCCTAGGCGGGCACCTTCGCGGTTACCAACGCGCGCAGGTCGGCCTCGGGTCGTGCGCCCAGGTGGCTGATCACCTCGGCGGCGGCCACGGCCCCCATCCGTCCGCAGTCGTGCAGGTTCCGCCCTTGCGTCCAGCCGGCCAGGAACCCCGCGGCGAACAGGTCGCCGGCGCCCGTGGTGTCCACCACCTGCCCGGCGGGCTCGGCGGGAATCACGTGGGTCTCGCCGTCGCCCACGATCACCGCCCCGTGCTCGCCCCGCGTGCAGGCGGCCACCTTCACCAGCGGCATCACCTCGTTGAACGCCCTGTCGAGGTCGTCGGTCCCGTACAGCGACGTGAGCTCGTGCTCATTCGCGAACAGGATGTCCACGTCGTTGTCCACCAGGTCCAGGAAGTCCGCGCGGTGGCGATCCACCGCGAAGGGGTCCGAGAGCGACAGCGCCACCGCGCGTCCCTCATCCTTCGCGATGCGGATGGCCCTGCGCATGGCCTCGCGCGCCCCGGGCGGGTCCCACAGGTAGCCCTCCAGGTAGAGCACCGCCGAATCACGCACCAGGGCCTCGTCCACGTCGTCGGGGCCAAGCTCGATGGACGCGCCCAGGTGCGTGCACATGGTGCGGTGTGCGTCGGGGGTCACCATCACCATGCACACGGCCGTCTCAGGCCCGTCCGTGGCGGGCGCGGTATCGAATCGCACGCCGGCCGCCCGGATGTCATGCGTGAACACCTGGCCCAGCTGGTCGTCCCGCACGCGCCCCACGAAGGCGGTGCGCACGCCCAGCATGGCGGCCCCCACCACGGTGTTGGCGGCAGATCCGCCCGAGCACTCCACGCCAGGCCCCAGGGTGCCGTACAGGTCCTGCGCCTCCACGGCGCCGATCAGCGTCATGCCGCCCTTGTTCACGGGCAGGCCGTCGATCACGGCGTCGTCCACGTGGCTCAGAACGTCGACGATCGCATTGCCCAGGGCGAGCACGTCCACTGATGGCGGGGCAGGTGGGGTCACGCGTGGTCCTTCCGTCGGGTACCCGGCGAGCGTACCGATACGGGCCCGCCCGGGGGCACGGGGCCCGGTGACCGATGGGGTACCCTCGGCCCGTGCCCGATGAGCCCGCCCGCGGAGCCGTGGACACCCCGCGCCCGCCCCGCGTGCGATGGGCCACGCGGATGCTCCTGCTGCTGTCCGCCGCCCTGGTCGTGGCCCTGCCCGCCCTGTGGGTGGCGTCGCAGTACAACGGCAGCGAGGTGGCGGGAGCGCTCAGTTACCCGGTCCGCGACGGCTGGTGCGAGGCGGGTGTATTCCCCGGCCTGGGTGCGCACTGCTTCGGCGACTACACGGGGCAGGTGCTCACGGCCCGGCACGACTTCGGCCTGCCGGGCTTCGACCCGTCCACGCATCCGTACCTGGCCGACCCGTCACTGGCCTACAACTCGCTCTACACCCCGGTGGGCCAATTCCCCCACGTGGTGGCCGACCTGCTGCTGGGTGCGGGCTTCGGCTCCGGGCGCACCTTCTATCTCTTCATCTTCCTGCTGCTGGTCGCCGCTGCCGCGCCCGCCCTGTGGCTTGCATGGCAATGGCGACGCTCGCCGTTCCTCGTGGTGCCGCTGATCGTGATCGGCGTCGCCGCCGTGCCGGTGATCGCCGTGGTGGACCGGGGCAACAGCGCGGGCTTCGTGATCCCCCTCCTGCTGGGCTTCGCATTGTTCGCGGGCAAGGATCCGCCCTGGATGGCCCCCGGCTTCGTCACCGCCGCCGCGCTGGTGCGCCCGCAGTTCATCCTGCTGGCCCTTGCCCTCGTCGCGCTGCGGCGCTGGCGGCAGGCGGTCGCTGCCGTCGCGGCGTTCGTGGCCATCACCGTGCCGTCGTTCGCCCTGACCGCCGGTGGCCTCACGGCGGGCCTGTCGGCGTGGTGGTCCAACGTGACGGGCTTCCGGGGAGTGGCCGATCTCACCATCGATGTGAACGCCAACATCTCGCTCGCCCGCGGCGTGGTGATCACCGGTAACTGGCTGGCGCAGTGGCCGGGCGCCATCGGGGCTTTCGGGGGCTGGCTCTCGGCCTCCGCGATCACGTACCCGCTCGGCGTGGTGATCATCGCCGCGGTTGCCTTCCTGCTGGTCGTCCTTGCCGCAGGCGCCTCGCTGCCCCGGTCGGTGGCGCTGTTCATCCCCCTGGTCATCGCGGGCACCGCGTCCACCATCTCCCCGTCGTACTACCTCATGTTCGCCCTGGTCATCGCCGCCGTCGTGATGGGGTCGCGCATCGCGGGCAGCCGGGATGAGGGTGCGTTCGATGCGGAGGGCGCCACGGGCTGGCCCGGTGCCACGTGGAGGTGGATGGTGCTCGCGGCGGCCACGCTGTCCCTCGTGCCCATCCCGTGGGGGGGCGGTACGGTGGGCATCGGCCCGGCGTGGGTGCACTCATGGCTGCTGCGCCACATCGCCGTCGCATGGCTGCTGGTGGTGGCGGCAGGTCTCGCCTGGGCGTTCGCCCGGGCACTTCGCGCCGGGGGTGTGCGCCCGGTGGCCGGACCGCCCGCGGACGTCCCGTAGGGTACGGCCGCCTGCCCGACCGACACCGGCCACCTACCCGGGGGAGTGAGTGACCAGCGCCACGCGACGCCTTTCCGTCGTCATGC
>Ga0055584_100002758_pt1 | contig 17425 bp, 15 predicted proteins | sample OSDHelmetaG_FD_58716 | JGI IMG/M metagenome (GOLD analysis project Ga0055584, IMG submission 58716) | Pelagic marine sediment microbial communities from the LTER site Helgoland, North Sea, for post-phytoplankton bloom and carbon turnover... | ecosystem: Environmental > Aquatic > Marine >... | reverse complement strand
CTTGTCCATCCGTGTGATCATTGCAGCTTGCCCCTTGTCCTGCTTGGGCCAATCCATCTTGTCGTACATTCCATATTCCGGAACTTCGGCTCCATCCCCGAACATCCTGCTGCCTTCGTTGTTGGCATGTGGTATGGTCAAAGGGAGGTATAGAAAGAAGGGATTGTCTCTGTTTTGGCCGATCCAAGACAAGGCTTCTTCAGCAAAGAGATCGTGGGTGTAGTCGATCCGTTTGGTCGCCGCTCCCCCGATGAACCCACCGTATCCTTTTTTTGCTACCTGCTGAACTTCATTTCGGAGTATCTGCTTGTCGAAGTTTTTCCAGAGGTATTCAGGGTAGAAGTTATGTGCGTGAACTTGGTTTAGGTAGCCGTAAAAGTAGTCGAATCCCTGACCCAAAGGATGCCCTTCCTGTCCGACTTCTCCAAGTCCCCATTTACCGATGAGAGCGGTAGAGTAATTTGCTTTCTTGAGGGCTTCGGCCACGGTGAAGTCCTTGTCGCGAAGGCTCTGTCTGCTCATATCTCCTCCGGCATTACCACGGACATGAGTGTGCCCCATGTGCTGTCCAGTCATGAGTACGCTACGGGAAGGGGCACAGACTGTGCTACCGGAATAAAAACGGGTGAATTTCATTCCCTCCTTGGCCATTCGGTCGAGCCGCGGAGTCTTGATCAGTTTCTGCCCGAAGCATCCGAGATCTCCATAGCCGAGGTCGTCCGCCATGATGAAAATTAGGTTGGGCTTTGCTTGGGCAAAGGATCCAGAGAGGAAGAGGAGAGAAAAAAGAAGTTTTGTTGGCATCTTACTTTCCTTCCTTGAGTTCCTTGACGGTGGTATCGACGAGTCGTCCGACGTATCCTTGAAAGCGCTTGTCCACTTCGGTCGGTGTGCGGGGCATAGATTGGACCTTGGGAAGGAGAGATTTGGCCTTGTCGTCGAGGTGGTCGATCGCATTCATCGCGAGCATGGAAGGGAAGCACCCGTTCTTTACTGGGTCGGCCGTTTCGCCCAAGACCTTGAGCGCACCCTTTAGGTCTTTCTTGTTACCGAATTTCCCGAGAGCTTCGGCGGCGATGACCCGGACGTAGGGGGAAGAATCCTGCAAGGCCTTGGTCAGGGCATCCTTGCCGTGCTTGACTCCGGCCTTTTCCTGCATGAGCAAGCCGAGGGCTCCCCAGTAGCGGACGGCGGAGTCCTTGTCTTCGAGTAGCTTCGCAATCACGGGGAGGTCCTCCTTGCCCATGGATGAGGCTAGGTCTGCAGCCGACCGGATCTTCTCGAATGGATATTTCTTGTCGTCCTGTCCCATCTCATAGGGAGTCGAGCCTTTGGAACGGGAATGAATCTCGCCTTCGGGCAAAAAACCGACGTCTCGTATTTTCGTGACGTGATCGACATGGGCTTTTCTCATGTCAGCTAGGATTTTCATATGCTTCTTTGATTTGACTAGGTTGTTCACTTCATCCGGGTCTTTCAGCAAATCGTAGAGTTCCTCGGGTGGTTTTGTTTTCCAGAAATGGCTCTGAGCCTCATTCAGCTTGCCTTCGTCAAAGAGGCGTTTCCAAACCTGCGTGGTGGTGGTAACGAACATGTATCCGACGTGCTGCCCATAGAGTTTGTGGGGCATGTAATTACGAATGTAGATATAGCGCTTGCCTACCACGCTACGCACCATGTCGTAACGTTCGTCCATCCGTCCGCGGAAGCCGTACCCGTACTCCTGAGCTGGAGCTTCGTGCTTGCCCATAAAGGCGTGGCCTTGCATGTGGGCGGGTGGTTTCTTGCCCGCTATGCTCAAGAGGGTGGGGGCCAGATCGATGAATCCGACCCGGCGGTCGCTGCTGCCACCGACCTTGTAGTCGGAAGCAGCAAGATGTTTCCACTTCTCGGGAACATGAACGACAAGGGGGATTTGCAAACCCGAAAAGAAGGGCCAACGCTTGCTCCTTGGCATGCCTGATCCATGATCGCCGTAGTAAAAAATGATGGTGTCGTCTTCCACTCCGGCATCCTTGAGTTCCTTGAGTTGAGCTCCGACTTGGGCGTCCATCTCGGTGATCTTGTCGTGGTACTGGGCCCAGTCCTTTCGAACTTCGGGGTGATCGGGGTGGTAGGCAGGTACGCGTACCTTGGCTGGGTCATGGACTTGGGTGTGCGGGCGCTTGCGGATTTTGCTCTCGTGACTGGTCGTGAAGTTGAAGACGGCGAAGAACGGTTGCTGCTTGTCAGGGCGGTTTTTCCAATGCCCTTTCCCCCCGCTTTCATTCCATACCTCGCCCTCTTTGTGCAGGTTGTAGTCTTCTTTCGATTTGTTCGTGCAATAATATCCAAGCTCACGCAAGTAAGCAGGGTACATCTTGTAGGCGGAGGGCAAACTGGTCATGCTGCGCATGTGTTCGGAACCGGTGGAAGGGGGATACATACCTGAGATGATGGTGGTGCGGGCGGGTGCGCAAACGGGTGCAGTGGAGAGGGCCCGAGTATAGATCATTCCCTTCTGTGCCAGAGCGTCGAGGTTGGGTGTGGTGGCATAGTCGTCGCCGTAGCACCCGAGGTGCGGGCCGTTGTCCTCACTTGTTAACCAAAGGATATTGGGCAAGTCTGCGGCGTGGGAACCGAGTAGGAACATTAGCAAAAGTGTGATGCAGGATAGGATCTTTTTCATTTTATTTTAATAGTCTCTTAGAATTAATACCCGGTCATTCCAGCTGTCGCAGATCCAAAGGGCTCCGTCGGGAGCTAGGGCGACCCCGTGGGGGCGGTTGAGTTTTGTCCGAGGTTGGGCCTTGCCACCTAGGATTGTGGACACCTGTTTGGTTTTGGGATCATAAAGGCGGATCAGGTGATTGTTGTCATCCGCAATGATTACTTTGCCTTCTGAGTCCATGCAAAGATGTTTGGGGCCGGCGAAAGTGGCCTTGCGGGCATAACCGTCCTGGGATCCTTTTTTTCCGGTGCCCGCAACGGTGAAGATTTCGCCGTCCGGTCTGATAACACGCAACGCGTTTCCTCCACGTTCCAGTATGTAAAGGTTCCCTTCTAGGTCCATAACGCAGGCACGTGGATCGGTAAGTGGTTGCTCTAGGGCATTTTCTCCGTCTTTGGGGATTCCTCGCTTACCGTTTCCCGCAATTGTCCGAATGAGTCCAGTAGTCAAGTCGATGGCCCGGATTCGCTTGTTTTGAATGTCTGCGACCAAGAGAGTTTTCTCATCGGGGGTTAGGCTGATTGATATGGGGTCGGCCAACATGGTCCTAGAGGCTTGGGCTCCGTCTGCGCTAAAGCCCTTTTTGTCCGGTATTCCGGCAATGGTGTGGACAAGGTTCGTTTTGCCATGGATCATCCGGATCAAGTTGTTGCGGGTATCCGAGATGTAAAGGTCCCCATTGGAGGTACGAGCCAAGTTGTGTATTCCATTATAGATGGCTTCCGCTGCGTCCAGGCCATCCCCGGCAAATCCATTCTCGCCATTGCCTGAAAAGATTCGGAGCTTCCCATCGGAGCTAAGGAGCAGGATCCTTCCTCCTTTATATTCGGCGATGTAAGTGTTTCCTTTTGCGTCAAAGACTAATCCGAATGGGTTGATCGTTTGCGTTGGGTTCAATACAACCTCAAGGCTAGGTTTTGACCAAAGGAAAGCCGAGTGAAGCAACAGTAATGATGTAAGCTTGATAGGAGTATTCACCTGAAGTTTAGAAAAAAGCTTATTATTTACCCTTTGTGACCATAGGGAAGTCATCCGTACGAAATGGGGTGGCGGGGAGCGTGACCGAACCAGTCTTGCTGTAAAGGTTGCACACTGGATTGTTTGACCAAGCATAGCGTACGGCGAAAGGTTGATCGATTCCCTCTGCCCAGACTTCGACTTTATCTTTTCCTACCAGCTTGCCTTTAGCCCAGACGAATTTTTTGTCTTTCCCGCAGATTGCGAATCCCACAGGTTCGCCCGTGTCGAAAGTATAAAGCCCAGTTCCTACATGATCGAAGGTGAGGACGGCTTTTTCTCCTTTAACTTCCATCGACTTGTAACGGGGGCTTTGGTAGGGAATGTTTTTTCCGTAATCCTTGGCTAGGGCGTTACGGACCAGTCGGTTGGCGACGATCTGCTTATTCCGGGGATGTATGTCACGTCCTTCGCCTACATCAATAATCACTGCTTCGCCGACATTCTTGAGTTTGTCAAGAGTCAGGGTCTGGGCTTCCCGTAGTTCGGGCCAATTGTTGTCCATGGGCTCTTCGTCTTCGTTCATGAAGTCAGCCAGCTGAACCCAATAAAAAGAGAAATCACCTTGTTTCCAATCCCTTCTCCATGTTTCGATCATAAGGGGAAAGACTTCCCTGTAAGCATGCCCGCGTCCTGAGTTGCTTTCCCCCTGATACCATATAGCACCCTTGATTCCATATCCAATGATCGGTTTGAGAACACCATTGTAAAGGTTGGCGGGGCGGTGCTGTCCAGTCAAGGGATTGCGAGGTGATCTAGGAGCTCGGGGGCGCGGTTTGCCAGCCGTCTTGGCTTTTTTTACCTGTTCGGTCCATTTGGCTTTTTGGGCTTCATATTTTTCCTGAGCTGCCTTGGCGTCGTAATTTGCCTCGGTCTCTTTCCATAGTTCCATGTAGGGCTTAGCTACAGGTGTGGCGTTGAGGCGGTCACGGGGTATCCAAGCCTCACAAGCGGATCCACCCCATGCGTTGTCGATGAGACCGACGGGTACTTGGAGAGCTTGATGAAGCCTTCTTCCAAAGAGGTAGCCGACTGCGGAAAAGTTCTTGGCACTTTCAGGGGTTGTGGTTCCCCATTGTCCGTTGAAATCCTTTTGCGGCTCTTGTGTTCCTACGAGGGAGACACTGATCAGTCGCAGGTTAGGAAAGTTTGCAGTCATGTTTTCTAGGTCAGCGTCGTCCGAATTTCCAAGGGCCCATCCCATGTTCGATTGGCCTGAGCATACCCAGACTTCGCCAACCAAGACATTTGAATAAGTAAGGGAAGAGGATTCTCCTTTGATGGTCAAAATCTTAGGCTTGGCAGAGGCTTCCATTGGGTTAAGGGTGACTCTCCAATAACCAGATCCATCGGCCTTGGTCTTATGCGATTGCCCGGCAATGGAAACCAAGACTGTTTCACCTGCTTGTGTCCATCCCCAGATCGGGTTCTTGTGCTTTTGTTGTAGAACCATATTTTCGCCAATAATTGATGGAGTGCGCAATTCGGCGAAAGCGATGCTCGAAAGAAAGAGCAGAGCGAATGAAAGAAGAAACTTGGATTTCATGGTTAGATTTTTTGGGGGGGTGTGTTAGGCTTTTGGTCCTCGCTCGCACGGGAAGAGTGATCTGTACGATGTCAGGGGGTAAAGTCGATCACGAAGACATCTTCAAGAATAGGTTTAAGGATAGAAACAAAGGCTTGGTGATCGGGGTGTGGGAGATATTTTTTTCGGGATTCTTCTTTGTCGAAGGTAACAATGAAGCAGTGTGTAAATCCCTTGTTCAGTCCTTCCGGACTGTTGTTTTTCCCCCATTCGAGTGATAAAATACCTTTGATTTTCCCTTTCAATGCTGCAAATTCCCTCTCTACTTTTCTAATTTTTGTTGGATCGGCATCATCTTTGAATTTGAAGCACACGACATGGCGAATTTTCTCTTTCGCGGAAGACTCAGTACCTGAATCTTTTTGTTTGTGGTATGGTTTGGCGGATAATTCTAAATACATGAAAATGCATAGGCATAAACAGATCTGAGTGACGAGTCGAATAAGTTGTGTTTTCATATTTATCTCAGAATACCTATGATTCAAATGATTAGGATGACAATTCGAATGAAACAGTTTGTTCGAAAATTTTATGTGCACTGGAAGAATTTCGACCACTTATCTTGACTTGCCGGAAAGCTTTTACACAATGGAATGTTATGAGCAGTGAATTCGATTGGTTTATGATTACTATGCCACTTTTCGCCTTGGTGGTCTACGCCATCGTCATGGTAGGTTCCTTGGAGAAGCAACCCAAGTTTCTTGAGAGCAAGCAGACTGATAAAATTGTCATCTATGCTTTCGCTGCTCTTTTCGGAATCGGTGTCCTTTATTCCGGTTACGCCATGATCGCTCTCTTTTTTGATTTGTTGGCCAGTTATTAGGCCACATGCCGATTTTTTCAACTTCCGATGCCCATCCTTTTTAGGGGTAATTGGACAATTGGCCCATCCAGTTTGTTGGAGAGTGAAAATATTGTTTATCTTTGATTTTCCTCGATTTGTGTAATGCTTTCTGTTTTCACTACACCTCTTTCCAACTGGTTTTATTCCATTATCGATTCTGTTCCTTGTTTGGGATTAACCCCCATTGACGCAGTTTGTGGATTATAAACCTAAAGATTTCTAATCGGCCTTATTGATATGATCGAATGGGCGCCGAAGATTCTTCAAGCATTCGTAGCATTACTATTGCTTTGGGTTTGGCTTATTCGTTTTGGGCGTCCTACTTCCTTCCGTGGTGGGCGTGCTAAAGATTTGAAAGAGGAGTTTTCCGTCTATGGTCTACCGCATTGGTCTTTCTGGACTGTAGGCATTTGTAAGGTACTACTTGCTTTTTTATTACTGGCGGGTCTTTATTTCGAGCAACTGGTCAAACCGACTGCCCTTTTTTTGGCCATTTTGATGTTTGCTGCAGTTTGGATGCACTTCAAGTTAAAGAGAGATCCCTTGATAAAAGCCCTTCCTGCCTATCTGATGCTTACGGCTTGCGTCTTTCTTGTTTTCAATTGATTGCTCGCAAAGAGCCCTTTCCCTTATGTAAAAGACCAAGAGACTTTCATCTCATTGCATCAAGTCAAGCTTTCTGACCAAGTCAGTTTTTCGTACGAGAGTTTTGTGATTCCTTATAGCCATTGAATAAGCTGCTGGGTCTCCAACAAAAATCACCTTTTTCTTGGCTCGGGTAAGCCCTGTGTACACGAGGTTCCGCTGAAGCATCATGAAGTGCTGTTTGAGGATGGGAAATATTACGACGGGGTATTCGCTTCCCTGGCTTTTGTGTATTGAGATCGCATAGGCAGGTTGGAGGTCCGTTACCTCCATTCTTTCATAGACAATTCGGCGGTCATCGAAAAGGATCTCTACTTTGCCGTTCATTGAGTCAACGGAGTCAATCACGCCCATATCTCCATTGAAAACATCCTTGTCGTAATTGTTTCTTGTCTGAATGACTTTGTCTCCTTCACGAAAAAGACTGTGCCCCATGACATGAGTAGCTCCGTTTGGGTTGAGCGTATCCCTAATCTGGTCATTGAGGTTTCCGATTCCGCCAACGCCACGATGGAGCGGGGCAAGTACTTGAAGTGATCTTTTTGGGTCAATGCCGAACTTTTCAGGAAGGATTCTCTTGCAGAGCTTCGTTACAGATTTCACGCACTCTTCTGGTGTCACTGCACGAACAAAGTGGACATCGTGAAGTGGATCGATTTCATCTGCTGAATCAACTGGGGCAGGGGGTGAACCTTTGCCAGCCAATATGCCGTGAGCCAAGCCGACGATTCCACTTGTTTCGGCTTGGCGAAAGGTAACTTCTAGCCTTGTTACCGAAAACAAGGCGGAGTCAATGAGGTCCTTGAGGACATTACCCGAGCCAACCGAGGGTAGTTGGTCGGCATCTCCGACAAGCAGAAGGTGTGCTTGCGGAGGGATGGCACGCACGAGAGCGGCTGCCAGCCGTACATCAAGCATACTTGCCTCATCCATTATAATGAAATCACAGGTAAGCGGGTTGCGGTCATTTACAGTGAATCCACCGTGAGAGGGTTCGAATTTAAGTAAGCGGTGAACGGTTTGGGCGAAATGTGATGCACTTTCCGCCATTCTGCGAGCAGCCCGACCAGTTGGAGCGGCTAAAAGAATTTTTGTTTTCTTTGCCTTGAGAATGGAGACGAGGGAACGCAAAATCGTCGTTTTCCCCGTGCCGGGTCCGCCTGTTAGGATGGAGACTTTCGAGGCAAGTGCTGCACTAACTCCTTTTGACTGGGCTTCGGCAAAGCCAAAACCAGCTTTTTCCTGAGCCCATTGGACGGCTTTGTCGATTAATATAGGCGGGAGAGAAGAGGCGGCGTGGTGGATATTGCAAAGGGCTTGGGCTAAGGTTTGTTCAGCCCGACCCGAGCTAGGTAATTGAAGCCAGTCGGTATCCGTAGGAACTAGGTGTGACTCGGAAAGAAGAGCGTCGATGCGCAATTCGACTTCATTGGCCTCGGTTTCAAGTAAATTTGCTGAGTTAAGGGCAAGTTCCCTTCTTTCAGCATGAGTATGTCCAGCGTCCTCTGACTCCTGCATCATGTGCAGTACACCCGCCTCTATTCTTTCAGGTCCATTATTTGACAAGCCCAAGTTAAGGGCAATTCGGTCTGCGGTTTTAAATCCAATGCCTTTAACATCACGAATGATCCGATATGGATCAGTCTCCAGTATCGATTTGGCGTCGTTTCCGTATTTTCGAACAAGGCGAAGACAGAGAGCGTCAGTCACTCCGTAAGTCTGTAGAAACATCATTACTTCTCGGATGGCTTTTTGCTCTGCCCAAGCTTCTTTGATACTTTTTACCCTCTTTGATCCAATTCCTTCGACTTCACGTAATCGGGCCGATTCGTCGGAGATCACCCGAAGGGTATCGGCTCCGAAATGATCAACGATCTTGTTGGCATATGCTTTGCCAATTCCGTGGATCAATCCGCTTGCTAGGTATTTTCTGATGCCATAAGCGGAGGCAGGGAGTTTGCTCTCGAAAGATGCAAAAGAAAACTGCCTGCCGTGTTTCGGATGATTGGTCCATGATCCTTCCAAAAGCAGGGTTTCGCCGCATTGTACTTTAGGAGCCTTACCGACGACTGCAATTTCTACGCTTTGGTCGCCCTCCCTTAGTTTTCCTATGAGAAACCCATTTTCCTCATTGTAAAAGGTGATTCGCTCAAGGACACCCTCGAGCGAACTGACCTCATCCCTCTCTGTAGAACGATTAGGCAAGCTTAGTCGTTCTGGTTGGTGGTGCTTTGGGCATTTAACCGAATCGCATACCAGTCAATTTTACGCGTAAAATACATCGCTGCCGCTAAGGTCGCAAAGAGGCCAAGACTACCCATGAGCAACGCGAAGTTCTCAAGCTGGAGGATGACATAGAGGTAGCCATAAAGGAGGACAAGGACAGTTCCTACAGTAAGACCAAGCCTAAGACTGTGTAGGATTGCTTGAGCGTATCCCGATATGAGTAAAATGACTGCACTGGTCGATACCCAGTAGGCAAGATCGAATCCAAAGTGCTCAGACAAAGAAAGCAGCAGTAAATAAAAAATCAGAATGGCAAAACCAACAAGGAGGTATTGAATGGGATGTACCCTTGCTTTTTGGAGGATTTCCGAAAAGAAGAAAGCCGCGAATGCAAAACCAAGAAAGAGAATTGCGTATTTGGCCATTCGGTTTGTTTTTTGGTAGACGTCGGTTGGAAGATAAAAGCGAATTCCGAATGCTGAATCACCGAGAATGTTATTTGGACCAGAAAGAGATCTGGTCGGATCTCCGTACCTTTTATTTTCCCAGTCTGTTGAATCATCCCCCTTGGGTGCCAAACCAGTCCATGATTGGGGGATTGCCCGATTCAAGTGAAGGACTTTCCAGTTTGCCTGGAAGCCATCTTCGCCCAGTTTTTTACCGAGGGGAAGAAAAGCACCGTCGAAACTAGGGGATGACCAGGGTGAGTCGACCGAAACGCAAGTAGTCTTTCCAATCGGGGAGAATGCGAGTGTCGAACTTCCATCAAGATGAAGATCGATCACGAATTCAGATGATGCGTTGGTTTCAGATAAGTTAATCATTGCCATGACTCCGGTGGAAATTACTTCTTGAGTAGGCAAGCCCGGAAGGGTTTCAACTGCCTTTTCATTGAAGAGGATTTTCGAGTTTTCACGAATCCCACGCACATCGCTGATTCCTAAGGTCAGCCATGCCTTATTCTTGAGAATACTTTCTTGGGGCACCCTAGTCATATCCCAGTCTGGGGAAAGGAACTTACCGGAAATTCGGAGGTGAGACTTGTACACGACGCTTTCGTAGATTCCTCGGTACCGGGTTTCAGGGATCACGGTACCGTTAATTTCTAAGTTTTCGGGCAGAATGTGAAGATAACGGGTTTCGCGTGTGGTTCTGGTTCTGCCGTTGGAGTGGTTGCTTACTTCAACATGGAAGGGTACGCTTATGATGGGGCCAATAACAGTTTGGTCGAGTCCCCACTTTGAGCTGATCTCTTTGGTCACTTCTTCCCGACGGTTCTCGCGTTCGTCAATGATGAAGAAAAGAGGGATTGTCAGAATTAATAAGCCTGAGACGAGTAACGCAATTACAATGAGCTTGATCGTAATCGAACCGCCAGAAGAATGAGTCGAGGGTGTTTGGTTCATGATCTTATTTTTGTCGTTAAACGAAGGAGAGACGAGAGATCAAAAATATTCAGCATACCGCCTTCCCTACATTGGATTCGATCCGCAGCCAATTCGTCTTGTCCGATTGTAGGCACTGACCAAAGCAAGTAAACCACTTTTTTCGATACTGGAGTCAATTCCACATCCATAGGCAGTCCTTCCACTCTTAGTCTGTAGTTGAATGAATGCGGCCGATTCCGTTGCCGAACCGCCTCCGATCGAATGCTGACGATAATCAGTCAACTTGAAGTCCTTAACGCCTTGGTTTTCCAATGCATGGACAAATGCATTGATCGGACCGTTTCCATGTCCCTTTATTGATTTGGTTTCCCCATTTATTTCGATTTTGGCAAGGCAGGAAATTTCTTCTTCTGACTCTTCGATTTTGGTTGTTTGATAAGAAAGAAGATTGAGTGGTGAATTCTTTTCCAAAAACTCTGTCTTAAAGGTTTCGTAGATCTCTCCAGCCGCAAGTTCACGCGATTCGGAATCAGCCTTGTCATTGACCAAAAAACCAACTTCGGGATGCATGGGTTTTGGCAGTTCAAGTCCAAATTCACGGGAGAGTACATAGGCGACTCCTCCTTTTCCGCTCTGGCTGTTGATTCGAATAATTGCCTCGTATGAACGTCCAAGGTCACGCGGGTCTATCGAAAGATAGGGAACTTGCCATAGGTTGCCGTCGGAATCACCCTCTTTTTGGCGTAAGTCCATTCCTTTTTTAATTGCATCCTGATGAGATCCGGAAAAAGCGGTGAACACAAGATCTCCGCCGTAGGGGTGTCTCTCATGGACAGTCATCCCCGTTGTCCGTTCATAGGTTTCCCTGATCCCTTCCATATCGCTGAAGTCAAGTCCCGGATGAAGTCCCTGAGAATACATATTCAAGGCGACCGTTGTGATATCGAGGTTTCCTGTCCGTTCTCCATTTCCGAACAAAGTACCTTCCACCCGATTGGCGCCTGCGAGGAGTCCGAGTTCAGTTGCAGCCGTGCCAGTACCCCGGTCGTTATGGGTATGTAGGCTGATGATCGCCTTGTCTCGTTCCTTGAGGTTTTGACAAAACCATTCGATCTGATCGGCATGTACATTAGGAGTAAAAAGTTCTACGGTAGCGGGCAGGTTAAGAATAATTGGGTTTTCCTTGGTCGGTTCCCATGCTTCCATGACCGCTTCGCATACCTCAAGGGCGTAGTCGACTTCCGTGTCAGAAAAACTTTCGGGAGAGTATTCAAGGCGGACTTCCGTTCCTTCGAGTTCGAGGAGTGAGTTTCGGATCATTTTAACTCCGTCAACTGCAATCTGTTTTATTTGCTCCTTGGACATGCCGAAAGTAACCCTTCTTTGCAGGGGGGAGGTCGAATTATAGACATGGATGATTGCTTTTTTTGCACCCTTTAGACTTTCGAAACTTCTTTTGATTAAATGTTCCCGTGCCTGGGTCAGTACTTGTAATGCAACATCATCCGGCACGAGATTCTCGTCGATTAATTTACGGGCAAAGTCGAATTCCGTTTGAGCGGCAGAGGGAAAACCAACTTCGATCTCCTTGAAGCCAATTTCGACAAGCAACTTGAAGAGCTCAAGCTTTTCCTTGATTCCCATAGGTATAGGCAGGGCTTGGTTGCCATCCCTTAAGTCTACACTGCACCAATGAGGAACACTATCAATCGTCTTTTCTGGCCAAGTTCGGTTGGGCAGGTCAATGGTACCCCAGGGCTTGTATTTTCTTATCGGTTTTTTTTGCATCAGTCCATTTACCTTTAGAGAATCCTAGTCAGGATGGAAAGAGGAAATCCTGTTTGAGATGAAACACTCGATTTTTCGGATTCTAGGGATTTGATCGGGCACTTAATAGTTGGATGTTGCGAAAATAAGCAACCATGACTAAGGATTGAGCCTTCCATGAGTGATCAAGAAAACCAATTTTCTTCGGCTCTTGCTGGCAAAACTGTTGTCATTGGAGTGTCCGGATCAATTGCCGCTTATAAGTCCGCAGACTTGGTGAGTGAATTGAGGCGTGCGGGGGCCGAGGTTTTTGTTGTTATGACCGAGGCAGCTACCCAATTTATTTCCAGTTTGACGCTTGGCACGCTTTCCCGAAATCCTGTCCTTAGCTCGATGTGGCAAGAGGGCAGGGGATGGGAGCCTGGTCACATCGAACTTGCGGATCGGGCGAACATGTTCCTTGTAGCCCCTGCAACGGCTAATCAAATTGGTAATTTTGCCAATGGTTGTGCTCCTGATATCCTATCCTCCATTTATCTTGCCACCAAGGCAAAGGTCATGATTGCTCCTGCAATGAACGGAAAGATGTATCTGCACCCAGCAACTCAGGCTAATTTGGTCAAGTTAAGAGAGCTAGATGTCCATATCATTGAACCAGAGGAGGGTGAACTTGCTTGCGGTTACGAGGGGACAGGAAAAATGGCTTCTCTTTCCAAGATATTCAAAGAAGTAGTAGACGCATTGGTTGTTCGTGCCTGAAATACCAAAAAAAAGACCCCCTGCTATTGCAGGGAGCCCTTTGGGGTAAAATGAATAGCCAGTTTTATTTAAGCGGCATAGGGCAGATCTTGAAGAGAAATTTGTTTTCTTTTCACTCTTTTAAGTCTGGCTTTGCGACGAAGTCCTCGATCAAGTTTTTCGATCAAGTTGTCGATAGCTTTGTAGAGGTTATCGCTGGAACTCGAAATGGTTATCGTAGGTCCTTTGAGCTCAAGGTGTCCTTTGGCAGTAAATTGGTTTTTGTGAGATGAAGATCGCGAATCTTGATCAAGTTCTATCCGAGCTCGTATGATTTTCTCGTCGTGCTTAAAGATTTTTTCCATCTTGTCATTGACGATGTTTTTAAGGGCGTCAGTTAGATCAAGATGTAGACCAGAGATAATCAGGTTGTTCTTCATATGCATGTATTTTTTTGTTAACTATATTTTGATGCATTTAAGCATCCGATTGTAACTAATTAAGCGCAGTCCACCCAGCTTTACCAATTTTGTTTCCACTTTTTTTGTGAATCCTGATAATCTCCATTCTAATAAGTTAGATTCGGTTTCTTCGCAAAGAGACATTGCTCCTTTGGTTCAGCCTGAAGAGTTAAGGAACTGGCTGCTTTATGAAGACGATTCCATTATCGTATTCAACAAACCTGGTTGGTTGGTCTGCCATCCCTCAAAAAATGGGCCATGGTCGAGTCTTGTTGGCGCCGTTCGTGAATCTTTTGAGCTGGATCAAGTTTACTTGGTCGGTCGCCTCGACCGCGAAACGAGCGGCTTAATTCTTTTAGCAAAGAATAAGGCTGCCGGTAGGATTTGGCAAAAGTCTCTTGAGCAAAAAAAGGTAAGGAGAAGCTATTGGGCAATTCTTATGGGCGAACTCACTGAGCAAACCAATGTCAAGGGATACCTAGGCAAAGATCCTGATAGCCCTGTTTTTGTAAAGCAAAGGGTCGTGGGAAATACAAACAAATCGAAGCGGGCGGAAACGAACTTTTTACCTCTTTTATCAAATAATGGTTTCACGCTTTGTTCGGTTGTTACCAAAACCGGTCGCAAGCATCAAATCCGAGTCCATGCCCAGTCGATGGGGTTCCCTTTGGTTGGCGAAAAGCTTTATGGTTTGGATGAACAGTATTATCTCCAGTTTTGTAGTAATGGATGGCAGGAGGAATGGCTACCCGTGTTAGGTATGAAGAGGCAGGCGTTGCATGCTCGGACCTTTGGTTTTGTCGATGAAGGACCGAGTTTTCTTGCGCCCCTTCCCAATGACTTCCTTAGATTTCTAAATGATCGTTTGGATACAGATTCGAAGTGCGAAGAAAGGTTTGAGGAAAAGTCCCGAATTTGGACCGAAGCTCAATTTCAAGGAGAATAGGGTTGTGCCAATACAGCGAAACGGGTAATCGAAAACGAGATGAACCAACTTTCCGCCAATCCACTAGACGCCCTAAAGGGTGGTTTTCGCAAGGCATGCGTTAAGCGCTTGGTCGGTGATGAGGCTGGGGCAATTGAAGTCTTAAAAAGCGAGATTCCGGGATTAGTCGTAACATGGGCCAAGTCCACTACCTTGGCCGCTTCAGACAAAAAAGCTAAGCTTAAGGAGCTTTTTGACGACGAATCATCGCGTGCGGAAGAGTTGGCCGTGGCCTTTGACTTATTTGCAGGACGGTTTGAAGCTCGGGTTGCTTCTATTGTCCAAAAGGAGTTAAAAGATGCATCAGAACGGATGGATCAGGTGGTTCGAAAACTTGAAGAGACCTTAACCCGTTCACCCGCTCCCGCAGAAACGCCTTCTTTGAAAGATGGTGAAGTTGATGGTCTAGCTGATTGTGAGGGTGAGGAAGATGAAAGCTTGATCGCAGATATCGATGACAGTGAAGCGGAAGAAGAAGTCGAGCTCGTTTCGGAGGTCGAAGATATGGAAGCGGAATTGGACCCCCCAGCGGGTATTGGGTTAAGGTTTGATGAAATTGAACAAATGATAGACGAAGTCTTGAGTATCGATGATTCGTAAAAATGTGTTTGCCAAGTACAGGTTATCGTTGCCAAAAGATGAATAGCTTTGTGCATTATGCATTAAAAATCTTTTACTCACATGACTGAAAATATTGACGAACTCGACCTTGAGGCTTCCGTGCCATCGCCCGCTTCTTCCTCGCCTGCGGAAGACAAAAAGAGGAAAATGTATGTTGGCTTAGACTTGGGGACTTTACAGTCCTGCTTCGTTACAAAGTTGACCAAGCCAGGTTCAGACGAGATTCCTGGGGAACTTGTGCCAACCGTGGTTGGTTATCCTGAGGATGGCATACTTTCGGGTATATTGCCTGGAAACTCTTCCATGCTGCATGGGGACGAAGCGATCTCGAACCATTTACATCTCCGTTTAGTTAATCCTTTGAGTGATGGTGTGGTGTGCGATATTGATGCCGCGAGATCTTTTTTAACCTATCTGCGAGAAAAAATAGATCCTGAAAGAAAAAGAGAGGTTCTTTGCGTAGTTGGTATTCCTGCAGTTGCTGATGGCGAAGCTAAGGAAAACTTGAAAAAGGCTGCTAAAGGAGCATTTGATGGAATTCTTTTCATCCCTGAGCCTTTTCTTGCGGCACTTGGGATGAGAGACGAGGAAAGATTAAGTGACCCTGCATACCAAGATCCCGTCAGTAATTCTCTTTTTATCGATATTGGGGCTGGCACAACCGACTTTTGCATCGTTCAAGGTTACTTTCCCAAGCCCGAGGATTTAATGAGCATTCCTTTTGCAGGGAATGAAGTGGATGTAATACTCGACAAAGCCATCCGCGAAGCCTATCCCGAAGTCGATGTTCCTTTGTCCATGATTCGGGGTTACAAGGAGTTGTATTCCTATGCGGGAGAAAGCGAGTCCGGGGCACGAGTAAAAGTTCCAGTTGGTGGGAAACCTCGTAAAATCGAGATAGGTAAACAAGTCGGTTCTGCTTGTAACGAACTCCTACAAGAGATTTTCGAAACGGTGAAGAAAGTTATAGCGATGGCGTCTCCGCTCTCCGTCTTTTCTCTTTTGCAGAACATCGTGATAACCGGGGGAGGCAGTCGTATCAGGAACATTGACCAAGAATTACAGCGACTCCTCCTTGATGACGGTTATGAAGAGCCTGAAGTGCGCATTTCGTCTCGCGAGGCTAAGCCTTTTGTTGCGATTGGAGCGATGAAAGTGGCTAAGGCTGCCCGAGAAGATCAATGGGTTAGGTTGTAGAACTCCTTTTCGCCTTCACAAAATGCCGTGAAGAGTTTGCGAAATTCTCTCAATGGTATCGTTTAAATCCTGGTCTATGCTTTCCATTTCTTGAGGGCTTTTGTCTTCGAAAAGTATTCTCCATCCATCAAGCTCGCGGTGTGATTTTTCGAGCGGGGAAGATTGACTAATCAACCCCTCTACTCCTATGCCTAAAGTGATGAAGTCGGCGACTTGAATAGCACCGGCAAGTTTTTGATGGTTTTCCGAACGCAATGGTTCGTGATGCCAGTGTACTGCATCCACTATGTCATCGGAGATATGGTGATTCCAAAGGTAGTAGGCTCCGATTTTTGCGTGATCCCAACCTACTGTTTTTCTTTCCATGTCAAGCAAACCTTCGGTGTTTTGGTGTGTCTTTTGGTAAACTTTTTCGAAAAGCTCGGGAAAGGTGATTGCTAAAATTAATTTCCCTAAGTTGTGCAGAAGACCGGACACATAGTCGGTTTCATCCTCAAATTCTACATCCGTTAGTGAAAGGATTTCTCTTGTTAAGGTTGCACACCCGATACTATGGCGCCAGAAGTCTGTCCACGGGAAAGACTGGGAACCTTTTCCTAGTTCCATAATATCCTCTATAATTGGTGTTGCAGAGATTAATTCCCTAATTCGGTTCAATCCGAGAAATATGGATGCTTCTTCTACCCCAGAAATTCGCTTTTCGTCTTTGCTTCCGAAGAATATTGAGTTAACCAAATCAAGAACTCGTGTCGTCAACGACGGGTCAAGTCGAATAACCTCGGCAATTTGAGCAACAAAGCTGTCGTCTGAATCGAGAAGATCGTGGAGGGTTTCGTTGATGCTCTTTAAGGAGGCCAACTTGGGGCACTGATTGATTCGTTCAATCAGCAAAAAATCAGAAAGAGGACTGTTTGGGTCTTGGAGAAGGCGACGATCAGTCTTTGAATCGTCTTTTTCCATCATTAGCCAAGGGAAGGATTAGGCATCGAACAGAACCGAATTAGGGCGAAATTCGCAGAGGTTACTTTTTTCTTGTAAGCAAAGATCGAAATAATTGAGAGCCTGTTTGCAAGGGCCTGATTCCTTCGGCAATACAAGAGTTTCACCCGAGGACGAAAGAAATTGAACCGAACCATCTGCTCTTTTCTCAAGGTACACTTGAGCACTTGCATTCCTTTCCATGAAAGATGAAACTTGAGGGTCATCGAGTAGGGCAGAGCGAGCGGACTTGCTGTCAGAGA
>Ga0055584_100002756_pt1 | contig 17430 bp, 9 predicted proteins | sample OSDHelmetaG_FD_58716 | JGI IMG/M metagenome (GOLD analysis project Ga0055584, IMG submission 58716) | Pelagic marine sediment microbial communities from the LTER site Helgoland, North Sea, for post-phytoplankton bloom and carbon turnover... | ecosystem: Environmental > Aquatic > Marine >... | reverse complement strand
TCGTTATGTTGGAGCCCAATGTGGAGCGCTGCGATGCCTTTTGGCAACGCCGGGAAACGGATCGGCCCCTGTTGACGAGTTGGGTTGGTTCGTATGAAGTGGCCAAGTTGTATCCGCGCGGATTGGCGCAACTGCCCGAACGGCGTCTTGTGCCAGAGGATATCGACTTTGAATTCTTCCGAGCGGATTACGAAAAACTTTTTGCTCAGCACGCCCTCGTAGAGGTCGACGTGCCCTGGGTGGCGATGCCGGTTATGGTCGTGCCGTGGTTGGAAGCGATTGCGGGTTGTCCGCTCTACCACCGCGAGGGCAATGTGTGGGCAAAACCTTGGCTCGATAGCTACGAAGAAATAGAGCAAACGGGACTGCCCGTCGATCGCGCCTGGTTGGAAAAATTAGTCGGATTTACGCAGTGGCTCGTGCAGCTGTCGGCCGGGCGTTTTCCCGTGGCGTTGAGCCTGATGCGCGGTCCGGCGGACCTGCTCTCGGCCGTGCGCGGCGCCGAGAAGGCGATCTACGACCTCTACGATTTTCCCGCCGAGGTGGGGCATCTTTTAGAGTCGCTGACCGATCTCTGGATCGAGGCTGCGCATGCGCAGATGGCGCATATTCCCCCCTTTGCGGGCGGCTATTGTTTTAGCATACAGCAACTGTGGGGACGAAGGCGCGGTGGTTGGTTTCAGGACGACGCGATTGCCTACTGGTCGCCGGATTTCTACCGCAAATACGCCCGAGCCTGCGAGGCGAAACTGTCGGGCTGTATGCCAGTGACGGGTATCCACCTGCACGGACCGGCGCTGTTTACGGTCGAAGATTTGCTGCAGATGGAGGATTTGGATGTCATCGAAGTAAATTTGGACGACGTGGGGTTGAGGATTCCGCAGATGATTTCCTATTTTCAGCAGATCCTCGCAAAGAAGCGGCTCTTTGTCTGGGGCGCTTTTGGCGAGGCAGATCTGCGCCTGATGCGGGAGCATCTACCCGTTCGTGGTTTGGCGCTGCAGCCCATCGCCGAGACGCCGGAAAAGATGCGGGCACTGATCGAGTGCGCCAAGGAGTTGTGGCACTAATCACGCGGGCGTTTTAGCTCTTGTTTTTGAAGTTGTCGGACCCACTAGAGCGGGAGAACTTAATGGACCAACCCAATATTTTGCTCATTATGACGGATGAGCACGCGCCGATGTATAGCGCTACCTATGGACATCCGCTGGTGCAGACGCCCTGTATGGATCAATTGGCTCAAGAAGGCGCAACCTTCGACAACGCCTATTGTAACTCGCCGCTCTGTCTGCCCTCGCGCATGTCGTTTATGACGGGGCGTTATATCCATCAGATTGGCGCTTACGACAATGCCAGTCCGCTGCCGTCGGATACCGTAACGTGGGCGCATATGCTGAGGGCGGTGGGTTATGACGTGGCCTTGGCGGGCAAGCAGCACTTTTGTGGACCAGATCAATTGCACGGCTTTAGTGTGCAGTTGGCGCGCGACTTGCACGCCGAGCTATGGACCAAAAATGGCATGCTGCGCGGTACGGCCGATTGGAGCAAGGGCACGCCGGCGGCGAAAAAACCGTGGGGCGGAGTGGCCGAGGCGGGGCCGGGCACGACGACGGAGATCGAGGTGGACGACCTGGTGGAGCAGCGGTCCATCGATTATTTGCGCGATCCGGCGCGCAAAGAGCAGCCCTGGGCTTTGAACGCCTCGTTTATCGCGCCGCACTTTCCACTGGTGGTGCCCGAGCGCTATTTTGAGCTCTACCCTCTGGATCAGATCGATATGCCGGAAATTCCTGCGGGACATCTCGAAAACCAGCACCCCGTGCACCAGCGCATGCGCTCGATGTTTGGCGCGGCGGATTTTCCCGAGGATCAGGTGCGCCGTGCGCGCGCCGCTTATTACGGGTTGATTACCTATCTCGATGAGAAGATCGGGCGTTTAGTGCAGGTCTTAGAAGAAACGGGCCAGCGCGAGAATACGGTAATCGTGCACTTTAGCGACCACGGCGAGATGAATGGCGAGCACGGCATGTGGCGCAAATCGAGCATGTACGAAGAGTCTGCGCGCGTACCGCTGCAGATCAGTTGGCCGGGGCAGATTGCCGGAGGCCAGCGCATCGGCGAAGTAGTATCACTGGTGGATTTGGTGGCGACGGTGGTCGATATGGCGGGGGCGCCGAGTGTGGCGCCCTTAGATGGCGATAGTTTGTTGGGGCTGATGCAAGGGCAGCGCGCGGGCTGGAAGGACGAGGCTTTCTGCGAATATCTGGCGCACGGGGTGCAGCGGCCGACGGCGATGCTGCGGCGCGGTCGTTACAAACTCAACTACAGCTTAGGCGATAGGCCGGAATTATACGATATAGAAAACGATCCGCACGAGTTGGACGATTTGGCGCAGCGCTCGCAGCACGCAACTATACTAGCAGAGCTGCAGGAGCGCTTGTTGGCGGGATGGGATCCGGTCGCAATTGAAGCACAGGTATTGCAGAGCCAGCGCGAGCGGCTGTTGATCGAGAGCGCGGCGGAGAGGTAGCGTTGCATGCGCGGAATATTAGCGCGTGGTTCTCGCCCCGGCCGCTGTCAATGCACAGCCTTGGTTGATATTTAAGACGATAAGGGCGGTGCCGCGCGCTGGTGCATCGTTTTCTTGCGGGGGAAACGGCCTTGCTGTCGCAGCCCGAAAAAACAAATGCCAACAGAGCTACAAGGTGCAGCAGGCCTGACTTGTATCCTGTCGCCATAGGCCCTATGTTCGGATGTTCTTCGGGCTGTAATTCTCTTAAGAAAAGAATATTCGCGGTTTGCTCGTCAAAATAAAGCCGCCCACTCTTCCAAGGGAGTAAACACATAAATGTGGTTCGGATTTGAGCGACTAGGCATTGTGTGGGGTTGGGTGTTGCTCCTGTGTTTGGCTTGTGGTGGAAGCGGCGTGGACCGACCGGCAGTAGAACCGGTAGTCGACGGTGAGCGCGCAGTGGACGGGGGCGATATTCCGCAGGATGCGTGGCCGAAGAGTTGGTTTCACCCGCCGCGCAAGGCGTCCGAGATCGGCTTGACCGCCTTTCGCCAATCGCCGATGCTCGCCGCGCAGGTGGCCGCGGGCGAATTGCCGCCGGTCGCAGATCGCCTGCCCGACGATCCGATCGTCGTCGAGCCGATTGATGGCATTGGTATCCACGGTGGCACGGCTCGGCTCTTTTTCGCCGGCGAAGGTCTGATCAACGTGCCCGAAGGGGTGCTGCGACCGGGGCCACAGATGCGGTCTTATCTGCCGAATTGGGCGGAAAAGGTCGAATACGAAAATGGCGGCAGGACGCTGAAAATAACCCTGCGTCCCGGGCACAAGTGGTCCGACGGTCAGCCGCTGACTTCCGATGACTACGTGTTCTGGTTTGACCACTTTTTGATGCACAAGGAACTCACGCCGGTGGTCGAGCCCCGGTTTAAAGGGGCGCGCATCGAAAAGCACGACGCGCACAGCTTCAGCTATCACTTTCCCCAGCCGATGCCGCTCTTCGTCAACCACTTAGCCCACAACAGTTCGCGGCTGGCGATGCCGGCGCACTTTATGAAGCGCTATCATCCGGACTTTACGGACGAGGCGCAATTGGAGCGCGAGGCCGAGGAATTGGGGCTACAGGACTGGCGCACCTATATCGTCGCCGTCAACAATACCATGGACCTGATGGTGTTTAACCGACCGGTGCTCACGGCCTATGTGTTGATCAGTCGTACTTCGACGCGCAGCCGGCTGCGCCGCAATCCCTATTATCCCAAGGTCGATCCCGCGGGCAACCAACTGCCCTATATCGACTATTTGGAGGTGCAGCGAGTCGATAGTGCCGAAATTATGACGGCCAAGGCCTCGACCGGTCAGGTGGACTTCGCGGGGCGGCAGTTTATGACCGCCGCCATCCCGTTGTTCAAGCGCTTCGAAAAAGAAAATGGTTTTTCCACCTATGTGTGGCCTCGGCCCTATGGTTCGGACGTAGTGCTGCAGTTCAATTTAAATCACGCCGACATGGGGCTGCGCAAGATATTCCAGGACGTGCGCTTCCGCAGGGCGATGTCGCTGGCGATCAACCGCGACGAGATCAACGATATCGTCTATTTTGGTCGGGGCGTGCCGCGCCAACTGACGGTGGTGCCTTCGAGTCGTTATTTCGAATCGGAGTTCGCCACCGCGTGGGCGCAGTTCGATCCGCGGCAGGCCAGCGCGCTCTTCGACGAGATGGGGCTTATGGATCGCGACGGGGACGGCATGCGCGAGCGGCTCGACGGCGAGCCATTGGAAATTACGTTAGAGTACATGGTCGGTGAGACGCCCAAGGAGATTACATTGGAGTTGGTCACCGCCCACTGGCGCGAAGTCGGAGTGAGCGTTAATCTCAAGCAGGTTAGCGGTTCGCTGCAGGGGATCCGCGCTAGGGCGGGACTGATGGACATGACGGTCTGGCACGCCGACCGCAACGCGGATATCCTCTTTCCGATAGAGCCGTACTGGTACGTGCCGACCAACGGCGGCTGGGAGCAGAGCCAGTGGTCGGCGTGGACGCGGTGGTATCTCACCGACGGTGGACGCGGCGAGGAGCCGCCGGCAGAGATCAAAGAGCTGCTCCATTGGTGGGAGCAGTTGCGTCGCGCCACCGATGAGGCGGAGCGCATCGAGATGGGCAAGAAGATTCTCCGCAGCCAAGCGGAGAATTTGTGGGCGCTCGGCGTCATCGGTCTGGGCCCGCATCCAGTGATCGTCAGCGACGCGCTGCGCAATGTGCCGCGCCAGGGGTACTGGGGCTGGGATTCGCGCTGGACTTGGCCCTATTATCCGGAGACTTGGTATTTGGACAGGAGTGTGGGAAATTAACATTCGCTTATATATCGCGCTGATCGGCCTGCTCTTTACCGCCCTGATCAAACCCGCAACTGCGGCCGAGCCAGACATCATCCGCTTCGCCACGATAAACGCCAATTATCGCGTGGCGCTGGAGGAGATCATCCGGCGCTACGAGGCTCAGAACCCCCATCTCAAAGTCGAATTGTCGGTCGTCGCTCAGGAGTTCGCCACTTGGATCCGCACCCGCGTGGCAGCGGGTGGCGATCTGGTGCCCGATATCTACAATGGCAACTACACCAATGGCTACGACCGCCAGGGGCGCTGGGTGGCATTGGACCCCTATCTGGAATCGGTCAACCGCTACACTGGCAAGCGCTGGCTCGACGGAATCGACAAACGACTAATCGAGCGCTATCGCGTCGACGGTCAGGCCTATATCCTGCCCATCGACTATATCGACATCGCCGTGTTTTACAACCGCGAAATTTTTGCAGAACTAGGGTTGCGCGTGCCGGAGACTTGGGGGGAGTGGTTGGCGCTGTGCGAGAAGGTAGAGCGCGCGGGTTATGTGCCGATTGCCATCGGCGGTGACGCGGAGTCCTATTGGGCGGGGGAGATGGGCTGGCTGGTGCGGCTTCTGGGCGACGCGTATTTGCGCAACCTGACGCCCGTGCTGATGTCGCGTCCCGGCGATTGGGATTACGAGGAGGTGCGCAACGGCGACTATAGCTACCGGCCGCGCGATTTGTATTCGGATATGTTGGTCGTCAATAGCCGCGAAAGGGAGCTCGGTGCCGTGCTGGATGGGCGGTTGGACTTGCGCGGCCCCAAGTTCCGCCGGGTCTACGAGCGGCTAAACGAGTTGGCGCGTTTTTTTCAGCCGGGATTTATGGGGGCGGACTCGCGCAGCGCGACCCAGTTATTCTATACCCAGAAGGCGGCGATGTCGCTGATGCACAGCGGCAGCATCACCGGCATCATCCACGATTTTGCCAAGCTGAAGCCGGAAGAACGGTTCGATTTTGCCAATTTTTGGTTCCCGCCGATCACCGACGATCCGTTGGTAGAGGGCCCTTTCCGCGGTGTGGGTGGCGGCGGTATGGTGCTGGCGGTAATGCAGAAGAACGACCCGGCGCACGAGCGCAATGTGATGGACTTTTTGCAGTTTTTGACGACGCCGGAATCGGGTCGCCTATTGGTCGAAAAGACGCTGGCCGACGGCCAGTCTTTAACGGGGCCGCTATTGATTGAAGGCGTGGAACTGCCCGGCGACCTAGCGGACAAATTCGCCGTGTTCAAGGGGCACGGCTATGAGAAGATCAACTACCGCGGCTTGGGCGACGAACAGGAAAGCGTGCAGCAATGGGTGATTATTGCGCAGGAGTACATGGGTGGGCGGCTGGCGATCGACGATTTTCTCGCGCGCTACGAAGAGCTGATGCGCGAAGCAGCCACACGCCTTATCAAGCGCGATGGTCTCGATATGGATCCGACGACCAAGGACCCGCCGCCGGTTGTGCATAGGCAGAAGAATCTGTGGAACCCGTTTGAGAACGGCACGCTGATGCTCGTCGTTATGCTGGGGCTCTTCGGCGCTTTCGCCGTGGTGCAGGTCGCTCGCTCTACGGGGTCGACACGACATCGCACACGCACGGCCTACCTGCTGTTGTTTCCGACCGTTTTTTTGTTGGTTGCGTTTAATTATTTTCCGGCCTTGTCTGGCCTCTACCACGCCTTTACCGAGTGGGAGTCGGGGCGCGACCCGGTGTTTAATGGGCTAGATAATTTCCGTCGCTTGCTCACCGACGACATGCTCTATGTCGGCTTTGGGAATATGCTGGTCCTACTCGCGGCCGCTCTTTTCAAAGCGACGCTCGTGCCCTTTTTGGCGGCGGAGTTGATCCTCTATCTCTTTGGCGATCGCACGCGTTATTTCTTTCGCACGGCCTTCTTGTTGCCGATGGTGGTCCCCGCGCTAGTGGGTGTGCTGATATGGCGCCTGATTTACAATCCGGATATGGGCTTGTTGAACCAGTCGCTGCAGTCCATGGGCCTAGCTGGACTCACCGCTAATTGGTTGGGGGATGCGGGCTTGGCGCTAGGGGCGATTGTCGGAATGGGGTTTCCGTGGATCGGGGCGTTCGGCCTGTTGATCTATTTGGCTGGATTGATGGGGATCGCTCCGGACATCTACGACGCGTATAAAATCGAGTCCACCAGTACTCTGCGTCGGATCTGGCATCTCGACTTGCCTCTGGTCACGGGGCAGACGCGTTTACTGGTCATCCTCACTTTTATTGGTAGCGTGCAGGATTTTCAGACCGTACTGATCATGACGCGCGGCGGTCCGGGCATGGCCACCTATGTGCCCGCACTGCGCATGTACAACGAGGCCTTCGTTTACGGACACTTCGGTTACGGGGCGGCGATTGGGGTGCTGCTCTTTGTTTTGGTGTTGGCGGTTACGGTGGTCAATATGAAAGTGTTCAAGGAGGAAGTGTCTTGAATTTCGCCGGCGAAAAGAAGGCCAAGCGCTTGCTCGTTGGCATACTGCTCACCGCGTTGGCGGCATTGACCCTGTTGCCCTTTTTGATGACGCTGGTCATGTCGCAGAAGACCAATGGCGAGATTCTCAACCACTTCTGGGCTTGGCCGGAACAACTGCGCCCCGAATTTTACACCAAGGCCCTGGCATTTCTGGGGCAGTATATCTGGAATACGGTATTGGTGGGATGCGCTACGATTTTCGGGGTAGTGTTGCTTTCGTCGCTGTCGGGTTATGTATTCGCCCGTATCGAATTTCGCGGCAAACAGACGGTGTTCATGTTGATCTTGGCGCTGATGATGGTGCCGGGGATCCTCACGCTGATCCCGGCATTCATGTGGTTTAAAGAGTTTCCCATGGTCGGTGGCAATGACTGGCTGGGCCAGGGCGGCACGGGTTTTCTCAACACCCGCTGGGTCCTGTTGATCCCGTATATCTCGGGGGGACAGGTATTCGGCATTTTCCTGTGCCGTAGTTTTTTCGAAAGCCTGCCCGAGTCGCTCTTCGAGGCGGCGCGCATCGATGGGGCCTCGGAACTACAGCTCTACTGGCGCGTGGCCATGCCGCTCTGTCGTCCAATCCTAGCGACGCTGGCTATTCTCGCTTTTGTCGGCGCCTACAACGACTACGTCTGGCCCCTAGTTACCATAAGCGATGTCGATATCCAGACTTTTTCGGTGGGGGTCACGCTCTTTGCGGGGGAGGGGAATTTGGAACCGGGCGAGACGATGGCTGGTTATGTGCTCGGGTCTTTGCCGCTGATCGCGGTATTCGCGCTGGGTATGAAATACTACGTGGCGGGTCTTACCCAGGGCGCGATAAAGGGGTAGAAGGTGAGAGCGATCGGTACTGCTTGCGGTACTCGCGCGGCGATAGGCCCTGCTTGCGGTGGAACTGTCGAGTAAAATAATTGGCGTCGCCGAACCCGACCTCGAAGGCGATCTGCGATATGGGCGCCGGGCTGGCCAGCAGCAATTCCTCCGCGCGCTGCAGGCGCAAGTAGAGCAGGTATTCGATGGGGCTTTGGCCGACGGTGGCGTGGAAGTTGCGCGACAGTGAGCGCTCGGACATGCCCGCTTCTCGCGCCAGGTCTGAAAGGTGTATGACGCTACTCAGATGGGCGTGCATATAGCGGATGCACTTGACGATCAGCAGCAGTTTAGTGCTGTCGAGAGAGCCCAGCGTTTCGTATTGCATGCAGAGATTGCCGACGATTAGTTGCAGATAAGCCCTGGCTCTAGAACTGGCCAGTGGTGTAATGAGTTGTGCTTCCGCTTCGAGAGAGTCTAGCCAAGTACTGAGCTCGCCCAAGGCCTGCGGCGAAAGCTGCAGTTGGGCCTTGAAGTGGTGCATGGCCCGCATTCTCGGTTCTAGCTTGAAGAGCGCGTAAAAACCGGGCATGCTGTTGCACCCGTGTTCCAAAGTCCGCAAATGCTGGCTGCGGATGAGGATATTGATCAGACTCAGCTTAGCTGTATCGGCATAGGCGTGCTGTATTTGTGGGAGAACTACGAAGGTGTCGCCGGCGTTAACCGGATGGCTACTGCCCTCGATGATATGCGTGCCTTTACCATTGAGGATGATGACCAATTCGATAAAATCGTGTTTGTGCAGGGTTCGATTCGCTTGGTTACTTTCGCGGCGAATAGCTACGCTCTGATAGGGTGCTTTAAACCAGTTGCTAAGAGGCTCATCGCCACCGTCGACTTCAATTGTGTCCTGGGGGGTAGCTGTAATGAGATCTATAGCCATAACAAATAGAACCTTATGAGGATCAAGGTGGGGTATTAGAATCATTCGCTGATTATTTTAACAAAAGCAGGTGGCGAGATAGTGCTATTATTTGGCCATTTTGTCAAGGTTTTTCGCTAAGATATATTATACGTTATATGCAACATATTTTTTGACAACTGTATAGCTGGCGAAAGGAGGTGACGATAGTTGCAGGTGGCCTTAGATATTCGTCTTCTTTTTCAGCTAATCAATCTTCAAACCACGAACCAGTGAGGTGCGTTGTCCTATGAAGAGAATTTTAAGTATCGCGAGTTTTTTGGCCGTGGGCATTATGCTGCAGGCCAGCGTCGTTTCGGCGCATGTACCCATTCCCGGGATCGATTCTGCCACGCTTTTCCAGTGGCCCGCCGGTCAGGAACCGACCCTAGACGGTGATCTTTCCGAATGGGATATCGTCCCCGAGGATTATTACGTCCCCTTCGATTCCCACTTCGAATACTATCTCGGCTTGGGTCAGGAAAACGACGAGAGCAACCTGTCCTTTAGAGTCGTGGCTGGTTGGAGCGCGGGCACGAACCGTCTCTATTTTATGATGGAGCGTTTCGACAACTATTGGGATCGCAATGGCGTAGGTGCCGTTGCTGCCGGTGATGACAGTTGGGAAATCATGATCGACGCCGATCACGGCGGCGAACAGCACTTTGCCTTGGCCGAAGATTTCGAAGATGCAGACGAACTGCAGCGCAACCAGGGTCGTTTCGCCCAGAACGCGCACTGCGTCTGGCCCGAAATGCCCGATGCCAACCGCGCCGTCGGCTGGAAGTGGTTTTTCAACAGCAATTCGACCTGGCATGATGAAGCGCCGTGGGGCGACTACGGTTTTCAGTTGGACGGTCAAGTGAACTCGGGCGAAGTTACGGCGCGCATCGAAATGATGTCGGCCGCCTGGGATGATTTCCACTGGATTGGTCCCGACGACAGCCAGATCCACACCTTTACCGAGGGCAATACCATCGGTATGGGTTGGGTCGTTCACGATATGGACTCTGCCGAAGAGGATAATGGCGGTGCCAGTGATGGCGGTTGGGGTATCAACCCGAACATCCAGATGTGGTTCGACTGCGGCAATTGCTCAGACTTTCTATTGGCGCCGATCGATCCCCGCGTAGATTTCAGCAGTATTCCCACTGCAGTAGAAGAAGAGAGCTGGGGTCGTATTAAGGCTGCTTATATTCAGTAGTCCGATACTGTTCTAAATCTCATTGAAGCGCGAATATCTGAAGGGGAGGTGTATTTTACATCTCCCCTTCAGATTTCTGCATTGCAAGCTCGCTAGATAATCTTCGCATCCCTTTGGGGAGGTGTAGTTATGGTCGTAACCAAAATCCTATTGACCGCACTGTTGTTGTTCGGGGCTATGAGTTCTCCGGTCGCGGGGTTGACCGTCTATCGCTTGGGCGGTGAAAACTTGCCGCCGCCGCCTGAAGTGGAAGCTGGCGATGCCGATTTTGTACAATTCAGTTGGGCGGACCTCGATCCAAACTTGCAGGGGGTAAGTGAATCCTTGACGAGCGAGAACGCTAGTATTGCCCCGCTGTTCTTTACGGCGGACCAGAATTTGGCGCCGACGGTCAAGGATCGAGGCGGCTATGTAAACACTGGGGGAGGAACTTGCGGAACCTGCCCTGGATGGGTAGAGGCGGACGAAACCGCCTTTGTCAGCGATGGAGACCTCGCGACGGCGTATTACGAGGAAAAAGGCAGTGCCCCGGTCATAGTGCATGGCGAGCGCTATGGTAAGAGTTTCCTCGTCGACCTCGGTGGCTTGTTCGCGGTGAACCGCATCCGATTTTCCACCCGCGCCGGCAACGAGGCCAACTACGTCGAACACTTTCACCTCTGGACCAACGCCCTGACCAACGATGAGGCGGGCATCAGTAGCATCGATCTCTGCGGTGCGGGGCGCGCCGACAACTGCCTTGACTTCGTTGGTCGGGACCACCGCTTGCTCTACACATTCAAGGACCTGTACTTCCACCCATTTTTGGAGGTGCAAGAGAACATCCGGTCCACGGTCGAAGTAGAACTCACCGGCGAGTACATCCGTCACGTGACTCTCCACGTGCCCTCGCAGCAGAACCGCGACTGGGAGATCGCCGAAATCGAGATTTTCGCCCCCGGCTATGTGCCCAACGCCTCCTACACCTCAAATATCCTCGACTTGGGAAAAGAAATGACGCTGGGCAAGGTGCGCTGGTCGGGGCACAAAGACGCCAATGCCACGGTGAATATCCGCAGTCAGAGCGGCAGCGATACTGATCCGAACGTTTATTGGCGCAATACACTGCGGGGCAATGAGCAGGTAACTTATGATCCCAATGGCAATCCGTTAACTCTACAGACCTACGGACGGTTGGAACCCTCTGAGCGCGGCAAAATTACCCGCGACGCGGAGAATTGGGATTTCTGGTCTACGACCTATGATTTTGGCGACAGTATCGTGACTCAGTTGCCGGCGAGCAAACCTCGCCGTTTTATTCAGTTCCAGATGGACTTTGAGTCGGAGATTGCCGCGGGAAGTCGGTTGAACTATGTGGAGTTTACCGCCTCTCCTCCAGCGGTTACAGCGCTGGTGGGAGAAGTTGATCCTTGGCAGGTAGAGACAGCTCAGGTGACGCAGTTCACCTACGCTATTCGGCCCACCATAGGACTCGACGACCCGGGATTTAACCATTTGGAAATCTCCACCAAGGGAGGTCGTCTGGTCAGCATAGACGATGTCCGTATCGGTGGAGAGCAAGTGGCCTTCACCCGCATAGAAGAAGCGGATGATCGTCTGGTGGTAGGCATTCCCAGAATCGATATCAACCGCACGGAAGAAGTCGTCGAAGTCGATTTCAGCGGCGAGATTTTTCGCTTTGGGGCCACCTTTAGCGGCCGGGTTTTCGACAGCGAAACCCCGCAGGATATTCGACAATCTGTGCAGCCAGGTAATGCCACAGCGCTACGCGATGGCAATACCCTTTCAGTTCAAGCCTTTTCGCTAGATACTCAAATCTTGAGCGCATTGGATCTGGCTGCGGGTGTTTTTACACCCAATGGCGACGGCATAAACGACGCAATGGACATATCCTACGATCTGCTCAAGCTCGTTACACCGAGGCCAGTAGTCGTCGAGATACGAGACCTGGCAGGTAGGCTGGTGCGGGAGGTATACAGTGGTCTCGACGCAGCAGGCCGCCACGTGCGAGAGTGGGATGGATTAGATGCGCAGGGTCAGCAGGTGAATCCAGGTATTTATATATGTCGCATCGAAGTAGAGACCGAAGAAGGACGGCAGCAGCGGTCGGGGGTCGTATCAGTTGTCTATTAAGAGGCCGGCTTATCTCAGGAGGCTTTTATGGTGAGTAGAAAGATCGCACTCGCTCTCGTACTTTGCTGCGGAGCATTTGATCTAGCTTGGGGACAGAATCACTCCCTACAGTCCGATCGCGTTGTGGTCGATAGCCAAAGTCATTGGAACAATTGGCAGTTTGTCAAAGGCACACTCGACATTGCGCCTAGTGGAGAAGTGGTTCCGGCCTTTGTGCCAAAGGGCAATAACGCCGTGTTAGACATTCTCGAACATTTTCAACGCACCGCCCAGGATCCAGAAAATACGACCATCCTCGATGTCATAGAAGCCGGTTCCAACAAGGCCGATGTCGCCAATCTATTCGATGGAGACGAAACGACCTATTGGGAACCCGACCCAGATAGCCCCCTGCGGGATTGGTGGTTTCAGATAGATATGGGGCGGCTGATTAATGCCACACACATCAAGTTGAAATTCGTGCCCGAGGGGCAGGGCGATCCCTTTCTGCAGTTTGTCGTGCTCACTGCCGACAACGCCGACATAGGGGCTCAGGTAGCCGGGAATATCCCCATGTACCAGGTGTTCAGAACGCCGAGTGACAACAAGACCCAGCGCGAGTTTGAGTTTGATCTAGACCGCGGTGAACTTATCGCCCCCGTTCCCGGCAAGGATTTTGAAGGTGACATGGTCCGTTTTGTGCAGGTCGTGGTCACCGAAAGTGATGCGGCGCGCGGCGTCGAAATCTCGGCAGAGGATTACGAACAACTGCGAGGCGTGGACCGGGGCGCGGTGGTCTTCCACAAGAAGGTGGGAGAGGGAGAAGTGGAGGTGGAGGAGACGACCTACGAGGCGATTGATGTCCAGTCGCGTGGTTCGATCCGCCATTATCGGCGAGAGCGTCCCCGGTTGGCCGAGCTAGAGGTTTACGAACTGGGCCGTAATATCTCTCAGGGAATGATCCTGGATCGCAACGGCAGTGCTGAGAGTTCCCACGAAGGTTCCGTGGGTAATCTGGTAGATGGGGAAGGCACCAACCTGACTTTCAATCTCAAAGCTCTGCAAAGTGGAAACGTGACCTTTGGGGAGCGCTTTCTCGAATTTGATCTGGGTGCTTCCTACTGGCTAGATACCGCGCAGATCTGGTATAACACCGGCATCTACAGCCTTGCTGCTGCCAGCTTCCACACCTACCAAATTCGAACATCGGACGGCGCGCCCGCTCCGGGCGGTGGCCTGCTGTGGACCGCGCCTGAACAGGTGCGCGGGCTGGGTACGTCTAGCGAAGTCAATACCTTTCAGCCCACCCACGCCCGCTATGTGCGCGTGGCTTATCCCTTTGCCAGCAGTGAGTCGGGGCGGGAGGGCAATAAAGCCCGCCTCAGAGAAGTGCAACTCTACGGCGAGGGACACCACCCCGAAGTAGAATTAGTCTCGGGGCTGATTCCATTGCAGGGGGCAAAAAATCTAGTGTCCATCGAGTGGGATGCAGACACGCCTCCGGGCACCTCCTTGCAGATACAGACCCGGACCGGCAATGAGGTGGCCGACGAGTATCGTTATTACGACAGCGGTGGCGTCGAAGTCTCGGCGGGCAAATACGATGCGTTGGGATTCTTTAAAAAAGGTCGGATTGACACGCTTCAGGTAGCCGGGTCCGATTGGAGTAATTGGAGTGTGCCGTACGCTCGTGCCGGCGACCCGCTCGCTTCCCCTAGTCCGCGTGAATTCCTGATAATACGCGCTCGCTTGGTGACGGAAGACCCGATGAGTGCTGCGGTGCTGCGCTCGCTTCGGGTCAATTTCAATCCGCCGGTGGCGCAGCAACTGCTCGGGGAACTCGACGCGGGGGTCTTTGAGCAGTTGGGTACGCCGCAGGAGGTTAAGCTGTTTATCAAGCCGACCTTCGAACCGCAGGATCTGGGCTTTGACGAGGTCTTGGTGCAGGCTCCTCCAGATATGTCGTTGGAATTTGGTTCACTGCGTCTGGGAAGCCTGTCGCAGTGGGAGAATGACCAGGCCGAAGAGTTGGCCAATGTCGAGGTCGTGGAGACGCGGGCCGACTCGCTTTGGCTGCGCCTCGATCGCTTGGTGCGACGGGGAGGGCAGACCGACTTGGTCGAGGTCAAGTTTACTACGGCCTTGTTTTCCACTGGGGTCGTTTTGCAGGCGGCCATGGGCAATTCGTCGTTGGAAAACTCGTGGCAGCAGGTGGACGCGGGGGACGTGACCGACTTGGCCCAGAGTCAGGGACTGCAGATCCTGGCATCGGTATCGGACAACAAAGTGTTGGGTGATGTGGAGATTCGGCCGCCGGTGGTCACGCCTAATGGCGACGGAATAAACGACGCGATGACGTTTGATTTTACGGTGCGTCGACTGAGCGGGGTGCGACCGGTTGATGTGTTGATATATGATCTTAGCGGCCACCTCGTAAAAACGTTGAGTGTTCAGCAGCCGATCGTGGCGGGCACGTATTCAATCGACTGGGCCGCAGATAACGAGCAGGGGCAGGTGGTACCGCCGGGAATTTATATTCTGCGCATCGACGTCGATACGGATTCAAATTCGGGTGTGAAGAAAACTGGGGTGCAGCGCTTGCTGCACGTCGCGTATTAATTACGGAAACTGCGGGTATTTCGTGCGGTTTTTTAAGGAGGTAGTACTGCCGTGTTGCATCCGGGAGCTAAGGTGACGTCGCTATTGATGGTACTGATGGGCATGTTGTGTCTCGCTGCCCAGGACCTCGGGGCAGATCGTCGCACCATTATTATGGGAGGAGAGAACGGTTTGCAGTGGCAGAGCGGCGGCGGCACTGTCGAGGCTCTGATACAAACCGCTCCGACCGAAGTCGAAGTCAGCAACACCCCGGGCAATGTAATTGACTTTGATGCGAATGGTCGAACCGGCTGGCTGTCGCCCCGACAAGCAGATGCAACGGTAAATATTGCTCTGGGCTTGATCGACAGGGGCGGTCGCCTCAATGCACCCACTATATTATCGCAGGAAATAAAGAACAGTCTGATCTTTATGGTGGACGATGATGCCACTACCGCCTTCGAGCGCAAAAGTACCCGCGGTGGCACACAGGTCAACTCGCTCGGGGTGATCATGGATTTTGATCTCGGAGCTCGTTTTGGCATTGATCGCATTCAGTTCTTTCCCCGCAATGCTCATCCCGATTTCGCTGCCCCCGACTTCCCTTTTCACAACGATTTTCTGCGCGGCTTCGAACTCTTGCTCAACGATGGCAGTGAAGATACGCAGGTGGCTAATCAGCCGGTGCTGACCACGGCGAAATTGGAATTGGAGAATGAAGAGTCGATAGTCGAACTGAATATTCCGCCTCAGTATGTTCGATTTATCCGCCTGAAATCGCAGACTACCATAGGTTTTGAGATTGCGGAATTCCGCGTTTTCGGCTCCGGTTTTGTACCCCGTGCAGACTATTTGTCCAATGTCTTCGATTTTGGCGAAGAACTGGCGCTGTGGGGGCGCATCCGCTGGCAGGAAGAACATTTTGGCAGCGCGCGTTTGTCGCGTTTGTTTGTGAGCTCTCGCAGTGGTTGGGACGATACGCCGCTGGAGTTTACGCGCATCGACGAAGACAGTCGGGTGGAGGTGCCTTGGCAGGAAGGCGCGGTCGTCACTACGGTGGCGGGAGATCAACTCGATCTGGACGCCTTGGTCGAGGTCCAAGATGCGCTGGATATCTTCAACTCCCTGCCGTTTGACGAGCGCAGTCGGGTTTCCTTGACGTGGGACGACTACGCCGATTTGAGCGGATCAGATAGGGGCGTCGTGCGCGATGACTTGGTGGCTTGGAGCCGCTGGTCGCCGCCCTATAATTTGGCAGCGGGCGTCGTAAACGCGGAAAACATCGCAGACGATCAGATCGGGGTGCCCATTTTGTCCCCTGGCCCTCGCCGCTATTTCCAATTGAAAGTCGAATTTTCCAGCGAGGAACTGGAGTCCGCCAGGGCATTGGGCGCGCTGGCCTTTACCGTGTCGAACCCGCCCATGGCGGAGCGGATCTTGAGCGAGGTGGTGCCGCGCGAGGTCGAACTGGGCGTTCCAGTGTCTTTCACCTATGCCGTTTTGCCCACCAAAATGCGCCGCGGCGTGGATCTGGGCTTTGATCTCTTCGAGATTGCCACGCCCGTTCGCGCCGAAGAGATCGAGACGATTGAAGTTACCCATGCCGACGGCCGAGTGGAGATGGCGGATTTCACCGGCATGGACTTGAGTGCCTTGCCCATCCAAGACGCCAGCGGCCAATTTGCCGTTGAGGCGGTGGAAGAACGATTTCTGCGGGTGCGTTTCCCCGCGATTAGCGAGAGCGACTTGGCTGAGGATCGGGCGGCGGTGGTGAAAATTCGTTTCAAGTGCCGCGTGCTCCGCTTCGGTACGACATTCACCGGCACCGCCCGCAATAGCAGCACGGACGATTTGGGCCAGCGCGTCATCGGCGGCAATGCGGCCGACCTAGGGGTGGCGGACGATGATATTATACCACTGGGCGTTGCCGACCCGAACGATCTGGCGGTGAAGGTGCCACTGACCGGCGGTCAGTTAATGATCAACGTCGGCGCTGCTCCGCGCCCCTTTAGTCCAAATAATGATGGGGTGAACGATCTGGCGCGGATCCACTATGATTTGACTCGGCTCGTCGGTGCCGCGCCCCTTTCAGTGCGCGTATTTGACCTGGCGGGCAATCTCGTCCGCACGCTGTTTGCGGGCGAACAGGGCGGCGGCAGTTTTTCGGCCGAGTGGGATGGCACTAGTGCCGCGGGAGTGAAGATGCCGCCGGGTATCTACCTCTTTCGCGTCGATTTGAATACGGATGCCAAAGACGAAGCGGTCGTCGGCATTGTCGAGATGGTCTATTGATCAGTTGACGCCCCTGTAAAACGAGGGGGTTGAGCATTGTGTTTGTTTTCTAATGGAGGGATTCGATGTGCAGATCTC
>Ga0055584_100002755_pt1 | contig 17431 bp, 18 predicted proteins | sample OSDHelmetaG_FD_58716 | JGI IMG/M metagenome (GOLD analysis project Ga0055584, IMG submission 58716) | Pelagic marine sediment microbial communities from the LTER site Helgoland, North Sea, for post-phytoplankton bloom and carbon turnover... | ecosystem: Environmental > Aquatic > Marine >... | reverse complement strand
CCCGGGCATATTGTAACGCGGCACCGTGCGGCTTTAGGCGGTCGAACACGCCCATCTCTTCGAACACTTCGATGCTGTTGTTCTTGATGTAGATCCCGGCGCCGATTTCGCGAATCACCGGCGAGCGTTCGAACACCCGCACCCGCCAGCCGCGCTGGGCCAGCAGCGTCGCCGCGGTCAGCCCGCCAATGCCGCCGCCTGCAATCAGCGCAACGCGGTCACTCATTGTGCCGGCCCGGTGCAGTGCGCCACGCACTCGATTTCAAGCATCATGCCCTCGATCCCGAGGTCGGTGACGATGGTCGTGCGACTCGGGTAAGGATCGACAAAGTGTTCGCGGTACAATCGGTTCATCGCCTCGAACTGGTCGCGGGCGGTAAGGATCACGGTGGTCTTAATCACCCGATCCACCGATGACCCGCCGGCCTCCAGCACCGCGGTCAGGTTCTTCATCACCTGCTTGAACTGCGCATCGAAATCGCCCGGCACAAAAGTGCGCTCCGCGTAGTAGGGCGGCATGCCCGAGACGAACAGTAAGTCTCCCACCCGTGTCGCATGGGACAACGGCGACCGGATAATCGGTAGCGCATCGGAATTGACGCGTTGAAACTCAGTCATATTTTCCCCTTTGATCTAATACGTCATGCCCTGCAGTGCGCGCACCGCGCCGGAGGTCAGCAGCGGATGCCCGCCGTGGTTGTCGCGCAAAGCATCGCTGTCCATCGCGGCCAACGCCGCCGCAGCCTCAGCGCTGAATCCATAACGCGCCACAAAGCCAGCGGCGTCGGCTTGGTACTGCTTGCGCGCGTCTTGGTCATTGCGCAGCGCAAACAGCGCCCGGTTCAGTGCGACATTGTCGGCCCGAATGGGCGGGTACAAGTCGCGTTCGGCCAGCGCATCTAAAGTCTCTTCCTCTTTGGTCCAGCAGGCCACGGCGTAGGTGTGATGCCAGTTCTCCTCCAGCGCCGCGAGCCGTTCGGTGCCATCACCGAATAGCCCGGCCAGCATGGCCCAAGACCGGAGCTCAAGATTGCCGGTCTGCTCGGCCCCGCCGCCGTCAAGCCACGTGGCGTAGCGTGGTCCATGTCGCCGCACCCCCTCAAAGAAGGTGCGATCGAAATCAAGGTCCGGTCCGGGTTTGGCGTAGCGCGCCGTGCCCGGGTAATGCGACAGCCCGCCGCTGGCAATGACGGCGGCGCGCAAACCCATCCGACTCAACACACCTTCCAGCGCCCGCCCAAACGTCGCACAGCGCTGCAGCGTCGGTTGCGGCGGGATGTAGCTGTTGATCAGGATCGGCAGCACCGGGATTTCGCGCGACAGTTCCAAGAACGCGATTGGGATCGACACATAAGTCCCCAGGCTCACGTCGCTGCCATACGCCGGATCGCAGTCCGCCTCGTACAATCCGGCGACAATGTCCAGCGCGCGGTCACCCATCATCGGCCAAGCAAAGTCGGTCAACCGATTGCCGTCTTCAAACCGTGTGCCGCAATGCACATAGAACGGCGGCACCACGGTGGTGGCAAAATTGTCGCCATGGTCGTTGCACAACACCACAAGCACATCGACATCGGCCTTGTCGATCAACTGCCCGATGTCGCGATACATCGCTTTGACACGGTCAACCTGCGCGGCGTCCTCGGATTCCGGCACGGACAAAAGCTGCGGGGCATGCGGCACAGCCGCGGCAACGGGGATGGTGACAGTCATAAAAAGAGGTCCGAAAAGAAGTCTGGCTGAACTGCCGAACGGCGTCGGCGGCGCATTGTGTACCGAAGCCCCGCATCCTCAAAATGAGACGAAGGTCCGGACATTCTTCGCGGACTCGACCATTCTCGGTGCGCATCGGGCTGGTACGACGCGATTTGAACCGCACCCCGCGGGCCGGGCTCTCCGCAAATGTTGCAATGCAGCATAGCCCTCCCTATGGTGCGCGCGGATTGGCACCCCACCGTTTGGAACCCAGCTGGGCTCTTGGCCGCCGGTGCTTCTCGACCACCCGAACGAACCAATGACCTGCGGTTTGATGGTCCGATCCGCCCGCAGCTGGAGTCTCCTTTTTGTTTTCTTTGTCCGAGTACCGCGTTGAGTGGCTCGGCAACATCCGGGGCGACGTGCTTGCCGGCCTGGTTGTCGCCCTTGCCTTGATTCCCGAAGCCATCGCCTTTTCCGTGATTGCCGGCGTCGATCCCAAGGTCGGCCTCTACGCTTCCTTCTCCATTGCCGTGCTGGTCGCCATCACAGGCGGCCGGCCGGGCATGATCTCGGCCGCGACGGCAGCGACCGCCGTGCTCATGGTGACGTTGGTCAAGGACTACGGTTTGCAATACTTGCTTGCCGCCACGGTCCTGGCGGGTTTGATCCAAATCGTTGCCGGCCTGCTCAAGCTTGGCGTGCTGATGCGCTTTGTCTCGCGCTCGGTGATGACCGGCTTCGTCAACGCGTTGGCTATTCTTATCTTCCTCGCCCAGCTGCCGGAGCTCGTCGGCGTGACGTGGCTGACCTATGTGATGGTCGCCGCCGGGCTCGCCATCATTTACCTGTTTCCCCGGCTGACCCGGGTGATCCCCTCGCCGTTGATCTGCATTCTCGTCCTCACCGGGGCGAGCCTCGCGCTTGGGCTTGATGTGCGCACCGTGACTGACCTTGGCGAACTCCCGGATACATTGCCCGTGTTCCTGATCCCCGATATCCCGCTCACGTGGGAAACTCTCATGATCATCCTGCCCTACTCGGCGGCGGTCGCCGCCGTGGGCTTGCTCGAATCGCTGATGACGGCGTCGATCGTCGACGAACTCACCGACACCCCCAGCAACAAAAACCGCGAATGCATCGGCCAGGGCATCGCCAACACGGCCACCGGCTTCATCGGGGGCATGGCGGGTTGCGCGATGATCGGTCAGTCCATGATCAACGTGAAATCCGGCGGTCGCGGTCGGCTCTCCACCTTCAGCGCCGGTGTCATCTTGTTGTTCATGTTGGTGGTATTGGGCGATTGGGTCGGGCAGATCCCGATGGCGGCCCTTGTCGCCATCATGATCATGGTCTCCATCGGTACGTTCAGTTGGTCGTCGATCAAGAACTTGCGCACCCACCCACGCAGCTCGTCCATCGTCATGCTGGCCACCGTCGCCGTCGTGGTCGTCACCCATAACCTTGCGCTGGGCGTGCTCACGGGCGTGCTGCTGTCGGGCATCTTCTTTTCTTGGAAGATCGCCCAGATCTTCCGCATCAGCTCGACCCTGTCCGATGGCGGCAGGGCGCGGACCTATCTGATCGAAGGCCAGATCTTCTTTGCCTCGGCCGACGCCTTCAGTGCCGCCTTCGACTTCCGCGAGGCCCTGGAACACGTCACACTCGACGTCACGCACGCCCACATCTGGGATATCTCCAGCGTTGCCGCGCTCGACATGGTGGTGCTCAAGTTCCGCCGCGAAGGCGCCACCGTCGAGATCATCGGCATCAATGAGGCCAGTGAAACCATCGTCGATCGCCTCGCCATCCACGACAAGCCCGGCGCGCTCGAACGCCTCATGGGTCACTAAAGGGGAGATGGCGCCATGAATTCCATCGTCGTCCTTGTCGACGGTTCGGTCTATTCCCGTAGCGTTTGTGACAACGCCGCTTGGATCGCCCAGCGCACCGGCGCGTCGGTCGAACTGATGCATGTTCTGGGGCGCCGCCAGGCCGCCGGCCCGACCAATCTCAGTGGCAGCATTTCGCTGGGCGCGCGGTCCGCATTGCTCGAAGAGCTGACCGCCCATGACGAACAGGCCGCCAAGCTTGCCCAGCGTCACGGCCGCGCCATTTTGGAAGACGCGCAGACCCACCTCGCCGACACAGGCGTCACCGCGACAACCCGCCTACGTCTCGGCGATCTACTGGAAGAAGTCGCCGATCGCGAAGCCGACGCGGACATGATCGTCATCGGCAAACGTGGTGAAGCGGCCGACTTCGCCAAACTTCATCTCGGCTCCAACCTCGAACGTGTGGCCCGCATGGGGCACAAACCGCTGTTCGTTGCCGCGCGCGCCTTCCGCGCGGTAAAGCGTTTCTTGATTGCTTTCGATGGTGGCGCCAGCAGCCTCAAAGCCGTCGACTACGTCGCGCGCAGCCCGCTGTTCGTGGGCCTCGAAGGCCACATTCTGATGGCGGGCGCCGAGACCGACAAAAACCGCGCCGTACTCGACAAAGCCGCGGCGGCACTAAAAAGCGTCGGTGTCGCGGTCGAAACGTCGCTGGTCCCGGGCCAAGTCGATACCGCCATCACCCAAACCGTCGAACGCCAATCCATCGACCTCCTCGTCATGGGGGCCTACGGCCATTCGCGCATCCGCAGCCTCATCATCGGTTCAACCACCTCCGAAATGCTGCGCTCCTGCAAAGTCCCCGTCGTCCTCTTCCGCTAGGATGTTCTGAGAACGCTGGCGCCGACTAAAACCCGGCTTCCAGCGCCTTGCGAATGCGCACCTTCACCGATGCCGCTTTCTCCGTTTCCATCGCTGCTTCCAGCGTGCGGTGCGCCTCTTTCTGGTAGGCCGGGTGCTGCATCGCCAGTTCGCGCAGGCCGTTGTAGGACCACGCGCGTACGAACTTGGCGTCATCGGATAGACCGTCCCGGATGAACCGCGCAACTTTTTCGGCATCGCCCGGTGCAATTGTGAGCGCCGACAAACACTGCAAGACATGAAGCCGCGCTTCCCAATGGATGAGCGCGCCGAGTTGAGCAACCACACGTTTGCTCTGGGCGGCCGACACCCCGGCGCCACCGCTCTCGAGACAATGCTTCAACAGCCACGTCGCGCCCCGCGCGCAAGTCTCGTCACTGAATAGGGCGATCAGGTCGGACACAAAGTCCTTCTGCGCGTGGTAGCGCGCGTAGGTCGCCTCGATCGGTTCCACCGCCTTGGCGTCCCAGGCTGCGATCTCTTCTTTCATGGCCATGTGTTGCTCCCGTCGCGTCGCGCCAAAACTGTCGCCGTCGGTGGCTTCGCGATCAAGATAGGTCGTTTCGCGGCTCACCCGCGGCCTCTGGCCGCGTCTTCTGGGGCCAACCGGAGCCGTAAACCGCCGGAAACTGCGGGATTCGGCTAGATCAATTCATTTTTAGACAATTTTCGTCAGACTTTGTGCTAAAACCTGCGGCTTGCCCTGTGGATAACTTTGCGGCGGAAAAAGAGGATGGACGGATGACTCGCGGAAAACAGATGATTGTTGCGGCCCTGGCGGCCCTATTTCTGGGCCTGATCGTCGCGCCCGCTGCACAGGCTGCCGGTGCCGCCAATGCGTCCACCGCACCGCTCGCCATCGATGGCTACGATCCGACACTCTTCTTTACGCGCGGCACCGCGCTTCGTGGCAAAACCACCAACGTCGTTGAATACGAGGGCGCGACCTATCGCTTCCGCACAAAGGCGAACAAAGAGCAATTTGCCGAAAGCCCCTTTCGCTACTTACCGCAATACGATGGCTATGACGCCTACGGGGTCTTTCTTGGCCAGGTCGTGAAGGCGAATCCTCGCTTGTGATCGGTCGAGGGCGGCAGACTCTATTTGTTCAGCACGGCGGATCGCCGCGATGCTTGGCTCAGAAGCAAAGACAGCCATCGCCGCCGCGCAGATAAAAACTGGCCGGGTATCGAAATTGGCTTGGCCCGCGCCAAAGAGCAGCGCGCCGCTGAAGCCGCCCATGCCGCCGCCACGGAAACGTTGGGCTGTGCGCAAGTCTTCAAACAAAACTATTCCAAGCCCTCACGCCACGAACTCATCCTCGGTGCCTGCGCACCATCCGCCGATGCCGGCAACGCCGCCAGCGCGGTCTATCTCGCGCGTGTCTACGCCGAGGAATATTCGCCACACAAAAACTACGTCAAAGCCGTCAAGCTGCTGAAGTTTGCTGTCGACGAAGGCAACGAGATCGCCCGTTGGCGTCTCGGTGATCTCTATGCTGAAGGCGACGGCGTCGAGAAGAATCCCAAGATGGCGTTTCGCTTGTACAAGCGGGCGGCCGAACACGGGCTGACCGACGCCATGAACCGCCTCGCCAAGAGCTACCGCACCGGCACCGGGGTTGAGATCGATTTGGTCAAGGCATGGGCTTGGTACAATGTCGCCGCCAACCGAAGTGATCGGGCCGCCAGCGAACGCGACCGGCTCGAAAACGAAATGTCCCGGGAAGACCTGTCCCGCGCGCAGCTCGCCACCTTGGCCGTTCTTAGCCGAATCAAGTTCAGCGGTAGCCGCATCTAACCAGCGTCGCGGCCACGGTCGGTCATCTCCCGATATCGAATCAAAAGCAGCGGCCGCAGCGTCTAAACGTTGTCGCGCAATCATCCGGACATTTTTTCGCGGCGGCGCCTGTGACCGTCACGCTATTCTGACCGACGGGCATCACCTATGGTCGGGTTCGGCGCCGCTTGCTTCAACCTGATTGCGATCATCTGCCTGTATGATGCTCGACTGCACGACCTCCCTTGTCCGACGTTTCGGTCCGATCCGATTGGCGTTCATCGTCACCGCGCTGACCGTCATAGCCTCGGGATTGGCGACGTTGTTGGCCATGACTTTGGTCGAAGGGAACGTCTTTCCCGCCCTCTATCTGGCAGTGTTCACGCCGCTTGTTCTGGCGTTGCCGACGTTGATGCTGGCCTTTCTTGCTATTGAAAAAGGCGACCTTGCCAAACAGAAATATGATGCAAGCCGTCAACAGGCGCACGAAGCCCACGCCATCTTGAACGACGCGATTGCCAGCATTCCCAATCCGATGCTCATTCTCGACGCCCAAGATCGGGTCACCTTGTTCAACAATGCTTGGCGTGATCACTACCCCGACTCGGCCCACGCCATTCAGCCCGGTACCGAGTACGAAGACCTAATTCGCTATGTTGTCAGCACCGGGTTGTGGGATCCCATGGGATCGCGCGAAGACGTGTTGGCTGATCGGCTCCGACGTCACCGCGATGCGGACGGCAGTTTCGTTCAAGAACTTGCCGACGGTCGCTCGATCTTGGTTTACGAAGGCCGGTCGTCGATCGGCGCGCGGATCATTACCCATACCGACGTGACCGACCTCAAGCGCGTTGATCGGCTGAAGGATGAGTTCATCTCAACGGTCAGCCATGAACTACGAACCCCACTCACCTCGATCAAGGGGGCGCTTGATCTCCTGGCGGACGACACCTCGGGTGGTAAGACTCGCGATGATGCCAAGCTCATCACCATCGCGCAGCGCAACGCCAATCGGCTTCTCACATTGGTCAACGATATCCTTGATGTTCAAGCCATCGAGGCCGGGCGTCTGGTGTTTGACCTGCGCCCCACCGCCGTCGCTGAACAACGATGAAGTTGTCAGCGTTCAGCAAGTTGCCGGCCAGCTCCGCGGTATTCCCTCGGCCCGGGCGATCGATGATCTCACAGTGGAAATCACCACATCCGTTCCCGAGCCCATCCTGCCCAGCCGTCTCGCCATCATGCGCCCGCATGAACCCAAAGCGTGGGCGGACCTCGGCGCCGAGGGCTATGGCTCTCAGCCAGTCGGTACCGGTCCCTATAAAATCTCGGTATGGGATAACGAGAAGATCCGCGGCACGGCCTTCGCTGAAGGCTGGCGTGTGCCGAAGATCGAGAACCTCGTTGTCGATTTGTTGCCCGAGAACGCCTCGCGCCGTCAGGCCTTGTGTTCCAACCAGGCCGATATCGCCAACGTCCTGACGCCGGATGACAAAGGCCCCATCGAAAGCTGCGGCCACAAGGTCGTGCTGTCGCCGACCAACAACACCATCAACCTCATCTTGCGTCACTTGGTTGAGGATTCACCGGTACACGATGTTCGCGTCCGGCAGGCCTTGAACCATGCCTATGACAAAGAGGGCTTCACCAGCACCGTCCTCGCGGGCACCACGCGCCCGGCGGCGATGCCGGCGACCAGCACGATGAGCGGTTGGTTCGAAGACATCAAACCCTATGCCTACGATCCGGCCAAAGCCAAACAGCTGCTCGCCGAGGCGGGGTATCCCGATGGCTTCGATATGTTGGCCGAAATCGTGGTGTCCACCGGTGAATTTGCCGATACCTTCTAAGCTATGTCGAACGACCTCAAGGCCGTTGGCGTCAACTTGGAACTCCGGGTCATCACGATCCCCGATCTCATTCAGAAAATTCTGCGGCGCAAGCCGTGGGAAGGGGATGCATTCAGCATGATGTATGAGGGTTATCCGACGGCTGACATCTCACGGAACATGAACACCCATTCATGTCTCGTGAAGGAACGGCGTGATCGTGACCCGCATACGTGTTTCCCGGAACTCACCGAAACCATTCTCGAGATGGAACGGGAATTCGATCCGACCAAGCGGAGCGCTTTGCAACGCAAGGTCGCGCAGTTCTATCACGACCAGGCTACCGCGATTTATAGCCACGAACGTGTCCAGGTCGACGGTGTTGCCGGCAACCTGATGAACTACACGGTCGTCAATCGCACCATTCCCTACCACGCGCTGGAATTTGCCAACTAACCAGACGGGTAAGGACCAAAGGGTTAAGGGGCCGGCATTGCCGGCCTCTTTTCTTTGGGTCCGCGCCAGCATGGCCGTACAAAGAATCTGTCATCCAAATTGCGCCCGGCGGGGTAAATACCAGGACATGACAACGACAGCTCTCGCCACCAAAGAAACCGCCCTTTCCGCAGGCCGACAGCGCCTGGAGGAACTATTGGGGCGCCTCTACCTGATTGACCCCAGTGTGCCGATCAAAGAACTCGACGCGATGCTCAATCCGCTTTGGGTTCAAGCCAACAAAGTGCTCGCCGCGGTCTTCGGCAACCAAACGCTGCGCTTTCACATGTTCCGGCAACCGTCCTACATGGGCGCGGTCCGCCATATCGTCGGCACCTTGGCGGGCGACGACGAACGCACCCGCTACACCTACTTGATTTCACTCTTCCGCGAAGACATCGATCTCGCGCTTGAACGCCTCGAAGGCCGCTTGCCGATTACGCGCTAGATCAGGCCAACGCGTTCGACCATCCAATATCCGCCGATCGCAGCAATCACTAGCGAGGCGGGGATTGCGATCACGGCGCGGTACCAGGCCTTGCGCCCAAACCAAAACCCAACCACCAAAAACGCGCCCGCAATCACCGCCAGCTGGCCGATTTCTACTCCAATGTTGAACCCGATCAGCGCTGCCAAAAAGCCGCTTTGCGGCAACCCGAACTCGCTCAGCACGCTGGCAAAGCCCAGCCCGTGCAGCAGTCCAAAACACACCACCACAATCGGTCGCCACGGGTGAAGCTTGCCGGCCACGATGTTTTCAATGGCGACATATACAATGGTCGCCGCAATCAAGGGTTCGACAATCGACGCCGGCACCGACACGACCCCCAGGCTGCTCAACGCCAACGTCAACGTGTGCGCGATCGTGAACGCTGAAACCTGCCACAGCAGGGCCCGCCACGCCGGTGACAAAAAGAACAGTCCCAGCACAAACAAGATGTGGTCCAACCCTTTTGGGATGATGTGGTCGAATCCAATCGCGATGTACCGTACGCCGGTTTGCCAATGGCTCAACCGACTCCCCCCGGCAACGTTGATCGGCGGGCTCAGGCTGCCGCCCTCAAGGTAGGCATCAAACGGATCGTCCACCCCAATCTGGCGCACCACCAGCGCCCCGAACGATCGGGCCCAACCAATAACGATGGTGTCGGTCGGCGTCGGCAACTCGACGCGAAGTTGGATTTCTGATGTTCGCACCAAATCGGTATTGCCGGGCGCCGGGATGTCCACCGAAATCAATTCGGGGCGCAATACTTGGTCGTCGGACTGGATCACGATCGCATCCGCCATTTCAGGCCAAAACGCCCGAAACCGCGTCTCCAGCGCCGCTGTCGGCAGCGCGCGCAAGTCATCATATGTTGCGGCTTCTTGCGCCTCGTTCGTGTCGGTCGTCGTCGCAAGGTCGATCCCGGCGATAAATCCTTCAAGGCTCAGCCGAATGTCGAGGGTCAACACGCCGTCGTCTACGCGCATGTCGGCGATGGACGGTGTAACCTCGTGCGCCAGTGCCACCGGCGCGAATGCCAACCACCCAAGACACACGACCCCCAACAGGCGGCACCACGCGCCGACCCCAGACCAAGGCCCCCGCATGCGGTTCTTAGTTTTCATTCTGTTCTTGGTAACGACACAGGCGCATGCGCACGAGTTATGGATAAATCCGCAGGATTATCAACCGGCGCCCGGCCAACGAATCGTCGCCCACATCAGCAATGGTGAACACTTCGCAGGCAATCATCTCGTCTACCTCCCCAGATCGTTTGACCGGTTCGAGATCATAACAGACGCGGCCCGCACGCCCGTCACCAGCCGCCTCGGCGACCAACCGGCACTCAACCAACCCACTCAGGGCGACGGTCTCCACATTGTGGCCTATCAATCAACCGTCGAATCGCTGGACTACGACACGTTCGAGAAATTCGCGTCCTTCGCCGAAACTAAAGGCTACTCCGACATCGCCGCCCGCCATGCTGCGCGTGGTCTCAAGAAGTCGCGGCTGAAAGAGGTCTACACCCGGTTCTCGAAATCGTTGATCGGCGTCGGCACGGCACGCGGTGCGGATCAACGCCTCGGTTTGGAAACCGAACTGGTCGCTCTGGAAAATCCCTACACCGACCTCACGCCGGATGGCGTGGCGGTCCAGCTTTTCTACCGCGACGCCCCCCGCGCCCACGCCCAAATAGAGTTGTTCGACCAGGCACCCGACGGCACCGTCCATCTCACCCTGCATCAGACCGACGCGGCGGGTCGCGCCGTCCTCCCGGTCACCCCCGGCCACACCTATATGGCCAACGCCGTGGTCTTGCGGGCCCCCGCACCCCGTCACGCCGGCCGCCGTGCCGCCTGGGAATCCCTATGGGCCAACCTCACGTTTGCCGTCCCGCGCTAGTGGCACGCATTGGTGACCCCGGCGTTGATCTGCCACAATCCGGGCTTGGCGCGATTGCTCTAAACAACCCAGGGGATCGTGCCGGAATGTTGTCACGTGCTTGCTTAGTGGAGTACAGCCCATGGATTTGGCCACCATTGTTGGGCTCGTTGCGGCCTTTGCGATCGTCTTCCTCGCCATGGTGGTGGGGGCGACCCCCGATACCTAAGTCAATGTGCCCGGCATCCTGATCGTCGTCGGCGGCACGCTGGCCGCCAACATGATCAAGTTTCCGATGCGCGCTTATCTTGCGTCGTTCCCACTCGCCGTGCGCACCGCGTTGTTCGATCACAACGAAAGCCGATGGGACCTCGTCATCACCGCAGGCCGCCTCGCGCGCCATGCCCGCAAGAAAGATTTTGCCGCGCTTGAAAATGAACCGGTGCGCAATCCCTATTTCCAACGCGCCATCGAAATGTTCGTCGATGGTCGCGCCCAGGAATTTGCCGTCAGCTATCTCGATCACGAAATGGAACGCGCGGTCGAACGCCTCGAGCTCAGCGAGAAAGTGTTCCGCCGTATTGGCGATAGCGCCCCGGCCTTCGGGCTGATCGGCACGCTTGTCGGCCTGGGGCAAATGCTCAGCCAGCTCGACGACATCTCCACCCTCGGCCCGGCGATGGCCGTTGCGTTGTTGACGACCCTCTATGGCGCGATGATCGCCAACCTCGTCGCCGTACCGCTGGCCGACAAAATTCGCGAACGCGCCAACCGCGAACAACGCAACCGCCAAATCATCAAAGACAGCGTGCTGCTGCTCTACCAGCGGCAAGACCCGCAACTGGTCAACGAAATCCTCAGCACTTACCTCACCCCGGTCGAACAAGAACGCCTGTTCGACGAGGACGCCTAACGTGGCCGCTGGCAACGACGAACCCCAAGGCGGCGATTCCTGGCTGACCACCTTCGCCGACCTGATGGCCCTCATCCTGACCTTTTTCGTGCTGCTGCTCGCTTCGGCCAGCATGGAAAAGGAACGCTACGCCGAAATCGCCGAATCGTTCCGCGAAGGCTTTTCTAGCGCCGGGCTGGGGTTCATCGGCCGCTACGCCTTCGGCGGCGCGCAACAGGCCGTCGTGCCGATCGCGGCTGAAGAGACCGGCCCCATCCCGATTGATCCGCCGCCGGCGCCGGCCCTACGATCCTCCACGGGCGCCGGGCAACGCACTGCCCGCGTCGTCTTGCTCGAAGAGCTCAACGACCGGCTCGCCGTCGTCGTCAACGACGGTCACGCGCAAATTCTGGCCGATGACGACCGCGTCACCGTGCGTTTTTCCGACGAATTCGCGTTCCCGTCGGGCGCCACAACCATCCAAGGCGCCTTCGGCGACACGCTGTTACAGCTCATGCCGATGATCGCCTCCTCCACGGGTGCAGTGTTGGTGACGGGCCATACCGATTCGGTGCCGGTTGCGGGCACCGCGTTCAACAGCAACTGGGGCCTCTCCACCGCCCGCGCCGTCGCCGTCGTCGAGTTCATTCTTGCCAACACCAGCTTGCCCATCGATCAGGCGCGCTTGATCCCGCAAGGCCGCGGCGAATCCAGTCCCATCGCCAACAACCGCACCGCCGAAGGCCGCGCCAAAAACCGCCGCGTCGAAATCAGTTTCCTCGCCGACGACGCCCGCGCCCGCTAACAGGGCTGGCTGCGCGGGGTGGGCCGCGCTACAACGCGACCATGCCGCACTGCGCCTTTCTGACAACCGATAACCTCGACGGCTTTCAGACGTCGGACCACCTCTTGGTCCCGCCGATGGCCGCTGCGGGTTGGCGCGTGACCGACGTATCGTGGCGCGACCCGCAGGCTGATTGGGCTTCGTTCGATGCCGTCGTCGTCCGCACCCCGTGGGATTATCTGCACGATGTCGCCGCGTTCATCGCGGTACTGGATGCGATCGATCGTTCACCCGCCCGCCTTGCGAACGACCACGCGCTGATGGTGTGGAACCTCGATAAGACCTACCTGCGCGCAATGGCCGCTGCGGGCGTGCCGATCGTCCCGACCCTATGGGCCGACACCTTCGATGCGGCCCATACCAGCGGCGCCTTCGCCCACTTCGGTACCGAAGAAATCGTCGTCAAACCGGTCGTTGCCGCCGGTGCCCACGATACCTTCCGCCTGGATCGCCCGACGCTTGCGCAAGACCAAGACGCGCTCGCCGCCACCTTTGCCGCGCGCCCCCACATGATCCAGCCGTTCGTCGACACGGTGATCCGTTCGGGTGAAATTTCACTCTTTTACTTTGGCGGTCGCTACAGCCACGCCATCCGCAAGGTGCCCAAGCCGGGTGACTTCCGCGTGCAAGAAGAACACGGCGGTATCCTCACCGCCCTCATGCCCGACCCCGCCATGCGCGCCGCCGGCGATACTGCGATGCACGCGCTGGACACCGCCCCGCTCTACGCCCGTGTCGATCTCATCCTATGGCAGGGCACGCCGGTGCTGATCGAACTCGAACTGGTCGAACCCTCGCTCTATTTCGATTTCGATGCGGCCGCCCCGCAACGCTTCGTCACGGCCTTCCTCGATTGGGTCTCGACAAGCCCGGGCTGACGACGTCGCGCGCCCGCCACTGCAATAGACTACAATCCTCGGTGAAGAGGGGGGCTTGAGTCGATGCTGGGTGAATTCGAAACGTCTACGGCCTGGCGCGTGCCGGATCTTATGGCGGACAAAAGCTGGGTCTTTCCCATCGGCGAGGCCGCCAGCACCCAATTGGCAAACGCGGTCAAAGCCGCCGCCGATCCCGACCGGCACTTGTTCGACTATACGAAAGAGGATTTCGACCTCGGCCCCGGCTTTGACGTCATCAAGGCCGCCGCCACCCGCGCCTATTTTGTTAGCGGCTTCACCCTCGTCAAAGGCTTGCCGCGCGACCTGCTGACCATGCCCGAGTTTCGCCTCCTGATATGGGCCATCGGGCTTCACTTGGGCGTCGCGCGACCCCAGGGTCTCGCGTCGCAATACATTTCAGACGTGCGCGCGGCGGGGATGAACTATCGCTCGTCCGCCGGTCGCGGTTACAACTCGAACGCCGAATTGGATTTCCATTGCGACGGCTGCGATCTCGTCGGGCTCGCCTGCTACAACGACGCGAAAAGCGGCGGCCAAAGCCGCATTTCAAGCAGCACCACCGCGTGGCAAATCCTTTTGGCCGAACACCCTGATCTGGCCGAGGTCGCGTGCCGCGATTTTTACTTCGGGCGCAATCAAGAAGAGGCCCCCGACGAAGCGCCCTATTACGTGCAGCCGCTCTTCGGCGTGGCCGAGGGCCGCCTGTTCGGCAAGTGGAACCGAAACCGCATGCGCACCGCGCAAGAGATCGACGCCGTGCCCAGGCTCACGCCCGAACAAAACCGCTGTGCCGACGTCCTTGACGAGATCCTGCGCCGCCCCGACGTGATGTTCACCATGTGGATGGAACCGGGTGACCTACAATTCATGAACAATCACGCCATCCTGCATTCGCGCACCCGCTTTGAGGACCATGACGACCCCGATCGTCGGCGGCACCTCTATCGCATTTGGATTGCCCCGCCCGATTCGGTCCAAATGCCTGGCCCCTGGGCGGACTTTTTCGGGTCAATCGCCCCCGGCACCGTGCGCGGCGGCATCCGCGGCCACCACCACGACGAACCCTGCCAACAGTTCGACGCCCGCCAAGCCCAAAGCATGGGCATGCCCGCGCCGACGGCGCGGGGCTAATAGGAACCGGGCTTGTTCGGATTCGCCGCCTCTCGTTGAGAGGGCGCACCGTCAGGTCAGGTCCGGGGTTTTTCCAAAACAGTGACCCGGTGCATCAGCCGGTGGTTCGGGTAATAGTCCGCTGCCGCATAGTGATTGGTACTGCGATTATCCCAAATGGCGACCGTGCCTTTGGACCACACATACCGCACTTGATACTCGGGCGTTCGAACGGTTTCGAACAGAAACCCCAGCAGCGTCCGGCTTTCGCTTTCCGACATCCCATCGACATGCCGCGTGAACGATTCATTGACGAACAGGGCCTTGCGCCCGGTGTCCGGGTTCACCTTCACCATCGGATGCGAGACCGGCGGAAACTCACGCCGCGCCGCCTGCATCCCTGCGGCGGATTTGCCTTCCCACAGCTTTTTCTTGATCGGGCGTTCGTAGAGCTTCATGAAGTCATGCACCGCCGTCAGCCCCTCCAGGTGGGCCTTCATCTGATCGGAAAGCCCCTCATAGGCCGCATACATGTTGCACCACAGCGTATCGCCGCCGCAGGCTGGAATCTCAACAGCCTGCAGGACTGACGCCAAATCCGGCAGCGCCGCAAACGAATAATCCGAATGCCAGTTGTTCACCGTCGGCGGGTTGTCGGCATCGTTCAACAACACCGTCACGTAAGGATTGGTCTCGTGCACCCGGAACATCGATTCCGGCACCTCAGGCACATAACCAAAAACCCTCGAGAACGCGACCTGCGCATCCACGCTCAACGCCTGCCCCGGAAAGAACAAAACGCAGTGCGCACTCAACGCCCGCCGCAACGCCGCCGCCGTCTCCGCATCCAGCGCCGCCGCCTTCAAGTCGACCCCGGTAATCTCAACCCCCGTCACCGGCGTCACCGGCCGCATCGTCAACGCGCCCACAGCACTCGCGGCATCCGGCATGGTTCTGTTCCCATCTGTTTGTTTTCAGTTGGCGAGGAAGGGCGGCCACCGTTCTGCCGATAGTATCTGAAAGCAGGGTCGGAAAAGACGACCAAATTCGCCTCGTTCGCCGCTCTTGTTGCCGCAGGAAAAACACCCGGCACACAGCACCTGGCGGCGGCGCACCATGTCTGGTCCTGAGAAGGCTCGCGCGCGTGTCTCGCGCAGAACATTCATCTAGGATTTGGGAAGGTCGCGTATCCTACGCAGCTTGCGCGCCAAAATTTGTGCGTCCTTTGTTTCGCATTCCCAAATGACACGCACTTTCCAACCAAGGCGTTCCAGGGCGGCGCGGTTCTTCTTGTCCCTCGCCGTATTGGTACGAAACTTTTCTTCCCAGTATTTCGTTCTCGTCTTGGGTATGGAGGCTTTCGGGCACTTGGGGTGTCGATGCCAGAAACACCCGTGAACGAATAGAACCGTTCGCCGACTGGGAAACACGATGTCGGGTGTGCCAGGTAGGTCGCGGCGATGAAGGCGGAATCGAAGTCCCAGCGCGTGCGCCGCTTTTCTAACCCGTATCTCGGGCGTGGTGTTTTTCGCAGTCACCCGCGACATCAACCACGAGCGTCGCTGCGGCGTGAGCCGATCCACCTACTCGGCGGCTTCGGCAATCTGCGTCGCGTTCTCGAGCTTTTCCTTAATCGCTGAGAAGATTGCGTACGCCATCGGCGGGGAAACGCTATTTCCTATCATCCTGAAGGAATGCCATACGGTCGGGTGAAATCGGTGCTGATCGGGAAACCCTTGGAGGCGCGCCGCCTCGCGCACCGTTATTACCCTGGGCTCATCGGGATGGATGGGCCGTACCGATTGGTACGACCCTCGGTCGTTGCCCGTTCCGGCGCGCAGCGTCGGACAGACACCGATCCAGTTCAGTCGCGGATGTCGACCAACTGGGTCCGTTGCGCCTTGCGCGAGCTGTCGAAACCTCTTTGCGACGCGCGCGGTATGTTTTGTCTTCCGATGCCCTGTGAAAACGTTGTCTGGCGATCTTAGGTTTTGCGCATAGCTCGTGGGTCGCCCGGGTTTCGAAATTTTCAAAACGTCGAAGTCGTCGTTCTCGCCCAAGGGAACCGCATGATCGAGATCGGAGATCGCTTGTCGCACGTTAGCCGGCGGTAGCTTAAAAAAATCGATGTCGTCAGTCGTGAGTGGATCGCCTCGGTTCTTATCGATTCCGACCACGAACAAGCGACGACGGGTCGTCGCAGCCCCAAAATCTGCTGCATCGAGCAAAATCGGGCCGAGAATGTCATATCGGTCGGACACACGCCGAAGAGCATCTTGCAGAACACCGACTGCGTCGGCGTACCCCAGCCCGCGCACGTTCTCCATAACAAAGAAGGTCGGCTTGAGTTCGTTCACAAGACGAAAAAAATGCCCAAGCAGCAGTCGTCTCGGATCGTTCGGATTTCTTCTCCCAATCGAACTGAACCCTTGGCAAGGCGGTCCGCCAATAATGCCGTCGATATTGCCGCCCACAATGCCTCGAACATCGCTGGCCCTGAGGCTGGAAATGTCACGAAGGAAGTGCCGAGTCGACGGAAAGTTGTGAGCGAACGAGGAGGACAGTATCGGATCGATATCGAATGCTGCGGCTACCGAGTAACCAGCATGGTGGGCTCCCAGAGAGAACCCTCCACATCCCGAGAACAAATCGATCACGCTCGCTCTTGCAAGCTCGGGGTTCCATTTCATCAACCGGGACTTCCCCCGGCACGATTCGAACGTGCGACCTCTGCCTTCGGAGGGCAGCGCTCTATCCAGCTGAG
>Ga0055584_100002754_pt1 | contig 17432 bp, 18 predicted proteins | sample OSDHelmetaG_FD_58716 | JGI IMG/M metagenome (GOLD analysis project Ga0055584, IMG submission 58716) | Pelagic marine sediment microbial communities from the LTER site Helgoland, North Sea, for post-phytoplankton bloom and carbon turnover... | ecosystem: Environmental > Aquatic > Marine >... | reverse complement strand
AGCTTAGAGCCAGATTTGCGGACTATTCTCTGAGTGAGTAGGTTCAGTTCGGGTGCTGAGTGCATCCACCAAACACGACTGGAATTGGGAATTGCGCTCTCAAGCTCTGTAATTTAAGCAATTCGTTACTAAGTTGTGGCAAATAAAATACTTGGGGGGCCTTGCTTCACGCCAAAAAGGCGGTGGCTGGGCAATCAGGGGACGCTGGAGCAAATAGCGATACCATTTTTGGACGTGCGACATTTGAGGTGCAACTCTTCAAGAATGGCCGGTGGGCTATCAATGAAGTTGTCAAAAGCGAAACCGTAGCCCGAAAAAAGGCCACGGATCTTCTTGCCCTAAAGACGACCGCCGGTGTGCGGGTCGTCAAAGAATCTCATTTCGGTAAAGACAATCATCGCGAAAGCGAGATTTTCAAAGAAATGAAAGAGGTGAAGGAAGAAGAAGACCTGTCGGTCACGCCCGTCGACGAAGCGCCAATGTGCGAAAAGGTGACGGACTACTACAAGACAGCAAGTCGAACGACCATGGCCCGCCTGTTTAGCAAATACCTCGAGAAGCACGAATTAACGCCGCTTGAGATGCTGCATAGCCATCCTAACCTCAAGCGCATGATAAATTTCCAATCTATGGTGCCGTCTGCAGTCGATAAAATTGCATCGCTCCATGCCCGTGCAACGGGCGAGGGGACTCGAGAGCGGCGCGACGTGATTTTTGATGCTGTCGAGGCGATCGCTAAGAAAGCCAAAGAGCACGACAAAACCAAGCTCCCAAGCCTTGAAGGATCTTCGCTTGATGACATCCTCCGGCGCTTGGACGCTAAGTTCCCCGACGAAGATGAACGCACATATATGGCCAATGTTGCGTTGGCTCGTGAATCGATTAACTGGCGCGGTTGGCCGGGCAAAATGGCCCAACTTCTACCGATGGCCGAATCGCAGAAAGATCAGCGCGCCCGCGACATGGTTGATGAGATGCTCTCTGACATCTTTATGGCGAAAACAGTCATCAAAGATGTCATCGGAATCTCAAAGCACTTGGGCGACGCTGTTACGCGTATGATTGATCTGGTTGAAGGTAAGTGCGAACCGACCAAATTTGCATCTGACGATTTGCTTGCGTTGCTCAACCCGCTCTTTGCAGCGGACCTGTTGCCACGTTCTAAGAACGTTTTATTCGACCGTATTGAGCGCGACTTGTCTGGGCCTGTTCGCTTAACCAACAGTGAAGACAAAGAGGATGATAAGAAGTTCTTTGATGGCCTTGTAGACCGGGTTGTTACGGGTAACGGCGTTATCGGCGGTCGTGCAATCGCGGCGGGCCTTACGGAACGCTGGGCCAGATTGGATAATATTGGTGGTGCAGCCGGTCGTAATAAGGCCATGCAAGGCATGTGTGAGAAATTGGGAAATGCCAAGCGGGTGTTCCTCTACTTACTGGCGCTTTACAGCCCTAAGAACGAAGCAAGTATGAAGTTGGCCATTGAAGAACAGCTCAAGCGCAAGGGTAAGGAACTGAGTTCAGTCCAGAAAATTGCCCCTGCTGCGAAAACAGAACGCGCACGACTGTTAGAGGCCGCTGCAACTCAGCGTTTGGTTCTTGATTCCCAACTCGAGACGGGTTTGAAGAAGGCTATTGCAAAACGCTTTGATGACATCGTTGTTGATTACATTATTGGCAATAAAGTTATCGAACGAATAGACAACAACGAATTGTCCTTCCGTGAGCGCGCTGGCCGCATGGTCGCCTTCTGCGCTTCGGGAATGCTCACAGAAGGCCGGGCCACTGAAATCGCGAGAGACACCGTAACTAATTACCTAAAGCGCAAAGACTTTCTGTCCGAGTTTACGGCTGACATCTCAGACCCATCGGAAAAAGAGACCGCGATCCGGGGCTTTTACAAATTGCTGGCCAAGACCGGTTTCCAGGTCGGCTAGTCAGCCGTCGCTCTAGTCTTTGGCGGCCATGAATTTTTGGCGCAACCAATGATCGATCGACAGCATGCCGGGTCCGCGAGCAATAATAACCAGCAAGAACGTCATCCACGCAAAGTGATTGAAGTCATTGTAGGCGGCGTTATTGGCTCCCAGAATAAATTGTATTGTCATCGCCATGCCGAGCAAAGGCACAGCGGCAAGGCGTGCGGCTAAGCCCACAAACAGGAAGAGTGGCATCGCTAGCTCAGAAGCAGTTCCCAGATAAGCGGCTAGCTCAAAGGGAATGATGGGCAGAACGTATTCATACTCGAAAAGAAATAACGTGCTTTCCCAGCCGTCTAGCTTTTGAAGGCCAGAGCGAAAGAAGACCAACCCAACCCAAAAGCGAACGGCAAGGTCTGCCGCCGGTGCGCCAAATTTTTCTAGCTTTTCGATGATCGGTCCGTAGAGGCCGCTGAGCTTTTCAATCAAGTTTGTCATTGTTCCCGTCCTTTATTCTCGTTGTCCAAGAAGGTCGTTGTGTTAGATGTGAATGGTTGTGAATGTGCCGCCTGCCAAGTGTTGGCGAAGCGTATTTTGCAAGTCGAAATTCCGGTCGAGACCCATGGCATCGTTAGTGGCAGCGCCAAGGGGCTGGCCGTCAGATAGGGTTTTGAGCCAAGTGAATGCCCCTGGCGTAACGACGTGTTGAAAGACCTCGTTCGCTCGCCGAGAGACGAGTCCTTGTTCGGCGCAGGTGAGATCTATTTTTGGCACGTCGTCGCAGTTCGGTTGGTTGACGGCCCAAATCTGAAAAACGGGGTAGGCTGACTCAATGAGATGAAGGGTGGGCGCAACCTTGAAACACACATCGCCAACCTTTTCTGGGTCGATCTCTGCCAATTTTTGAGGATCAAGCGGCTCGTAGTCTTCAGCAAAGTAAGCGTTTATTCGTGCCCATTCGAGTTTGGCGGTATCTGTCAGATAGGGCACGCCTTGCGCGGGTGCAAAGCCATCAAGAAAATCTCCAAGGGCGTCCCCATAGCGAAACAGCGTCGGTTGCTGTGGGGGATTGGATTCAATGAAACTTTTTGCGAGCGCATTAAAAAATCGCTCACCGACAATCCTTTGTGTAACCGGATACGCAGACGCAAGAACCTCAATAAGGCTATTGATCGTATTGGCATGATAGACGCCCAGTCGTCGTTCCTTACCACCAGCTACATCCTCGATGTTGGGCAGCAGCGGTGCTGTTATATTTTTAAGCGCAACCGATGCGAAGTTGCGTTGAAGCTCATGCAACACGGATTGAACCCTCACTGCTAGATATGGCATCCAAGCGACTTCGTGCTTTGCCTGCTTCATCCAGAAGTTTGTCTAGTTCAGGAATATCCGTGTCCCACTCTATGAGTGTGGGGCGCGGTCCGATCTTGTTTAGGGTTTTTTCGTAAAGGGCCCACACAGCGTCAGAAACGACGTCGCCATGGGTATCAATAAGCAGTCGGTCTTCGTCGGCACCACTGATTGTGTGGCCTGCCAAATGAATTTCTTGAACGGCATCGCCGGGAATACCATCTAAATATGCGGCCGCATCCATATCGTTGTTCTGGGCGCTGACGTAGATGTTGTTGACGTCGAGTAGTAATCCACAGCCGGTGCGTTCAACCAGCGCCGAAAGAAAGTTCCACTCAGACAATGTTGAGTCTGTGAACGTGAGATAGGAAGACGGATTTTCCATAAGAATTTGTCGCCCGAGGGCGTCTTGGGTTTGGTCAACATTCCTGGCGACAACCTCAAGAGCTTCTTCGGTGTACGGCAAAGGAAGCAAATCGTTCACGTATATGCCGTCGACTACACTGAAGGACAAATGCTCTGAAACAAGGATTGGGTCTATGCGATCGACCAGGCCGCGGAGTGTTTTGAGATGGTCCTCATCTACACCCTCTGCTGTTCCAAGAGATAAGCCGACCCCATGGCAACTGATGGGATAGTTTTTACGGACTTGATCGAGTTGCGCCATGCGTGGCCCGCCTGGCGCAAAAAAATTCTCGCTGTGAATTTCGATCCACGACGCTTTCGCGGTTCCGTCCGCAAAAGCGGACATGTGTGGATGACGAAGCCCGACCCCTGCTGTTGCAGGAATCGGGCTTGGCCGTGTTGAGCTAGCCGAAGGATCTTGGGGAGGGGGGGCGATCACCTTCGACGCTCACTTAATATTAGAGGGCGGCTTAGCCGGCCTTCATGGCGGCGGCTTCGTTGACGCCTTCTGATGGCTTGAGGTCGCCACCCATTTCAACGCAGCTGCCTTCGGCAACCAATTTCCATTCGCCGTTGTCAAACGCGACTGTGGATTGGCCAGCGCATGAATGTGTGCCTGCAGCGTTTGCGCAGCCATTTTCACCGGCTTTAGCAACGCCGTAGCATTTTTCTTTGCCAGCAGCAGATGCTGTTGATGGGATCGTCATGGCTGCCATTGAAACGGCACCGGCAACGGCTGCTGCGAGAGTAAGTGTGTTTAGTTTGACGTTTGACATAGTGAACTCCATTTAGTGTGCCGCGTCATCGCGGCTTGAAAAAGGTGTCTCGGCTATTTGCGCGTGCATCATACCTGACACACCCATCATAGAAACGAAGAGGCAATACGCCAATCACACGCGCGTGAAATTACCTCACAGACGTGTGAGGGTCTAAACCGCTGGTTTAAAAGGCTTACGTATCAAGCAGTTTCTAGTGTTAGGCCGAAGTCTTTGCCCATAATGTCTAGGTAGAACGCCATGAAGCCAGTGATTGCAGACATCGCTTCAATAGGCGAATCGTACGCCCAAACGGCATTTTCTGCGAAGCTCCCGTCGGCGTTGAGTGACCAATAGGACGCATCACCTTTGTAGGGACAGTGTGTCGCATGGTCGGTTCGTGTGAGGCGTTCAAGTTTGATGTCATCTCGCGGAAAATAAAAAACGGGGTCATGTTTTCGTTCGTGCAGTTCGATCGCGTTAACGCTTTCAGCGATTACGTTGCCGTTCCAGATCACGCGAACAAGACCGTCGTGCGCATTCAAAGTAATCGTATGGGCCGGATCTAGGGTGTAATCTGCAAAGCGTGTCCGCTGAGTTTCTGCGTTCAGTGCCCACTGGTCAGTAATTGATTGATCTACGGATTTCTCTGACATTGCGCCACCTCCCCGATTATCACCTTGTTCAACCGTAACACTAATATGGTGATAATGTGCTGCGATGTTGACCAGACTAAATCAAAGCGGCAGACCTGGAGTAGGGTTTCGTCGTGAGAACACAAAAGGTTAGGGCGCGGATCGAACTATGCCAAAACGGTTGAAATATGTTGTGTACAGCGTGCTGCTGGTGTTGTCCGTCTACATGTACTACCTGTCCGGTCAAATGCCTGCACAACAGACCGTGCCACAACAACAGCAGCAATCGATTCGCGCTGACCCTTTACGTCCAACCGCAAGCTTGGGTGTGAGTCGCACATCACTGACGGACGTCTTTGGGCGAGCGCCGTTCAATCTAGCATTTGACTTCGTGCCCTTGGCAGATGGCCGAGCCCGCTTCGTGGGGCGGTCAACGGATGGTCAAACGACACTTGAGTTGATTGGCCCACCTGAGGGGCTGACCGCCGCAAACTTAATGGCCGCCTTGCCAGAGCAAAGTCCGCTTGTGCGATTGCGTAACGTGAATGCAGTTTCCGTTCTTGTGGAGCGCTTGTTGCCGAACTGGGCTGATGCTCCGAATTGGGTTGGACGCAACATCGATGCGGCTTTCTCTGGTCGCGGTGCCAGTACGCAAGCAAACGGAAAAATCGTAACGATGTCCCGCGCGCCGCGAACCGAAACGTTGATGGTTACGATTGCAGGTCCGCCGCTCTAGTTATTTATGCGCCGTCGAGAAAAGTGATAATTCTTGTCGCTTTTTCGAGGACCTCTTCAGGTGTGCGTTCGTTTGGGAGCACCGCTTTTTCTGAATTAGGGACCAAAGATGCGGCTTCTTCAACACCATCGACAAGTGGGTCGTCTTTAGATGCGGCACATAACGTACGGTGCGTGATCAGCGGTAGGCGCGCCCGATCATCATGGCCAAACGCGGCGTGGTACCCCTTGTGATAAGTCGTGAGTCCTTTCAAGACCTCTAAAACGATCTGTTGAATCGACTCTGTGGGCGGCATGGATGCGTTAACTTGGCGGAATTCAGGTGTGCGTTTGAAGTATGGAAAGTGAAGGACCTGATCCCTGACAAAATTCCAAGCCCAAATGAGATGTTGTCCGAATTCGTCTGGGTGCACTTCTGGAGCGTAGTTCGCTAGGAAATCTTCTTTGTCTTCCGGCGAAAACATTCCAATGCCGTCGAAGACTAATTGTCCGACTCTATCAGGATAATGAATGGCAAGTTCGCAGGCGATATGGGCGCCCGTGTGGCTGCCATACACATCGCATTGCTCCAGACCAAGAGAATCCATAATCCGCACGACACTTTCGGCGTAATCATCGGCTCCAGGTCTGTCTTGTGTCGGCGGCGGAGAATCCCCGAACCCGAGCGTGTCTGGAGCAATTACGCGTCGGGTCTTACCCAAGACTTCCATGATTGGAACAAGGTTGATTGATGAGGAAGGTGAGGCGTGGATCATGTAGAGCGGTTTACGATCTCCCGCGGACTCGTCTCCGCAGGTTCGATAATGAACTTGCCCTTCAGTGATACGCGTAAAGGCGCGATCAACTCTGGCTGCCATGATGTGCCCTTTCCTCTCCGTCTTTTTGTGTTTAGGTCCGTCCAAATGGGATGCGTTCAACGATACCCATCGGATCTCTTCGGGAGTCTTGCGCCAATACAGTGAGGTGGCGAATGTGGACCGGATTGCGGATAGCTTTTTTTGATAAGGCTGTGATTGCTGCGGTGCAATCTGCTCGTTCTTGGTCATCTTCGATGCGGTCGGTCAACGGAATGAAGAAGCGGAATTCCTCCATGACATAAGGATACCCCCAGTGCTTCAGCATCCGGTTTTGGTACACGGTTAGTTTTTCTTGGCGATACCGCCGGTCCATATTGGCATTAACGGGTTGGCGAAACCCCTCAAAAACGCGGACGCATTCCGAAGCCAAAGAGACGAGGTCGCGTGACGCAATGGTTGGCGTCAGGGCAATGAACTTGCCAATCACATTGACCTCAAGCTGAGGAATCTCGATGGGCTTCAGAAATTTCGCAAAGAGGTGAGCCGTATCCAGAAAGCCGTTTGTTGAGGACCCTGGGTTGATTTGGAACGGCGGCTTTAAAACACCATGTAACCCATCGGATCGGCGCCAATGCGTTAGTTCGGCGAGGCGGCTAACGCTGATCCCATTGACCACAGGTTGCTCAAAAAATTCCTGAGAGTCGATATCGCGACCGAGCCAAGTTCGACCGAAATCTGCCAGAAGGCTCCTTTTTTCAGGGACATAACTCAGAGCGTAACGGGCTGGCATAAGGATCTTCCGAGACCATAAATAATCGCTCACACTAACGTTAACTTGCGGAAGTGGAACCCCCTTTCCGGCAACAAAACGGTGTTCACGGGGTTGCCACCGGGTAGGCGCAAAAAAGGGCCCAGACGGGGAATCTCGGCCCTTTTCCGTATGACCAGGCTAAGACAAGGGGGTGCCGCTTAGCCTGAGAGAGATCGGACCGGTCAACACGCTACGGTTATTGTCCGGTCAACGAATGAAACCGTCTCACTATTGGTGAGGGGCATCAATTCACGACCCCGTGAAAGGCCGCTTGGGCGGCCTGAGGGCGACGAGCGTGATGATGTGAAAGACTTGTTGCAAAGCTTGATTTGACCCGTTTTCTGTCCCGTGTAGATAAGGTAAATTAGTTTCTTTCGTTACCCTTCGGACCGGCCATGTCCTCACCAACACCCACAGATAATATTGATCTTCCAAAGCGTCTGGCTGATTTTCCAACGCTTCCTGAGGCGCTTGATTACGCGGCGCAGGGGGAGACGGGGTTTAACTTCTATTCGTCTCGTGGTGACTTAAAGCATGTGCTGCCTTTTGCTGAGTTGAGTGCGCGTTCAAAAGCGGCGGCATTGAATATCATCGGTGGTGGCGTAGTGCCTGGTGATCGGGTGGCACTTTTGGCTGAAACAGCCCCTGCTTTCCTTGTCGCATTCTTTGCCTGCCAATACGCGGGTGCCATCCCAGTTCCCATGCCGACGCCTGTCGCGTTCGGTCGTCGTGACGCTTATATCGGTCAAATTCGAAATCAGATTACGTCCTCGGGCTCGGTGATGGTGATTACACCTGAAGATTTCTCACCATTTGTCGAAGAGGCGACCAACGGACTTGATTTGCTTTTGGTCGGAACCCTGGACGATCTCACCGGGCTGCCTAAAGGCGATGCTCTACAACCAGGTGGTCCAGACGACCTGTGTTATCTGCAATACAGTTCTGGCAGTACACGCTTTCCAAAAGGAGTCGCCGTATCGCACACAAATCTCATGGTGAATTGCGCAGCCATGAACGTAGCGGTCGGCAATGCGCCAGGCGAACGTGCTGTCTCTTGGCTCCCCTTCTATCATGACATGGGTTTGGTCGGCTTTATGTTGGGGTGCTTAACCGCACAGACCACCGTTGACTATCTGCCCACGGAAGATTTTGCGCGCCGGCCTCTGACCTGGCTGCGACTGATCAGTGATAACAAAGCGACAATGTCCTACGGACCAAGCTTTGGATATGAACTGTGTAGTCGCCGGTTTGCGTCATCTAGTGCAACGGCGCCTGATCTGGATTTGTCTAGTTGGCGTGTCGCGGGTATCGGTGGCGAGATGATTAAACCGCTTGTGATGCGCGGTTTTGATGATGTTTTTAAGTCTTGCGGGTTTTCGGACTCGTCTTTCAATGCATCGTATGGCCTGGCCGAATGTGTTCTCGGCGTGAGTTTTAGTACGCCTGGCACGGGTATGATTCTCGACCATATTTCTAAGCAAGAATTAGGCGATAATCATCGTGCTGTACCTGTAGAAGACGATGGCTCTGGTATTGGCCGAACGTTTGTTGCCTGCGGTCGTGTCATCAATGGTCACACCGTAGAAATTCGCGACGAAGATGGCGTTGCCATGGCAGAGCGTGAAATCGGGCGCGTGTTTTTCGATGGCCCGAGTGTGATGCAAGGCTACTACGGTGATCAGGAAGCAACGGACGCCTGCATCCATGATGGTTGGCTCGATACCGGAGACCTTGGCTATTTCTTGGGTGATGAATTGATCATCGTTGGCCGTTCAAAAGATATGATGATCGTCAATGGCCGCAATTATTGGCCGCAAGATATTGAGTGGACGGTTGAGCGTATGGAGGGCATGCGGTCAGGCGATGCAGCAGCCTTCACGTTGGAACAAGATGATGGTGGCGAAAAGCCAACCATATTGGTGCAATGCCGACCATCGGCAGAAGATGTTCGCGATGCCCTTGCTGCTGAGGTTAGAGCGCGCGTTCAAGATCAAGTCGGTTTGGCTTGTGATGTGATTCTTGTTCCGCCGCGGACATTGCCAAAAACATCGTCTGGCAAACTCGCGCGCGGCAAGGCAAAGGCGAGCTTCTTGACGGGTGAGATTCAACCTTTGGCTCCCAGCGCATAGCGCGCTGCCCTGTCCGTGACAGATACGCTTACCATTGCAGTGACCGGAGCGACGGGTTTCCTTGGTGGCCACGTCATTCGTGCGGCGCGGGACAGGGGGCATCACGTTCGAGCGCTGAGCCGCAACCCAAAGCCCTTAGGGTCTGATGATGGCGTGCGGTGGATTACTGGAACGCTTGAGGACAAAGCCGGGCTGGCGGAGTTGGTGTCCGGCGCCGACGTTGTGGTCCATGCGGCCGGAGCGATCAAGGCGCTGAGCCGGGATGCTTTCTTTCGGGTCAACCGAGATGGAACGCGGGCCGTTGCTGATGCTGCGGCCCACGCTGGCGTTAAGCGGTTCGTCTTGGTGTCGTCTTTGGCGGCCCGAGAAGAAAAACTGTCCCCATATGCGGCCAGCAAGCGTGCTGCGGAGATGGTTGCTGATGAGTACGCCCAAAAATTTGACACAGTGATTTTGCGACCACCGGCCATTTATGGCCCAGGGGACCAAGAGACGGTGCGTCTATTTCAGATGGCGGTGAATGGCTTCTTAATTGCACCGGGTTCCGCCGACGCCCGCATGTCTTTGGTGCATGTCGGCGATGTCGCGGAAGCTGTTCTCGTCTGTTGCCAGGGTGATCAAGGCCCGGCGCCACTCGAAATTGATGATGGCAAGGCCGGAGGATATAGCTGGCAAGATTTAGCGGATGCCGCATCAAAGGGGGTGGATCGACCCACCAAACTTGTTCATCTGCCGAACATTTTTGTGTGGGTAATGGGTTTCGTGGGCAGCCTCAAGGCGCTCCTGACCCGGTCCCCGGCCATGCTGACGCTCGGAAAAGTGCCTGAGCTTCGTCATCGCGACTGGGTGGCGGCAGGACCGCGTCCGGAAGGCTGGCAGCCGAATTGGGGTCTAGAGGCCGGCTTTAAAGACGCAATCGATTGGTATTGCTCACAAAATGTTTTGAAACGTTACTTTTAAAGTTACTTGTCACGGTTCTGTCATTCCACTTAAGACTGTTTGATTACGTGGAGTGGGATGTGAGACTCAGGGCGTCGCCTGTCCCCATACTTAAAGGGTTAACAAATGTCGGCTGCACCTAGCGACGGCGCGTCGCAAGATGTGCGAGCTGCGGTTTTGGAAGTTTTACAGACTTTCAATAAGACCGGAACGACTCTTGGAGATGGGACTCGGTTTACCGAAGACCTGAATTTCGACTCACTCTTGGTCATGGAGTTCATCGCAGCTCTAGAGGACCGCTTAGATATTTCCGTGCCGCTCAATGTGCTGCCGGATATCGAAACAGTGGGGCAGTTGGTCGTAGCGACCACGCAGATTGTTAGGGAAGAACATGGCTGACTTATTCGATCGGTTTGAGTCACTCCGCGCGCGGCGCGACGGTCTCGTCGGTGATGGTGGGCATGATCCGTTTCAGGTGGAAATGGATGAAGTCTTATCGCAGACAGAAGCTATGATTGGTGGACGTCATACGATCCTCGCCGGCACCAACAATTATCTTGGCCTCACGTTTGCACCTGAATCTTTAAAAGCCGCTCATGACGCACTTGATGCAGAGGGCACGGGGACAACCGGTAGCCGTGTCGCCAACGGAACATACAGCGGACACAAAGCGCTTGAGTATGCGTTGAGCGATTTCTTGGGCAAAGACCATGCCATCGTCTTCTCAACAGGATACCTGGCTAACCTCAGCGTCTTATCGACATTGGTCGGCGCAGACGATTACATCCTTATGGATGCAGATTGTCATGCCAGCATCTATGACGGTGTGCGGATGGGCGATGCGCAGATCATTCGCTTCAAGCACAACGATGCGGCCGACTTGGATAAGCGCTTGGCGCGCTTGGCCAAGAAGCCGGGCAACAAGTTAATCGTGATCGAGGGCATCTACTCCATGCTTGGCGATAAAGCGCCGCTGGATGAGATCGTCGCCGTTAAAAAGAAATATGAAGACGTCTACTTGCTGAGTGACGAAGCTCATTCATTAGGTGTGCTGGGTCGTTATGGCCGCGGTCTGCCAGAAGAAATGGGTTTAGAAGACGACGTCGACTTTATTGTCGGTACATTCTCAAAGAGTGTCGGAACAGTTGGCGGCTTCTGTGTTTCTAGTCATCCGCAGTTCGACTTGCTGCGCTTGGCCTGCCGCCCGTACATTTTCACGGCTTCTTTGCCACCGTCTGTTGTGGCATCTGCAAAGGCCTCGCTTGCACTGGTTGAAAGTGGTGGGGCTTTGCGTAAGCGTTTGATGCGCAATGCCGAGCACCTTCATAAAGGCCTGTCCGCATTGGGCTTCACTCTTGGTGGCGATGTCAGTCCGGTCGTTGCTGTGGTGGCACCGGAGGTCGAAATCGGTGTCGCGTTTTGGCGTGGCCTGATGGATGGTGGGGTCTACGTCAATTTGGCTCTACCGCCGGCGACGCCTCAGAACTTCACATTGTTGCGGTGTAGCCTGTGTGCTGCACACACGATTGAGCAGATTGATCGCATCATTGAAGTGTTCGCAGGTGTTGCTGAAAGCCTCGACATGCTGCCAGCGCAATCCGGCAAAAAAGCCGCGTTGGGCTAACAGCTTAGTTAAGCCCGCCTTCGCGTTTCACTCTGAAGAGCAATCGTATTCCTGTTAGAATTGGGTGCGCCCTGTCGCGTTCCGTCAGCTCGATTCTCACACCCGAATGGCGTTCTATTTTCCACACCGCGTAATCAAGGCCCCCGCTGAACGTGAAGGCTGCTTTGACCAATCTCAGCAGGTTGAGGAGGCGGCCCCACCATCGTCTGAAACGCCAGGTCCAGATTGCTCTGGTCGCGACAGTACGCTCGGAGTCCAGGTCGATGCGAAGCGCCTCGATTGCAGCGTTGCCCACATTGGTGAAGCGCTCTTCTTGCATGGCCACAAGCTCTTCAGCTTTGGAGTCTTTTTCAGGTCTCAATTCAGCGCGATAGGTTGCCTGAAAGGCATGGACCCAAAGCTCACGAATGGTGCAAGGCCCCATGACTAGTGGCTTTGTCTTCATCAAAAGCGTTTCCACTGCTCGCGTCCGCGCTCGCGTGACACTCGTTCGTGCCAGTTCGTCTTTAGCGTAAACAATCGCTGCTGGTTGCGCGAACCGGGCCCATAAGGCCGAGGCGAATGTGGTTTCGGCGGTGCCGCGTGTGAAGGCCGCCAGTGTCATCACCGCAACTTTTGCACGGACAGTGCGACCCTCGAATCCACATTCATGGTAATAGACGTTCGGCGGTAGCAATGCCCCAAACACTGCACTTATTGGACTGTTGAGTGCGGCTACTAAATCATCCACCAAGACGTAGAAGTCGAGCATGAGGTTCTGGTCTGTGCCGAGTCTGAGGCAGGAGCCATAAAACACGACGGCCCGCACACTGGTTCCATAGGTGGTTTTAAGATGTTCGACCATGGCGTCTGCTGCTGGAAACGCGGGCGCGGCGCTTTCCTCTGCCATGAGGTGCTCAAGAGTTTGGCCTACCACCTTACAAACCTAAGCGTTTGGTCACCATCAATGGAGAGTGGCTTGTCTTCGCTCGTGTCGTAGAGTTCTCCGTCCAATGTGTAGCTTCCGTTGAACGCGAAGGTCAGGGCTGCGCTGCGGCGGACGGTCCGTATCGCGCTGTGTGTGAACCGACGCTTAATGAGGTTCAAGACAGTTGATAAGATAGAAAGCGCACCTGTTCTGAGGCTGATGTAATGAACCGCACCTGTGCCGACCTTTGGGTCGGGGCGCATGCCAAGAAGCAGTTTGTCCATGGTGGTTGCCATAACCACGTAGAATCTCCCATCTTCGCTCCAGTCTGCGTTGTCATCGCTGACATGAACCGAGCCGCCATTCCCGCCGCTGGTCATTGCGCGCCAAAATAAGATGGCGACGGCCGCGGGATGGGACAGCGTATTGGGCCAGCCCAGGGGGTAAATATTTTTGCGGCAATACAGAATACCGTCGACGATGTCTGCCCCGCCAAAAAAAGCACCATGACGGTCTGGGTTGCCACTCTCTCTAAGCGTTAAAACCGGTTGCGTATGAATGGTGCCATCCAATGTGTCGTCCGCGTGCTTTCTGAGCAGGGCGGAAAGCGCCTCGCGCCGGTCCCCGGATAAACTCCAGGTCGCGGCTGTCATGTTCGTTTTACCAGAGGGCAACAGCGCCAATGCCGGGAGGGTCTTGTATGGCCCGTCATTGAGGAGGGCGGAAAATACCAATCCGACGGTGCCATCGCCCCCGTCCACGGCGATGACCTCAATGCCGGCGTCGGCACACGTGGCAATCGCGCGCGGCACATCGTCAATATGATCAATGGAAAACCGACGCACCCATGGTTTGTCCGCAACGATATCGTCCAACCACGCCCGATCACTCTGGTTTCGGGTGCTGAGGTGGTTGCTAATGATGGCGATAGTCGCTGGGGTCAAAATCGCAGGCCTAACTGAGTTAATCGTCACTCTCTACTAGCTTACATAATGTTTCAAAAGCTTTGATTTGACGATCTTGTGCTACCCCGCCATGGTGCTCATCGTTGGACCATGTCTATGAAAAACGGCCAAATATAGGGCTCGAGATGACAGACTGGCTCCGACTCAGGGAACCACAGGGCAGACGCCGTAAGTCCGGCGAATCCGAGATTGATGTTTAAAGCGCTCGACCTCTACCTTTTACGGCAGATTATGCCGACGCTGCTCGTAACCCTCTTGGTTGCGGCAGTCATTCTGTTGCTCGAACGGATGTTGCGGTTACTCGATATCGCAGTGGGGAATGGCGTCTCGACGCTTGTCGTCTTCCAGATGCTGTTCAATCTCATTCCTCACTATATCGGTTTAGCGCTACCCGCTGCTTTGTTCCTTGGTGTGCTTCTGGCCTTTCGGAAATTGTCCTCACAATCTGAGTTGGATGCCATCCAGTCTTCCGGTGTGGGTTTGAGTCGCCTGATTCGATCAGCTGTGATTCTCGGCCTTCTGATGATGATCTTTAATCTCATTCTTGTTGGCTACTTGCAGCCTATTAGTCGCTATGCCTATCGCGCGCTGCTGTTCAACGTCACCAGCGGTGTGCTTGAGTCCGGTATCGGCGAAGGCGTGTTTATGGATTTGCCGAATGGCTACACCCTTCGCGTTGAAGAATCTCGCGGCGCCGGTCGCGAATTGTTTGGTGTCTTTGCCCATCAACAAAAGGACGATGGTACAATCATCACGCTAACGGCCAAACGAGGACGCTTGGAGAGTGGCGGCGCAGATAGCCCAACCAGCCTCCGTTTGTTCCAAGGCAATCGATCTGAATGGTCGCCTGGGGCGACATCTGCGGACACGGTGAGTTTTGATGTGTTCGATTGGCCTCTCAATCTTGAAGACTTGATTCGATTTAGATCCCGCGGCGGCGATGAGCGCGAATTGACGTTGGATGAGCTTTTGCGGGGCTATGTTGCGAACATGAATGCCGGGCAAACAGGCCCACCTATCCGTGTTGCTGATCCCGAGGCCTTCCCGGAACAATTGGTGCCATCAGAGGCAGTGGCCGCCGAGTTGCATGGTCGGATCGTCTTTTCTTTGTCTATCTTATTCTTGCCGATGCTGGCGGCGCCGCTTGGCATTATGACCCACCGGGCCAGCAAATCCTTTGGCTTGGTCGTCGGGCTTTTGACGCTTGTCGTCTACCATAAAATTCTTGAGTTCAGTGAGGCCTACGCGACCGTCGGCGGTATCGCGCCGGGGCCGGCGTTGTGGCTTCCATTCGCATTGTTTATTGCGGGTACATCGTATTTGTTTTTAAAGACGGAGATCGTCGCTGGGGCAACGCCAATGCAGCGCCTTGAAGACCGTTGGTCCAATATGATGGGCAGCCTTGTAGGGCTGTTCCGCAGCAGTCGCGGCTAGTACCCTGTAGATATGATTTTATCCTGGTATCTCACGAAAGCGTATCTCACGCGTTTCTTTTCCCTGTTGTTGGGCCTCGTCGTTTTTCTGCAAATGCTGGACCTGCTGGCCAATGCAGACTCCGTTCTTGAAGGTGGCGGACAGGCGGTCGATACCCTGAGCCGTTACATTATGCTTAGAGTTCCTTCCATCATTGAAACAGTTGCACCGCTGGCTGGTTTGCTCGGCGCTCTTACGGCCTTGGTTGTCTTGGCGCGAAACAGCGAAATTATCGCCATGCGCGCGGCGGGCCGGTCGGTCCTCAGTCTTGTCGGTGGTTTGGTTGGTGTTGGCGCCATACTCGCCGTCATCCTATTTTTCTTCTCTGACCAAGTTGTCGTGCGGTTCAATGCTCAGTTGGAAGATTGGAAAAGCACCGGTTACAAACCGGGAGGTGAGATTGTTGACGGCACAGAAGCCTGGGTGATTGAAGGCGATACCATTATTCGCGTTGGCCACGTTCTACAAAATGGCTCTGTTCTTAACGACATCCGTTTGTTTAATCAGACGGATACGGACGCCGTGGCAGACATCATCAATATTCGTCTGGCGATTTGGGAAGAGACGGGTTGGAATCTGTTTGAAGTGGCGCGGGTCGGTGGAAACGGACAAGACCTCCCTGTTGATCAACCAACATGGGAAACCAACCTCACACCAGATGATTTCAATAAGTTAGCCAATCCGCCCAGCGAATTGACCTTCGATGAACTTGAGCATTACGTACGAGAGCTCGCGTTGGGGACGCGCCCCGAATATTACTATGACACTTGGTTGCAGCGGAAATTAGCTGGCCCCATGGTTCTGGCTTTGATGCCTTTGCTCGCCGCCATCGCTGCCTTTGCACACCATCGTCAGGGCAGTGCCATTATGGTTGTTGTCTACGGAATTTCCCTGGGCTTTGTCTTTATTGTGACCGACAACATGTTGCTCGCGATGGGTCAGTTCGGTGCTTTACCGCCAATTATTGCGGCCTGGCTGCCCTTGGCGCTGTTCGGGACTATTGGTCTATGGATTGTGGTAAACTTAGAGAATAACGGCTGATAGCAGGTCTGGATTCGTTGCTAGGGGTTGAGTTTGCCCCGATCCATTATAGATAAACATCAGCGACGCAGCCTTGCGGCGCAATTGATAGGAAAGATCATGGCATTAAAGATCGGTTTCTGGTCAGACCGGGATTACCACCTGGATCGCATGAACTTAAGTGATCTGGCGGCCGCCTATTTTCAGTACTATGCGATCGCTGCCTATTTTGCCCTTGCTGCGGTTATGGCTGGGTACACGACATGGGCCTGGTTGAATGGTGTTGCCACACTCACAGGCATTGCTATGGCCGTCGTTGCAACCGTCCTGATTTATCCCTTGGTCTGGTACGTGCTTCATCGCTGGGTTCTGCATTCGAAATGGATGTGGAAGTCCCAACTCACCGCACCCGTGTGGAAGCGTATTCATTATGACCACCACTCAGACCCTAACAATCTGATGGTTCTGTTTGGGGCCCTCTACACAACATTACCGACTGTCGCCCTGGCGACGGTGCCCATCGGGTTCGCAATAGCTGGATGGCCAGGTGCTGCCGCTGCGTTATGCGCGGGTGTCTTGCAGACCTGTTTCTACGAGTTCATTCATTGCATTCAGCACCTTGGTTATGCGCCGCAATGGGGCTGGGTGAAGCGTATGAAAAAACTGCATATGGCGCATCATTTCCATAATGAAAACGGAAATTACGGCATCACCAACTACCTCTGGGACCGTGTTCTTGGAACGATGTACGAGAAAATTAAGATGCGTCCCCGGTCAGAGACCGTGTTCAATTTGGGATACGACGAAGAGGTTGCTAAAACCTATCCTTATGTTGCCAAGTTGACACCGAACTGGCCCCACACCGCTAATCCGGTGCATCGCCAACGCGAAGACATGCAACAAAACGATGACGGTGAGTTTGCGCCTTCGGCTTAACGGGTTGCACGGTTTCCTATGAGCACGTCTGA
>Ga0055584_100002753_pt1 | contig 17434 bp, 15 predicted proteins | sample OSDHelmetaG_FD_58716 | JGI IMG/M metagenome (GOLD analysis project Ga0055584, IMG submission 58716) | Pelagic marine sediment microbial communities from the LTER site Helgoland, North Sea, for post-phytoplankton bloom and carbon turnover... | ecosystem: Environmental > Aquatic > Marine >... | reverse complement strand
CAGAAACGCGTAGAACACACCGTTCACCGAGGCGACCGCCAACACATAGCCCATGAACCCGCGTGTCTTCGCAAGCGTCACGTAACCGCGCAAGATCGGCAGCAACGCCACCCGTTGCCGCACCACCACGCCGCTCTCTTTCAGGTACATCGCCGTCATCACCAACATCACGGTGCCCAGCGTGCCGGTCGCCAACAAGCCATAGCGCCAGCCCGCGTACTGATGAATGAGCCCGCCAATCAGCGGCCCGGCGGCCGAGATGAAACCGTTGGTCATGCTGATGTAGCTCATCGCCCGCGGCGCGCCGCCATGCCCATAAACATCGCGCGCAATCGCCGGTACCAGTACAAACCCCGCCGCCGCCCCAACCGCCTGCAAAACGCGGGCGAGAATGACCATCTCGATGCTGAAGGCCGCCGCGCCGAGGAACGAACCTGCGACGTAAATCACGATCGCCGCCAGCAACACCGGCTTGCGTCCAAACCGATCCGAAAGCGGTCCATAAACCGCTTGGAAAATACCGTAGGTGAGCATGAACAGCGTCAGCGTGAGCTGCACCGTGGCCGGTGTCGTTTGGAAAATCCCGACCAAATCCGGCATCGCCGGCACAAAAAACTGGAGCGAAAACGCTGACGTGCCGGTCAGCGCCAACAGCAGCGCCAAGGTATGCCGGTGGTCGCGCTGTTCGGTCATCGCGCGTCACCTTCGTCGTCATCCGACGTGCCCCGCCGAATTAGGAAGATCGCACCAAGGCCAATAGCCGACAGCACCAACATGATCGTCGCAACCGGCAATATCGTTTCATGGACAAACAAACTCGCGATGAAACTGGACAGCGCGCTGGCACCCATCTGAAACACGCCCAGCACGCCCGACGCTGTCCCCGCGATACGTGGATAGGCCCCGACACCCATCGCCATCGCCGGCGGAAACACAAACCCGCTGGCAACGCCCTGCAAGAACATCGGCACCATGATCGCGGCAACGGTGAACTGCCCGGCCAAGGCCAGCACCATCAGCAAAGCAATCGACAAGAAGACCGCGACCGCACCAATGGAAATGATCTGGTTCGGCGCCATGCGGCGCGACAGCCGCGCCACCATCAAGCTGCCTACTAAAAAGCCGCCGGTAGAAGCCAGCATCAGAATCCCAAAGGCTTCGGCCGGGATCCCCATCACCCCAATCAACACAAACGGGGCCGCCGCAATGAACGCGAAGAACTGCGCGTTCACCGTCCCCACCAACAACCCATAGCCAACAAATGTCGGCGACCGCATGAGCGTGCCGTACGCACCAGCCATGCTGCCCCCTCGCCCGCCCAATCGGCGGTCCGCCGGATGGGTCTCGGGCAACCACAAATAGACAAACAGCATCGGCAGTGCTGCCGCCACCGCGAGGAACCAGAAATTCGAGCGCCACCCAAAGACAATGAGCGCGCTGCCGATCGACGGTGAGATCGCCGCGGTAATCCCGGCTCCGACCGCGAGATAACTCATGATCCGCACGGCATCATCGCGTCCGTACAAATCACGCACGATGGCCCGCACCAAGACGCTGCCGCAGCATGCGCCAAAGCCCTGCACGACCCGCGCCGCTAACAACCAATCGATCGACGACGCCAAGGCACAGGCGGCGTTCGCCGCTAAAAACAAGAACATGCCGCCAAACAACACCGATCGACGCCCGAATCGGTCTGAAATCGGCCCGTAAACCAGCTGCCCGGCGGCAAAGCCGACCAAAAACACCGTAATCGTCAGTTGTACCGCCGACGCCGTGGTCTCCAACGATTGCGCGATATCGGGCATCGAAGGCGCAAAGACGTTGATCGCCACAATGCCGCCAACCTGAATGGACAGCAGCAGCGGTACTGGCGGCTTTTTGGTGTGTGCGGGGGTCATAGGGCGCGGAAAAGACCGGCAACATAGCCCCACAGCAGCGCACCTGTCTTGCGCGCGGATTAGTTTGCCCGAATCGCGGGCCCACGCTTGTGCGCTGCACCATTCCCACCATATATTCCCGGCCCTCAACCAGGACAGGCTCATGGACCTTCGCAACGTTGCGGTGATCGCCCACGTCGATCACGGCAAGACGACCCTTATTGATGCGCTACTGCGGCAAAGCGGGACCTTTCGCGACAATCAGCAGGTCGCCGAGCGCGCGATGGACTCCAATGACCAGGAGCGCGAGCGCGGCATCACCATTCTCGCTAAATGCACCTCCGTGGCCTGGCGGGAAACGCGCCTCAATTTGGTCGACACCCCGGGCCATGCCGATTTCGGCGGCGAGGTCGAACGCATCCTGGGCATGGTCGACGGCGTCCTGTTACTGGTCGACGCCGCCGAAGGCGTGATGCCGCAAACCAAGTTCGTCCTCGGCAAAGCGCTCAAACTCGGCCTCAAACCGATCGTGGTCCTCAACAAGACCGATCGCCCCGACGCGCGCCCCGATGAGGTCCACGAAGAAGTATTCGACCTTCTGGCCTCCCTCGACGCCACCGAAGAACAACTCGATTTCCCCGTCATCTATGCCTCGGCCAAGCACGGCTGGGCCTCGCTCACGCTGGACGGCCCGCGCGAAGAGATCGCGCCGTTGCTCGACTTGATCGTCGATCGCGTTGAGGTTGCCGCCGGCGACCCCGAGGCACCCTTCGCCATGCTGGCGACCATCCTGGAATACGATTCCTTCCTGGGCCGCATCATCACCGGTCGCATTCACGCCGGTCGCGTGCGCGCCAACATGACGGCCAAAGTCGTCACCATCGATGGCGAGGTTCTTGAAACCACGCGCCTGACCAAACTCCTCGCCTTCCGCGGCCTCGAGCGGGTGCCGCTGGAAACCGCAGAGGCGGGTGACATCATCGCCATTGCCGGGCTCAGCAAAGCCACCGTCGCCCACACCATTTGCGATCCTGCGGTCACCACGCCGATCGCCGCCCAACCGGTCGATCCGCCCACGCTCGCCGTCACCTTCTCGATCAATGATTCCCCCCTGGCCGGGCGCGACGGCGACAAAGTCACCTCGCGCCTATTGCGCGCCCGCTTGTTGCGTGAGGCCGAAGGCAACGTCGCGATCAAAGTCAGCGAAGCCGACCGCAAGGACAGCTTCGAAGTCGCCGGTCGTGGCGAGCTTCAAATCGGCGTCCTGATCGAGACCATGCGGCGCGAAGGCTTCGAACTCGCCATCAGCCGCCCGCGCGTTCTATTCCAAAAGGACCCCGATACCGGGAAAGACCTCGAACCCATCGAAGACGTCGTCATCGATGTCGATTCGGATTTCGCTGGGGTGGTCGTCGAAAAGATGAGTCAGCGCAAAGCTGAACTCACCGAAATGAAACCCACCGCTGGCGGCAAACATCGTCTCGGTTTTCTCGCGCCGTCACGTGGGCTGATCGGCTATCACGGTGAGTTCCTCACCGACACCCGCGGCACCGGCGTCATGAACCGTGTGTTCCATAGCTTCGCCCCACACAAGGGCGAGATCGGCAACTACCGCAACGGCGTATTGATTTCGATGGACGACGGCAAAGCCGTTCCCTTCGCGCTCTGGAACTTGGAAGAACGCGGTGTCTTATTTATCGAACCCGGGGTCGACGTCTATCGCGGCATGATCATCGGCGAGCATTCGCGCGGCAACGATCTCGACGTCAACCCGCTCAAGTCCAAACAGCTCACCAACATCCGCGCCGCCGGCAAAGATGACGCCGTGCGCGTCTCCCCGCCCCGCCGCATGAGCCTCGAAGAAGCCGTCGCCTATATCGGCGACGACGAACTCGTCGAAGTCACCCCCAAAGCGATCCGCTTGCGCAAAAAGCTGCGCGAAATCCACGAACGCAAAAAGGCGATGCGCGCCGCGAGTTAACCCGCCAGCGTCGGCGCCCTGGTATGCCAGTCGGTGTCGCGCTGATAAGCGTGGCCGACCTCGAACAACAGGTCTTCCGAGAACGGCGGCCCAATCAACTGTTGGCTCACCGGTAACCCGTTGCCAGAAAAGCCGCACGGCACCGCAAGGCCCGGCAGCCCGAGATAATTCATCGCCCGCATGCACCAGGCGAGCTTTTCGTTGATCGCCAACGCGTTCTCGCCCACCGCGGCGTCCGTGTCCGCCAGCGTCGGAACCTCAATCGGCAGCCCTGGGGTATGCAACACGTCACACACATCGAAGACCTGATTGCAGAACGCCGCGACGTGTTCACCGCGTAGCCGCTGAGCCTGAAGGTATCGCACCCCAGGAATATAGAGCCCGCCCTCGATGCGCGCCCGCACTTCGGTCGAGTACTCATTAGTCCGCGTGCGCAGCCAGTCCGCGTGAATGTTGGCGGCCTCCACTTTCAGCACGACGTTGCACAAGTCGCGGTAGACCTCCATATCGGGGACGTCAACGTCGACAATCTCTGCGCCTTGCGCGCGGTACACATCAAGCGATGCATCCAATGCCGCGCGCACACTCGGCGCGACTCCGTCATAGAAATAGCTCGTCGGCACCCCGATCCGCAGGCCTTTGACCGACGCGTTCGCCAACTGCCCCACATAGTCCGGCACGGGCTCTTGGGCCGTCGACGGATCGTTCGGATCAACCCCCGCCACGATTCCCATCATGCGCGCGCAATCCTCAACCGTGCGCGTCATCGGCCCCGCGTTGTCCAATGAATAAGACAGCGGCATCACCCCATGCCGGCTCACCCGACCAAACGTGCCCTTGATCCCCACAATCCCGCACATCGTCGAGGGAATGCGGATCGAACCACCGGTGTCCGTGCCCAGCGCGCCGAACACCATGCGCGCCGCAACCGATGCCCCCGACCCCGAGGACGACCCACCGGTTATATGATCCGGGTTCCAAGGATTGCGACAATGGCCGAAGTGTTCGTTGCGCCCCGCCGCTCCCATCGCCAGTTCCGACATATTCAAGCCGCCGAGATGCAACGCGCCGGCATCGCTCAACCGCGTCAGCACCGTCGCATCATGATCCGGCGTCAGGTCGCCCAAAATCTTAGAGGCACATGTCACCCGCTTGCCGTTCCGGTAAAACAAATCCTTATGCGCCAGCGGTACGCCGTGCAGCGGTCCCCGCACATTGCCCGCGGCGAGATCCGTGTCGGCCGCCTTCGCTTGGGCCAAGGCATCCTCCGCATCAAAGGAAATAAATGCATTGATCTTGGGTTGCCACGCCTCGACCTGATCCACGCAGGCTTGTGTGACCTCGACCGACGACACCGTCTTGGCCTGAATAGCGTCGGCGACTTGCGTCATCGACATCTCAAGAATGTCGCTCATCCCTGCCGCCTCGGCCGCTTGAGTTTTTGCAGCACACCTGAAAAGCCCAAGGCATCCACGTCATAAGCCAACGTCCGGCTCTGCGTCCGTGCCGTCTCGTTGAGCTGATTCACTTCGCCGGCCAAGGCCTCGGCGCGACTATCGGCGATTGTCATCTCATGCAGGCTTTCAGCCAGGCGGCTAACGTCCTGCGGATCGACTTTCTTATTGCTCATGCTGTCTTTCTTTATGCAGTCGCGAAGGGATCTTCTTTGGGCAACGGTGTGCGCCCCATGATCATGTCGGCCGCTTTTTCGGCAATCATCACGGTCGGCGCCTGGGTGTTGCCTGAATCGATCACCGGCATCACCGAAGCATCCACCACGCGTAGGCCGTCAATGCCGTGCACTTTTAGTTGCGGATCGACCACGGCCATCGGGTCGGTGCCCATCTTGCAGCTCGAGGTCGGGTGAAACACCGTTTCGGCACTGGCCCGGATCCAGTCTTCGATATCGGCATCGGAGGTCACGCCTTCTTCGGGCGAGATCGGTTTGCCGAGATAGGGTTTGAACGAATCCTGTGCAAACAAATCGCGTACAATCTTGACGCCTTCGCGCGTCACCTCGACATCCTTTTGGGCCGACAGATAGTTCGGCTTCATCAGCGGTTTGTCGAAGGGGTTGGCCGATTGCAATTCGATGCTGCCTCGGCTCTCCGGTCGCAGCTGGTAGACATGAATAAGGAAACCATGCTTACCCTGCCCTTTCATCGTGGTTTCCAGGTTCAGCCCAGGCACCAACGAGATTTGCAAGTCAGGCGTCTCCAAGTCCGGGTTGGACTTGGCGAAAAGCCCGGCCTCCAACGGCAGCGAGGCCCCGACGCCGGTGCCAAACAGCATTACCTGCAGCATCATCGCCACCGCTCGGTCGGGCCGGAACCAGCGATACATCGTGATGGGCTGCAAACACTCGTGCTGCACATAAACCCCGAGATGATCCTGTAGGTTCTGCCCAACGCCGGGCAGGTCGTGCACCACCGAAATGCCGTGGTTGCGCAGCGCCGCACCGTTCCCGACACCCGAGAGCTGCAATAGCGCCGGCGAGTTGATCGCCCCGCCGCTCAAGATCACTTCGCGTCCTGCGCGCACTTCTTTCCGGGTGCCGTGCCAGTCGTACTCCACGCCAACCGCGCGCTTGCCCTCAAACAAAACACGGGTCGCATGCGCATTCGTTTGGACGTGCAAGTTACCGCGCTTCATCGCCGGTCGCAGAAACGCCACCGCCGTGCTCTGCCGCCGCCCCTTCACGACATTAAAGTCGTGCCACTGGTAGCCCTCTTGCTGACGACCGTTGAAATCGTCGGACTCGCGATGGCCGCGCGCGCGGCAGGCATCGAAGAACGCGTGATAAAGCGGGTTGTCCGAATAGGCGCGCTTGATCTTCCATGGACCTTCCGTGCCATGGAACGGCGAATCGTCCTTTTCGACATGCCCTTCGGCGCGTTTGAAGTAGGGCAGCACGCTGGCGTAGTCCCAGCCCTCGTTGCCCATTTGCCGCCAGGTTTCATAGTCCTGTGGCTGACCGCGCACGTACATCATGCCGTTGATGGACGATGAACCCCCGATCACCTTGCCACGCGGCCAATGCAATTCGCGGTTCTTTAGATTGGGTTCGGGCTGGGTGTCGTAGCCCCAATTGATCGATTTGGCGAAATAGGCGACGCCGGCGAGCAGCGGAATATGGATGATCGGGTTCCAGTCGCGGCCACCGGCTTCCAACAGAAGCACGCGATTCGACGGATCTTCCGACAATCGGCTCGCCAATACGCAGCCGGCAGAGCCTGCGCCAACAATAATGTAGTCGTAGTCGGCCATGATCCCGTCCTCCCCAGAAAAAGGACGGGCAAACTACCACAGCCCGCATCGCGTACGAAGAGCGATCCCAAATTGACGTATGTCAGTGCGCAGTGTTGAAGTACCCCGTAACCAGCGTATGATCTGGCGAAATTTGAGGGGCGGAGAGCCTGCATTAGGGAGGAACAAGATGGCCAAGGCAAAACGAAAATCCAAAGGCGCCGCCAAGAAGAAAAAGGTAGCGCGTAAGCCGGCCAAGAAGGCCGCGCGTAAGCCCGCGAAAAAAGCGGCGCGCAAGCCGGCCAAGAAAGCCGCACGCAAAACCGCAAAGAAGAAGCCCGCTAAGAAGAAAGCGGCTAAGAAGACCGCCAAGAAAAAGGCGACAGCGCGCAAGTCAACGCGTCGCGCCGCGCCCAAGGCGGCTTCCGGCAAGTGGATTCCCGGTCATCCGTATCCCGAGCCCAAGGTCAAACGCATCCGCACCGCCAAGGGCCGTCGTCCGTATTTCTTCGACGATCCCAACATCGACAAATTGCTGGCGATGATCATGGCCCTGACCGGCGAGGTCTCGGTTATTCGCGAACGTCTCGACACGCACGAGCGCCTGGCGCAGAAGAAGAAAATGCCGACGCATCAGGCGATCGAGGATTACAAGCCAGACGACGTCACCGAAGCCTTCCGGGCTCAATGGCGTGCCGATTACATCGCTCGCATCTTGCGCATCGTTCAGGTCGAGCTCGACCAGATCACGCGCGGTGAGACCGAGAAGGACTACGACAAGATCGTCGAAGAGGTTTCCAAGTAACCTCGAAGACCTTCGAACCGAAAAAGGGGCACTCCAGGGTGCCTCTTTTTTTGTCCAGCGACGGATTTGCCGCCGCGACGGCGTGGGACATGTAAGGGGATACGACATGAATGAACAAACTTCGTCGGACGGCTTTTCACGCGTCTCACGGTTGAACCACTGGATCGTCGGTGCCGCAATCCTCGCCCTCTTGGGCCTCGGTATGGTGTTCCACGAAATGCCACGCGGACCAGAACGCGCCTCTCTCCAGGCCATCCACGTTTCCATCGGCACGCTTGCCATCCTGCCTATTCTGTTCCGAATTTTCTGGCGCGTCCGCGAAGGCTTTCCGGAACCCCTCCCCGGCCCACGCTGGCAGCATGTCGCATCCAAAGTCGTGCATTGGGCCATGCTGCTGTGCCTCCTCGGCTTGGTCATCAGCGGTCCGCTCGCGGCATGGAGTAGCCGGATCGGTGAACTCGGCGTCTTCGGCTGGTTCGCCATCCCCAGTCCGTTCGGCGCATCGGCGGCGCTCCACGAAGCCGCAGAGAATGCCCATGCCGTGATGGCGCGTCCCATCCTCCTGATCCTGTTGATCGTTCACGTCTTGGCCGTGGTGAAGCATCTTGTGATCAACAAAGACCGCACCCTCATGCGCATGGTGACCGGCCCGCGAGCCTGATCCGGGCCCGTTCTTCCGCTCTGCCGCCCTACCTGTTAGAAAACTCGGCAACGCGCCCGCGCCAGCGGGCCAAACAATGACAACGGAGGATCACGGGCATGAACGCAGGAGCCGACGCGGCGGGCGACACCGATCTTGACCAAATCCGGGAAGCGGTCCGCGCCCTATGCGCCGACTTTCCCGGCGAATACTGGCGTGAAAAAGATCGCGAACGGGCCTACCCCCAGGAATTCGTCACCGCCATGACCGAATCGGGTTTCCTCGCTTGTCTCATCCCCGAGGAATACGGCGGTAGCGGCCTCGACATCACCCACGCCGGCGCCATTCTCGAAGAGATTCAACGCGCGGGCTGCAACGGCGGCGCCTGCCACGCCCAGATGTACACGATGGGCACCATCCTGCGTCACGGCAATGACGAGCAAAAAAAGCGCTGGTTGCCCAAGATCGCCAGCGGCGAACTGCGCCTCCAAGCGTTCGGGGTTACCGAACCAACCAGCGGCACCGACACGTTGTCCTTGCGCACCACCGCCGTGAAGAAGGGCGACAAATACATCGTCAACGGCCAAAAGGTCTGGACCAGCCGCGCCGAATACTCCGACCTCATGCTGCTGCTGGCGCGCACCACGCCGAAAGATCAGGTTGAAAAGCGCACCGACGGCCTCTCGGTCATGGTGGTCGATATGCAGGCCGCCAAAGACAACGGCCTCACCATTCGCCCGCTCGAAACCATGATGAACCACTCGTCATGCGAGGTGTTCTTCGACGACATGGAAGTCCCCGCCGAAAACCTCATCGGTCTTGAAGGCAAAGGCTTTCGCTACATCATCGACGGCATGAACGCCGAGCGCATTCTTATCGCGCATGAGTGCATCGGCGATGGCCGCTGGTTCATCGACAAGGGCTCGGACTACGCCAAAGAGCGCAATGTCTTCGGGCGCCCCATTGGTCAAAACCAGGGCATTCAGTTCCCCATCGCGCGCGCCTATGCGCACATCGAATCCGCCAATCTCATGGTCAAAGAAGCCGCCCGCAAATTCGATGCCGGCGAACCCTGCGGCCCCGAAGCCAACATGTCGAAAATGCTCGCATCCGAGGCCGCCTGGGAAGCTGCTGAAATGTGCGTCCAGACCCATGGCGGGTTTGGCTTCGCCGCCGAGTACGACGTCGAACGCAAGTTCCGCGAAACCCGCCTCTATCAAGTCGCCCCAATCTCAACCAACCTCATCCTGGGCTACATCGGCGAACACGTCCTCGGCCTACCCCGCAGCTACTAATGACCTTCGCGCCCCTGGACGGCGTCTTCGTCGTCTCGCTGGAACAAGCCGTCGCCGCACCGTTTTGTTCGTCGCGCCTCGCCGATGCAGGTGCCCGGGTCATCAAGGTCGAACGCGCCGAGGGTGATTTCGCACGCGGCTACGACAATGCCGTCGAAGGATTGAGCGCTTATTTCGTTTGGCTCAACCGCGGCAAGGAATCGGTCGTCGTCGATATTAAGAACGCCGACGACAACGCCATGCTCCACCGCATGTTGGCCAAGGCGGACGTTTTCATTCAAAACCTCGCGCCCGGTGCCGCCGGTCGGGCGGGCCTGGACTCAACCGAACTCCGGTCCAAGTACCCCCGCCTCATCACCTGCGATATCTCGGGCTACGGCGAAGACGGCCCGTACCGCGACATGAAGGCCTACGACTTCCTCATTCAGTGCGAAACCGGCCTCGCCGCCATCACCGGCGGCCCCGAAGAGCCCTCCCGTGTCGGCGTCTCGCTCTGTGATATCGCGGCCGGGATGTACGCCGTTCAAGGCATCACCCAGGCCCTGCTCCAGCGCGAAAAGACCGGCCAAGGTACCGGTTTGCAAGTCTCGTTGTTCGACGCCCTATCTGACTGGATGTCCGTCCCGTTGCTCTTGCAAGAACACACCGGCAAATCACCCGCCCGTGTCGGCCTCAATCACCCTGGCATTGCGCCCTACGGCGCCTACAACACCAAAGACAACCGCCCCGTCGTCATCTCAATTCAAAACCAGCGCGAATGGCACAACCTGTGCGCCGAGGTGTTGGGCGATGCCGACATCGCGACGCGCACCGAATTAGCCACCAACGTCGATCGCGTGGCCAACCGTCCGCAGCTCGACGAGGTCGTCAACGCAGTGTTCAGCCAACACACCCGCGAAGAAATCTCGGCCAAACTCAAAGCTGCCAAAATCGCCTACGGCGCCCTCAACACCGTCGAAGACTTCGCTGCGCACCCCCAGCTCCGCCGCCAAACCGTGGGCTCCGATGCGGGCGACCTCTCCATCGTCGCCTCCCCCATCCGACTCTCCGAGGATTCGGTCCCGGTCAAACCAATCCCCACCATCGGCCAACACAGCGACGCCCTGCGCAAAGAATTCGCGGGCTAGCCGATCCGCCGGCGTCCGGCACGGAAAGCGCTTACCGTCCTAGGGATGCTCGCCGGCAGGGTTGTCCTTGAACCACTGCACGATGCCCGGCATCTCATCTTCAAATCCGCCGGGAAACGACATATTCAGAAAACCCATCGGCTTGTCGGTGCGATTGGCAAAGTCATGCGGAATCCCTGCCGGGCCGCGCATAAAGGTGCCCTTCGGGGCGTCGAACCAGCGGTCGCCGATGAACAAGCTCGCCGTGCCCTCGATGATGTAGAAGATGCAGTCTTCGTCGTCGTGCGTATGGGCGCCCGGGCCATCCGATTGCGGCTCCAACCACCACTCCGAAATCGAATAGCCGCTCTTCGTTTCCGCGCGGTCGCATTTGAACACCGCCTTCATGAAGCCCATGTCGTAGGACCGCCCCTCGCCCGGCATTAGCACGATCGGTTCTTTACTCTCATCACTCATCGCTCAATCCTCAGCGCACGTTGTAGGCAATCTCGCCGCTGCGCAGCTTTTCAAAATAGTCCATTGCCGCCGCCAGTTGTGCCTGCTTTTCGCCAGCAGGTGGCGGATCGACCGGAAAGAAACCGCCATTGCGATCTTGCCCGCGTACCAAGTCGACATGCCGATCCGGCGCCGAGCGCTGCCGTACATTAGCCGGTGCATAAACAAACGCGATCCCAACCCGCGGCGCTTCGGTTTCGTTCGGCCCCGACCCATGCACGATCATCCCGTGGTGTAACGAAATCTCACCCGGCCGCAGCGCCATCGGCACGGCTGCCGCGACTTCGGCGTCGCTCACCTCGAACTGCAAGCCCGCCGACAACAAACTGTTTTCGTCCGCCGACGCTTCGCTCGCGCGCGATCCACATTGATGGGTACCCGGCAGCACCTGCACGCACCCGTTCGCCGGTGTCACATCGGACAGCGCGACCCACGCGGTCACGGCCATGTCGGGATCAAGATTCCAATGCGGCAAGTCTTGATGCCAACCGACATTGCCCGGCCCGGAAAACTTCACAAACGCCTTGCTCTTCCACAGCAAGATGTCCGCGCCGATCAAGGCCGCGACCGCATCCAAGATGCGGGGGTGTCGCGCCAAGTCCGCCGCCCATGACAGCGTCGCATGCAGGTTGATCATGTAGCGGTGCACGTCTTCGGGCACATGGCTATACAGATCGAGCAGCGCCGCGCGATAACGCGCGACCTCGTCGTCGGTCAGCGCCGCAATGCCCGCAACGAACCCGTCCCGTTCAAAGGCCGCGCGGTCGATCATTCAATCGTGCGCGTCAGCGCGTCCGGGTCATCAAAGTGCAAAATCTCCACGAGGTAACCGTTGGGGTCGGTCGCAAAAAACAGCGTCGCGCCGAGGCCTGCATGCTTGGGCGGCCCATCGGTTTCCCACCCGTCGTCGGTGATCTTCTTGTGCCAGGCATGCACTTCGTCGGCGCTTTCGACGACAAAATCGACAATCGCCGCGCCTTCTTTGGCGACACGACCGGGCCCCGCCGTGATCCCGAAGAATGAAGTGTCGGTGACGCGAAACAGCACCGCCGTCGGCGTCCGGAAGGCGACATCCAAACCGAGTGTGCCGTTGTAAAAGCGTTCGCTCTCGGCAAGCCCGTCCTTGGCGCAAAAGAACGTCAAGCTACTGATAAACCCCATGATCTTCTCCCCTCGTTGGTGCGCGTTGACACGCGCGCCGTCGCGTTCCATCAAAGAGCGAACAGGATAGCGCAATGGGGACGGGCATGCCGATTGATCTCAAACTCAAGGACAAAGTGGCCATCGTAACCGGCGGCAGTCTCGGGCTCGGCGCCGAGACCGCCCGGCAAATGGCCGCCGAAGGCACCAAGCTCGTTCTGGTGTCGCGCAAAGAAGATCCGCTTGAGCCGATCTGCGACGAACTCACTAAGGCGCACAGCGCCGACATCCTCCCCATCATTGCCGACCTCACCGACCCCGCCGCGCCCGACGCCATCGCCAAACAAACCACGGACAAGTTTGGCCGCATCGACATTCTCGCCAACTGCGCCGGTGCCGCCCAAGGCGGCATCTTTTGGGAAATCCCCGACGCCGTCTGGGACCAAGCGTTCGCCCTCAAATTCTTTGCCACGGTGCGCATGATGCGCGCTGTCATTCCGGCGATGCGTGATCAGAAATCCGGTCGCATCGTCACCATCGTCGGCGACACCGGCAAACAACCCAACCCGCGCCTCTTGCCCGGTTCGGCCTCCAACGCCGCCCTTCTCGCCGTCACCAAGGGTCTTGCCGATGAAGTCGGCCCGGACGGCATCTCGGTGAACGCCGTAAATCCTGGCCCGACCAAAACCGGCCGCATCACCACCTTGTTCGACAACCTCTCGCGCGACACCGGCAAATCGCTCGCCGAGATCGAAGCCGACTTCACCAAAGACAGCCCGTTCAAAACCATGGGGGATCCCGTCGAGGTTGCGCGCATCGTCGTCTTCTTGTGCTCCGACGCCGCCAGCAACATCACCGGCACCTCCATCCTCACCGACGGCGGCCGCAGCCGCGCGTTGGCCTAACCCCTAGCTCATCCTGAGGCGCGGTCCCTGACCGCGTCCCAAAGGACCAAGAGGCTCCCATGCTGCTCAACAAAGAACGCGCCTACGCTGTGATGGACAAGTACGGCCTCGACGGCCTGGTCGCGAAAGAAGCGATCAACGTCTACTACCTCACCGACTATTGGGATTTGTTCTCCTCGGGCGGTTGGTCGTTCAACAGCTACGCCGTGTTGCCGCGCGATGAAAACGCCCCCGCCGGTCTCGTCATCAATGCCGCGATCAACGCGGAACGCCTCTCCGAGGTCACCCCGACCTGGGTGCCCAACGTCGTGATGTTCTCGGATTATTCGGGCCGCAGCACCGCAGACTCCGGCGTTGACCCCGAAACCGGCGAACCCGAGCCCGCCGAATGGAACGGCTGGCCGATCCGTGACGGCGCCCCGCTCACCCCACTCGAACAGACCTGGGCGGAACGCTCGAAAAACCACGCGCCCCGCATGGCCGCCACCCCGGCCTGGGGCCTACGCCGAATCCTAAAAGACGCGGGGCTGGAGAACGCCAAAGTCGGCACCGACGATCCGCGCATCATCGGTTGGATGAACAACATGGGCATGCCCGGCATTTCGGCGGTCGAGGCCACGAATATTTTCCGCGAAATCCGAATGGTGAAGACCGAGGCCGAAATCGACCTCATGCGCAAAGCCGCCGTCATCAACGAAGCCGGTGTCGAAGCCGCCCTCGGCGCGGTGCACGCCGGCGCCCATTGGGACGACATCGAACGCGCCTACTTCACCGAAGTCTCCAAACGCGACGGCAAAGGCCGCTATATCGTCACCACGTTGGGTGGCCTGCCCCACGGCAAAGTCGTGCCCGGCGAATCGCTCTTTCTCGATTCGCTGGCCGAATACGATCACTACCTCGGCGACATCGGCCGCACCTTGATCGTCGGCGACCCATCGGAAGAACTCGTGCGCCGCGCCAAAGCCATGGAAACCGGTTGGGAAGCCGCCCTGGAGATGATCCGCCCCGGGATCACCCGCAGCACGTTGATGGAAAAAACCGTCGACGTGATTCAAAAAAGCGGCTTCCCCGAATACTTCTACGTCTCCCCCCACAGCCTCGGCCTCGAACACACCGACAACCCGCTCCCACTGGGCGACGACGTCTACGCCGGCGGCGAGTTCGACTTCGCCCTCGAAGAAAACATGGTCATCAACATCGACATGCCCTACTTCGAACTCGGCTGGGGCACCCTCCACCTCGAAGACACCATCCGCGTCACCAAGACAGGCTTCGAAGCCCTAACCTCCAACGAATCCCGCCTCCGCATCATCGACGCGTAGGCCCCGCGCAAGCTCATCCTGAGGAGCGGTCAAAGGCCGCGTCCCGAAGGACGCGATCTGCGGCCTGAGGCGCAACCACAAATCAGCATTCGGTGGACACGCACCGACCTCCAATCAACACCTCCTCCCCCTCTTGAGGGGAAGGATAAAGGAGGGGGTAAGCGGTGCCGCGTCTTGTCGGCGGCGACCCCCTCCCAACCTCCCCCTGACGTGCAGGGGGAGGAGTCGACTATTTCACGGGTGCAAAACCGCCACGCGAAACAGGGCGGACGCCGTCCGTGACGAAGGGCCTCATCAATGCTCAAATGCCAACAACCAACAAACAACGAGCCCCAGCATGACCAACCCCCGCGTCCCCTTCGTCCTTGCCGATCAACGCCCCAAGCTTGCCCCGCCCGAGGGCAAGCCGCTGATCGTGCATTTCGTGGTCAACATTGAGAGCTGGCCGTTCGATTCACCGCCGCCCCGCAAGATCCTCACCGGCCCGCATGGTGTCGAAACCTTGCCCGACGTGCCCAACTTCTCGTGGGCCGAATACGGCTTGCGCGCTGGCATGCCGCGCCTGTTCAAGATCGCGCGCGATCGCAACCTGCCGACGAGCGCCTTCCTCAACGCGGGCGCGATCGACGACTACCCGGCCGTCGCCCAAGCCGTCAAAGACCTGGACTGGGAAGTCGTCGGCCATGGGCTCAAACAAAAATCGATCCAGGGCGACGAAGATGAAGCCACCTTGCTCAAAGCCTGCCTCGATAAGATCGAGGCCTTCTACGGCAAACGCCCGCGCGGCTGGCTCGGCCCGGGCTTGCGCGAAACCAACGACACCCCCGACATCCTGGCGTCCGAAGGCGTCGACTACATTTGCGATTGGGTGCTGGACGACCTACCCCACTGGATGATCACCAAACACGGCCCCGTCATCTGCATGCCCTACACGCTCGAACTCAACGACAGCCCGATGTACGCCATCCAATGGCAAAACTCGGGCGACTATTACCAACGTTACAAAGACACCGTCGCCACATTCGAAAAAGAGTTCGACGACAACCCACGCATCCTCACCATCGCCACCCACCCGCATTTGATCGGCGTGCCCCACCGCATCGGCTATCTCGAAAAACTGATCGACGAATTACTCGCCCGCGACGACACCATCTTCATGACCGGCAGCCAAATCGCCGACTGGTTCATCGAAGCGGATAAAGCGGCGAAGTAGGCGCGGAGCGATGAGCCCGATAAGTCGTGGTGCGTTAGCCGCGTTCTTTCTTGCAATCGGCCTAGCGACGACAACTGCGTGGGCGGCTGAACCGTCTGATCAATGCGCCGATGAGGCATTGGCGCCGCAACAGCGCCTGCAGGCATGTACGGAGGCAATTCGTGCAACTCCTACGAGTGAAACAATCACGCAAATGATCCTGCACGAACAGCGGGCGACCCTCCATCTCCGCGCTGGCGCGACCAGAAATGCTATTCGGGACCTCGACGCAGCTATTGGGTTTCATCCCACCCAGTCCCTGTTCGCGAACCGCGCTCTCGCCCATCACGCCCTTGGGAACTGGGACCAGGCGGAGAGCGACTACGATCAAGCCACGCAAACGCATCCCCGCGCACCGTACGCATTTGCCTTTAGGGGACGATTTCTACTCGAACGCGGGAAGTTTGAGCGCGCCTATAGAGATTTCGACACCGCCCTCAAGAGGGGCGGCGAATCCGCCGAACTATTTTACTGGCGTGCCCGAGCCCTGGACGCGCTCGGACGTAAAGAAGAGGCCATTCGCAGTTACGATTTGTCACTAAGTATCTTGAAGACTCCCCAAGCATTCCTGTTTCGAGGATCGGCTCACCTCGTTTTAGGCAATCACGAACTTGCGATTGCTGATCTGGGCAACGCCACATCCTTGCCGCCACAGGCGGCCGTCGTTGCTTTTGTGAACCGTGGCATTGCCTATCTCCACCTCTCCCGCCACGAACTCGCCGAGCAAGACCTGTCTCGAGCCATAGCCATCGATCCGTTGATGCCTGGGGCATTCGTCAATCGGGGGTTGGTCTACACAATGATGGGAGCATTCGACCGCGCTCTGGCAGACTATGGCCGCGCCATTCAGATCGAACCGCGCAATGTCGCCGCCTACGATGGTCGGGCCCGTGCGCTTCGGGGTCAGGGCAATATCGATGGCGCGATTCGGGATCATCTGAAAGCCCTGCGCCTGCAACCCAACAATTCCGCAATCCACCTATCCTATGCCGTTACGCTGTTCGTCGCCGGTGATTTCGAAAAGGCTGCCAGTGAACTCGACCAAGCCCATGAATTGGGAGACGACACGGTCTATACAGCCCTGTGGCGTCACGTCGCGCATCAACGCGCAAACAGCGCGGACGACAGCATTCTCGCAAACGCGGGCAATGAGACCGATCTATCAGCGTGGCCCGGGATCATACTCGATAGCGCCCAGGACACCCCCCCACCCAGCGCGCTCGAACTGCAGCGTAGAATGCGCTGGCTTTTCTTTCAGGCTCAAACACGACTGGTCGACGGCGCAATATCGGGAGCACGAGAACTGCTTGAAGAGGTCGTAGCGAGGGCGCCAGTCTCCCATCAGGTAT
>Ga0055584_100002752_pt1 | contig 17434 bp, 15 predicted proteins | sample OSDHelmetaG_FD_58716 | JGI IMG/M metagenome (GOLD analysis project Ga0055584, IMG submission 58716) | Pelagic marine sediment microbial communities from the LTER site Helgoland, North Sea, for post-phytoplankton bloom and carbon turnover... | ecosystem: Environmental > Aquatic > Marine >... | reverse complement strand
ACAGCGAATGAGTCGGGAATGTTCAAGTTTCAATCAAATTTTGGGATTGAACTCTGGGGACAATATCATGCTAATGCTAAAATGCAATTTGCGGGCCAGTTGGCATATTTCAGTAATAAGAACGTGCCTGACCTTAATCAATCAAAATCAACAGAGATCAGAATTACACCACAAGCAGTATATTTTTTCAATAAAAAGCATTACATTTTTTCTACAAGAGCCAGAATGGAATTACGCATATTGAAAAATGATGAGGGGTCTGCTGATGATGTATACAGGTATAGGCAACAGGTGAGTTTTACATACCCTTTCAATAGCAAAGTGATCCGTGAAGGTGTGTACTATGGCATTGTCGCAGAAGAACTTTTTTTTAAAACTAATTCAGACGTTTCGGGGCTAAGCTTTTTCGATCGGAATAATTTCAGGATTGGATTGGGGTATGCTGTCTCTGATAATTTTCAATTACAAGCAAGTTATATTAACGAATATTTGCCAAGATCATCAGGTGATAAGATTTACAATGCATTTAAAATATCATTACTGTTCAATAATTTCCTTAGTGAAGTGAGGGGTTATTTAAGTGATCTACGAAAAACTTCTGGTGAGGGTATTGATGAATAGAATCACTCTTTTTTATTTTCGTTAACATGCTTAAACAAACATTCAAGCTGTTCCTTAATTGCATCCTTGTGCAATTTCAATTTATATTCTCGTAACCCATCCTGATCCACTAGGTTTAAAGTTACTTTTGAGATCTCATGAGATATGAATTCATCTAATGACTCATCAGGTAAAAGAAACTGCATTACGAAAACAGTATCATTGGATGTATACCTGCTATCAAAGAATTCTAATTCAAATGTGTCTCCATTTGACAATTCTACTCGTGCTATGTCTTTAGGGAACTTCTTTTTAGACTTGGCAGGAAATGGAGTAGGATAAAATTGCAAATAATAACTTGCGTCATCAGTAAATGCTCCGCAATGCAAACTTTTGGCGCTGGTCCAAAAGACTTTTACTAGATCTGCATAATAATACATTATACCCGATGCATCTAATTTCCCTTCAATTTCACATTGAGCTGAAGCATTTTTTTGTGTAGAAATGAATATTAAATTGATGAAGATGATACTCATCAAGTATTTTCTAATAGATTCTTTTCTCATAGCCTTTTTAGTTTTAATTCATATAGATCACATTCAATTACAAGAATAAGGCCACTAATGAATTACCCTATGATTACATTTTTGCATCAGGATATTTCCTGAACATACTTTTAAATTTCATCTCAATCACTCCAAAAAATGCTTCTGAAAATATACCTGCCGACATTTTAGAAACCCCTTCTTGTCGATCGGTAAAGACTATGGGGACCTCTACGAGCTTATATCCCATTTTCCAAGCTGTGAATTTCATTTCAATTTGGAATGCATAACCTGTGAATCTGATCCGATCAAGTTCCATAGATTTCAGGACTCTTCTTTTATAGCATTTAAATCCTGCAGTGGCATCTCTGATTGGCATTCTTGTAATTATTCTTACGTATGCCGAGGCATAGTAAGACATGATAACTCTTCCGATCGGCCAGTTAACCACATTTACACCTTTAATATATCTTGATCCAATAGCAAGATCAGCTCCTTCATTTTTACATGCTTCATATAATTTGAGAAGATCCTCAGGATTATGTGAAAAGTCTGCATCCATCTCATAGATGTATTCATATGAACGATCAATGGCCCACTTGAACCCATGAATATATGCTGTTCCAAGCCCCAGCTTTCCTTTTCGTTCCTCAATGAATATTTCATTAGGAAACTCAGTTTGTAGTCGTTTTACAATATCTGAGGTGCCATCGGCAGAATTATCATCAACTACTAAAACGTGAAATTTATGCGATAATACCAGAACCTTACGAATAATCGCTTCGATATTTTCTTTTTCATTGTAAGTGGGTATGATGACTAAGCTATCGGACACAGAACTTTATTTTTTTGAAAAATAGAAAATTCAACCATACTACATAATATTTTGAAATATTTACCAATTGAGTATCCATGCAAATACAAGTGGGGCAACAATTGAAGCATCAGATTCGATTATAAATTTAGGCGTATCTATATCAAGCTTGCCCCAAGTTATCTTTTCGTTGGGTACAGCACCTGAGTATGACCCATAGCTAGTGGTGGAATCTGAGATCTGACAAAAATAACTCCAAAAAGGGATATTCTTCATCTCAAGATCCTGATATAACATTGGGACAACACAAATTGGAAAATCACCAGCTATTCCACCACCTATTTGGAAAAAGCCGACACCTTTGTTTTTGCAATTATTAATATACCAATCCGAAAGATATGTCATATATTCTATACCTGATTTCATGGTTTGGGGTTTCAAATCTCCCTTATAACAATAAGAAGCAAATATATTACCCATTGTACTGTCTTCCCAACCCGGAACAATAATTGGTATATTTTTTTCTGCAGCAGCTATCATCCATGAATCTTTAGGATCAATCTCGTATGTTGATTTCAATTCACCGGATAGCAATAGCTTGTACATGAATTCATGTGGAAAGTACCTTTCTCCTTTGTCCTCGGCTTCTTTCCAGATCTTAAATATTTTGGATTGAATGCGACGGAAGGCTTCTTCTTCAGGAATACACGTGTCAGTGACTCTGTTGAATCCTTGTTCCAATAGATCCCATTCTTCTTTTGGGCTAAGGTCACGGTAATCGGGTACTCGCTTATAGTGAGTATGAGCTACAAGATTCATTACATCTTCTTCCAGATTTGCACCGGTACATGAAATTATCTGAACCTTATCTTTCCTGATCATTTCTGCTAATGATAATCCAAGCTCACCAGTACTCATTGCACCAGCAAGTGTTATCATCATTTTGCCTCCCTCTTGTAAATGCGTCTCATATCCTTTAGAAGCATCAATGAGCGCTGCAGCATTGAAATGGCGGTAATGGTGCTCAATGAATTTAGAAACAGGCCCTCTTTCCATGGTTTTCATCCTAGTTAATTATGTTACATGCAAAGCTAATAATTATGTAGAATGAGATAAATTAAAGATTTCAAATGTAATCTTTCAATTAGATAGCATTTTTTCCTATTTTCGAATGACTTAGAATATTTTTAACAAATAAATACTACTTTTTAAAATGTATGTACTCATGGATCAACAGAAAATAGATATGTATTTGATGGCAAATGCAAAATATTTTGATGGTAACGCTATCCCAATGATAAGGGACAACCTTATGAAATTGGATGAGTCGCAATTTTTAAGGTTACAGACTTTGAACTTAAAGGATCCAACAATGATGTTGGTTGTTTCTTTGCTCGGAGGTCAATTGGGAATCGATCGATTTATCATTGGTGATACAGGCCTTGGCATTGCTAAACTACTTACTTGTGGTGGGCTTGGAATTTGGGCAATTGTAGACTGGTTCATGATAATGGGTAGAACCAAAGAAGTTAATCAGGAGAAAATGGCAAGTTTGTTTATTTGATGATGAAAAGTTTACATCTCAATAAATTCCAAATCTACACCGGTCTCCTGATCACTGGTTTCAGTTGGGTCTTATTAAATTTGCTGTATGATTCATCTTTATCTACTGTTTGTATAATTAAAAATTTATCAGGACTTCCTTGTCCTACATGTGGAGTAACTGATTCAATGGTCTTTATTTTAAATGGCGACTTGCTTTCTGCAATTGAAGCAAATGCAATTGGCGCGCCATTGGTGTTGTTAGTATTGACTTTGTTTGTTATCGGGATATATAATCTGGTTGTTAGAAAGCTAACGGTTTCAGAGTTATATACAGGTTACGAGATCTGGATCAAAAAGAATCCATGGAAAGTATACTTAGGTGTAGCACTGATCTCAATGAATTGGTTATGGGTCTTGTTCAAATAATTTAGATTGATAAGTACCAGATCTTTTTCTTATGTCCCTGATGACCAGGAAAGCGAAAGAGCTTCCAATGGCTACCTGATGTCATTACTGGCTTTTATGATAGGTCTTCCACTTCCAATTGTAAACCTACTAGCTACTTTGATCTTTTATCTGGGTAACAGAAAAGCAACATATTTTGTTCGTTGGCATTGTACACAAGCACTATTAGCACAACTATCAGTTTTATTCATGAATAGCTTTGGTTTTTGGTGGACCATTAAGATCATATTAACAGAAGTTACTTTAACCAACAGCTATATAGCTTATATGCTTACTGTATTGGCCTTCAATCTAACAGAGATCATTGTAACCATCCTTACTTCTATTAGGGTAAGAAAGAGCCAGCACCTTGAGTGGTGGTTATTTGGTCCTATCACTAATATGGTATGCAAAAAATGAATTCAATTTTCAAGATCACTCTGCAATTAAGTATCTCCATTGCTTTGTTTTTTGTCTTATATCTTGGCTTGAAGCAAATAGATTTTATTGGAAATCTCCAGATTGATAAGTTCACTAAAGAGAATGAAAATAAACTAAGAGAATTTATCTATGAATATATACACTTTGAAAGTGATGAAGTTGCCGATGATACTTTGCATAATACTATTTGGTAGATGTTTAGTTATTATACCGATCAATTGGTAAATCATTTAAATTAAAACAATAGAAAATTATTATCTTGTGATATGAATAACTCCAAGAAAAAAAACACAGCTGATTGGATCATCATATCATCAGATGAACCCTGGTCGGATGTTTGGATGCCACAGGTGCATTATGCATTTCAGTTATCGAAAAGGTATGATGTTGTTTTCATTGACCCTCCAAATCGATGGACATTTAAAAACTTATTTAATTTTAAACTAGAAACTCGTAAAGTTGATAACGACATAATAGTTGTAAGGTATTTAAATCTAATTCCCTTAAGCTTAGGAAGGGTGGCGGTATACTTGAATGATAAAATCAATCAGTTTTTAATATCCAAACTGTTGAATTTTAAAAAAAATCAATTAAAAATAATAATGTGGCGATTTGACGCATTCCGCTCCATGTACAATTTCGAAAACAGAGAAACTACTCGTCAGATTTTCCATGTTATTGACCCTATAGCTGGGAAAAACCTAGATATACCACTCGCCAAACGCGCTGAATTAGTATTGATTACTAGTCCAAAATTTATCGACCATTACTTAAAAATTAATTCAAATGTGCTGCAAATTGGGCAGGGAGTTGATCTTGATTTTTACCGAAGCCCTGTTCAGTATAATGAAAAAGAAATTGAGCAGTCAAAAAATTCAATTTTACTCCTTTGTACTTATACTGACGAAATCGATTATGAATTTCTAAAACGACTTGCTGAAAAATTCAGCTCTAAAAATATAACGCTGATTGGCCCTAATCGGGTTACTTTGCCGCCAAAAATTGCTCAATTCGATTCTTTAATACAACTTAAAAATGTGAACTGGTTAGGAGCGATGCCACCTGCAAAATTTAGAAAACACCTTGATAGTTGCCGTGTCGGTCTTATTGCTTACGATAAATCAAATAGCGTTAACAACCTTCGTTCCCCATTAAAAATTATTGGCTACCTCGCAGCAGGCAAGCCAGTGATTTCGAATATTGATAGTGAAGTGCCATCACTGGTAAATAAAGGGATATATTATGCGTATGAGGATGAAACGTTCTATGATTATATAGAAGCTTCCTACAAAGAAAATTTACAGTTCGATAAGCATATTGTAAATGACTATCTATCTAAGATGGATTATGACAACCTATTAGATTCAATTTTTGAAAATCTTGATGAACCTCTCAAGGCTAAGTATTAATATTTAGTTGGATACAAAATATACATCTTCGATAATCTTTAAAAGTTTTTAGCAAAAAATTAGAATTCGTGCTGGTTGGGAACCTGAATAGTTCAATCGACATCAATTTCTTTTTTTAGGATGATGTAAACAGGAAAGTGGTCGCTATAACCCCCAGCATATATATCATAATTGTAAGAGCGAAAGGGGTAACCTTTGTATTTACCTGATTGTTGTATTAGATATGATCGCTTATAAATTACCGCTTTTTCAAATATATAGCCACTGCCGTTTGGGTCAAGAAGATTTTGTGATAACAGGATTTGATCAAACAAATTCCATTTGCCACGATATGCTAAAGTGCCAATGCCTTTTTTGTAGGTAATATAAAAAGGATTATAAAGGTTGCCTGCATTTAACCTTGTGATTTTACCTTTGGCACTCAGCTCTTTGGTTATACTTTTATCTACTGGATCATCATTGAAGTCTCCCATGACAAAGATTTTATGATCAGGAACAGCCAGCTGAATACTATCAATCTTATGCCTGCATGCACGTGCAGCAGCTACCCGATAAGGTTCCGTAGTTTCTTGTCCACCTCTTCTGGACGGCCAGTGATTAATAAAAATGTGGATGGGTTCGCCCATTAAAAGTCCTTGCACATAAAGTATATCTCTCGTTTGTCTTTCCTTTTGGTTTGATGGATTCCTCAGAGTAACTGTTACTGGTTCAATATGTAATGGTTTAAAGAGTTTTTTTTGATATATCATGCCTACATCAATTCCTCTTTCATCCGGTGAGTCGAAATGAATTGCCTTATAGTTTAAATTAATAATATTATCTTGTTTAATAAGGTCTTCAAGTACCTTTAAGTTCTCCACTTCTCCAACACCCAGGATAGCAAGTCCCATACCTGATTCTATGCCCAGCTCTGAAATCACTTTTGATAGCTTCGATAATTTATCGTAATATATCTCATAACTATAAAGTTTACTTCCTGTAGGAGTAAATTCCTCATCCCGTTTCAAAGGCTCATCAGTAGGATGATGTAGGTTCTCTAAATTATAGAACCCAATACATATCTTATTGATACCTGGTTTTCTCTTTAGGCCTATGTCATTGTATTCTGCAAACAGAATGGTTGCTATCAACAATACCAGAGTGATGGTGATATTTTTGAATGATATTAGTTTTTGCATTCCAGGAAATATTTAACGTACTACTTTGAAGATCAATGATCGATTTAAAATAGTTATCAATTAATTTCTAATGTGTTAGATCAGTAACCTGATTCAAAAATTTCAAAGAATTTGAGATAAGACATTCAGGGTTATCTGCATGAACCCAATGACTAGCATCTTTACATGTTATGATTTGCACTTTATCAAATATTTTTTTGATGTGATTATCATCAGACTTACCAATGTAATTAGACTTTTCGCCTTTGATAAATAATGCTGGAGTTGTGATCTTGCTTTCCGATGAGATCTCTTCACCAATATTTTCGATTTTATCTTCAAGTACTTCAAGGTTTATTTTCCACTTGAATCCTTCATCGGTTCGTTGCAAGTTCTTTAACAGAAATTGAACTATTGAATCGTTTTTAATAGTTCTTGACATGAATTCAACAGCTTGATTTCTTGATGAGATATTTTCAAGAGGAATGTTTTTCATAGCATCTAGCTCAACCGAATGATGTGGAGGATAATACCTTGGTGCGATATCAACTACAATGATCCCCGAGAGAATTTCAGTGTATTTGATAGCAGTTTTGATTGCAACTTTCCCACCCATAGAATGACCCAACAGAATCGGATTTTTTAAATCGAGAACATTGATCATTTCAATTATGTCCTCAGCCATGAGTTCGAATGAAAAGTCCTTGCTATGATCTGATTTACCGTGATTCCTTAAGTCCAAAGAAATCACCCGATAGCCTGACTGGGCCAGTTGTTTGCTAATGATTTGCCAGTTATCCAATGACCCAAATAAGCCATGAATGACAATAACCGGTATCCCACTGCCTTGTTCCTTGTAATTTAATTCCATGGTTGCAAAAGTAGGACTATCAACATTTAATAAACAATAGGAGGTACTTGTAGTTTTGTTGTAATTTTGCAACCTTATGAATTTAAAGTATACGATACGTAAAGGGGTGCTGGAAGACATGCCACAGGTTCTGGATTTGATAAAGGAATTGGCTCTGTTTGAGAAAGCACCCGAAGAGGTAACAAATACCGTGGAGGCCATGCAAATCGAATATTCATCTCCTGATTCGGTTTTCCACCTACTAGTAGCTATTGTTGAGGAGAAAATTGTAGGAATAGCGATCTATTTCAGAAAATATTCAACCTGGAAAGGCACAGGAGTTTATCTTGATGATATTGTGGTAACCGAAAAGATGAGAGGCCAGGGAATAGGGAAAGCTCTATTTGAAAGATTTATTGTTGAATCAAAAAAAATGAATGCGAAACAAGTGCATTGGCAAGTACTTGATTGGAATTCTCCTGCAATTGAATTTTATAAGAAGTATGATGCCTCAATGGATAATGAATGGATCAACTGTAAACTTAGCGAAGAACAACTCTAGGAAAAAAAATGAAGGTTTTTAAATTCGGTGGTGCTTCTATAAAAGATGTTGAGTCAATAAAAAATTTAGGGAATATTCTCTCAAGCTACCCTAATGATAAACTTGTAGTTGTTATATCAGCAATGGGTAAGACTACAAATGAACTGGAATCTGTCGTTGCCGCATACTACAATAAGGCTGGTAGCGCTTTTGACTTACTTCAGAAAATCAAAGATTTTCATTTTTCCGTAATGAATGACCTGTTTCCAGATGGTAATGATAAATTGTATGATGATGTAAATAACTTTTTTGTTGAAATAGAATGGATACTTGAAGAAGATCCTGTCAGGGGTTTTGGATTTGCATATGATCAAATTGTATCATCAGGTGAATTGATATCCACCAGAATTATTTCGGAGTATCTGAATAGCTTAAATTTAAAATCTTCTTGGTTGGATGTAAGAGGATGTATTCGTACAAATAACAGCTATAGAGAAGCAGGCGTAGAGTGGGAGGTGACACAGGAGCTTATTAAGAATCAGATCCCGGAATATTTCAAGGAATCTGATATAATTGTAACACAAGGGTTCATCGGCTGTACCTCAGAAAACTATACTACTACTTTAGGAAGGGAAGGCAGTGATTATTCCTCTTCTATATTTGCTCATTGCCTTGATGTGAAGCAAATGACTATATGGAAAGATGTTCCTGGGGTATTGAATGCTGATCCTAAACATTTCCCTGATGCCCAGAAATTGGATATGATCAGTTACGTTGATGCAATTGAACTTGCATATTTTGGTGCTTCGGTGATTCACCCTAAAACCATAAAACCACTTGAGAATAAGGATATTACACTTATTGTAAAATCGTTTATCAATCCCGAAGGAACAGGAACACTTGTAGGTACAGATGTACTTACAAAACCTTTAATACCTTCTTTTATAATTAAATTCAATCAGGAGTTACTTAGTATCTCGGCGAAAGATTTTTCGTTCATCGCTGAAGATAACCTAAGTTCGATATTTGGCTATTTTGCAAAATATGGTGTCAAAATTAATATGATGCAAAATTCTGCGATCAGTTTTTCAGCCTGTATTGACAACGACCCGTTCAAAGTACCTGATTTATTGCAGGACCTTAAAATGAATTACAAAGTCTTGTACAATGAGAATTTATTGCTTTATACAATTCGTCACTATTATCCTTCTACCATAGAAATGCTAACTGAAGGTAAGGAGGTATTGGTTGAACAGAGAAGCAGGCATACGGCCCAGTTTGTTATTCGTTCACAAGAGCCTACAGATAAATAATGGATAAGAGCAACTCCATAAAGAGCCGGACTAATGTTGTAACATGGTTGTTTACAGGATGTTTTTTGGTATTTGTGATGGTTATTGTTGGAGGAATAACCCGTTTAACCGGATCCGGATTGTCGATTACCGAATGGAAGATCATCACAGGAACATTGCCTCCATTCACTGAAAGTGCGTGGACCGAAGAATTTTCGAAATATACAGAATCACCTCAATTTGAACAGATCAACAGCCATTTTGGATTATCAGAATTCAAATCGATCTATTGGTGGGAATACTTGCACAGGTTGCTAGGTCGTTTAATTGGTCTGGTTTTTATATTTCCCTGGATCTATTTTATAATAACAAAGCAATTAAGTACGTCAATGATATGGAAATCATTGATCCTCTTTTTAATGGGTGGACTTCAGGGTTTTTTAGGCTGGTATATGGTAAAAAGTGGATTAGTAAATGATCCGAACGTGAGTCATTACCGCTTGGCATTGCACCTTACTACTGCTTTTATCACATTTGGTCTTACATTCTGGTTTGCACTCGGTATCCTTGCTCAAAAACGAAACAAAGCGCCTTCTTCATATTCTATCGTTGCATTGGTCATTCTTTTTGTTGTGCTAGTGCAAATTGTATTCGGTGCTTTTGTGGCAGGGCTAGATGCAGGATATGTTTATAATACATTTCCAAAAATGGATGGAAAGTGGATTGCCGATTCTGTTCGATTTGCTTGGATGAATGATGGAATTATGGGATTGTTTAATTCTTTAGGTGGTGTGCAGTTTATTCACCGATACATGGCGTATGTTGTCACGGCAATTATTATTTTGGAGCTAATCCGGGTACATAGAACAGAGGACATTCAAGTAAAGGTTCCAGGTATAATGAGAGCCTATCAGTTTCTCGGTTTGATGGTTATTGTTCAGTTTTTTCTGGGAGTTATTACTTTACTATATAATGTGCCGGTAGTAATGGGAGTAGTGCACCAGGCTGGTGCATTCATACTTTTTGCAGGAGCAATATATTTACTTCATAGGTTAAATCATCAAACCTGAATAATGTATATTCATTCAACAATTAATTTTTTTGTCTTTGTAAGACCATCACGATCGTACTCAACAAAATAGACGCCTTTTGAAAGTTCGGTTGTCTTTAGTGTTATTAGATTTGTGGAAGGTGTTAGTTCCTTCACAAATATTTGTCGACCTGTGATATCAATGATCCGGATCAAGTCCTTATTTCCTGCTGGTTTGCCTAGTGACACATTCACATTATTGGAGGCAGGGTTTGGATAAATATAGAATGCTAATCCGTTATTTTCATTGATACTTGTAGTGCTTGGTGTTATTATCTGCACATTCATATCATCAAAATAAAATCCATCATAATTCAACCAAGCATCACTAGCTAGGAGGAATCTGATCATTAGGTTTGATGATCCGGCAAACATACCCAGGTCGATTTCTTCTTCAACCCATGAAGTTTGAAAACCATCATAGAGAGGTTCACCTGATACCTGAAAAGAACTTCCAGTTTTTGTGTATTTCCCACAAAGAGAGGTCCAACTGGTACCATTATTGTCGGTGGCTTGAACAAGCACATAGTCGTAGCCAGGCTCTATTTCCCATCTGGCATGAAACCTGAGCTTGGCTATCAAAGCATTACTGAGATCTATCCCAGTAGTTAATTGAAGTGTATTGGTGGTATTGTCTGAATAGTTACCAATCGGCGAATCTGTTATGGATGACGGAGGACTTAAAAATATTGAACTACTTAGTCCCCATTGTCCCGGGTTCCACCCAGACAAGCTATTGCCGCTATTTGAAAAAACTGTAACTGGTGCGCCAAATATTCTATTGATAGTGTCGGTTCGTGTAAAAACTCCATTATCTAAAGAGATAGTATAAGTTACCAGATCACCATAATTGATAGAAGGTGTAACTTGAAATTCAATTGAGTCAAGTACTTGTTGCATCAATGTTAGTCCTGAGTAATTTTTAGCGGTACCTGTAAATATGATATTAGGAGTAACAGGGTTCATAGTTACTGTGTAGCTTCCGGTGGTATCGAGTCCTAGCTGTGTAATAGAATAGTAACTGTATTCAGTATTACTGGCGAATAAACTTGCAGATGTTTCATTTACTTTTGCGTAAGGACCTAAAAGTAAGGCAGCAGTTATATTCTGGTACATATTATCCTGGCAGATATCCACGATCTGTGATGATGGTGGCCAGAATCCAAAACTTCCATCACCGGCTTCCGGAGTCATAGAGAATATCTTTGGTTTTGCGGTTTGCTCTCCATACATCCAGTCATCAGATGAACCGTTGACTATGTAACCCACTGTTTGATTGCCAGTGCCAAAAGTATAGCTATTGTAAGTTGTCAGCAACTCTCCATAACTCACAAATAAAGCAGAATCGGGTGTGTAAATATTATAATCATAGCCCCAAGGGTAGATAAGGAGGTTGCCAAATGTATGATAGTTCAAGGCAATCTGAAACTGCCTGGAGTTAACAAAGTCCTGTATCAGTTGTGTTTCAGGTTCAGAGAATGGTGCTGTTCCACGATAAGTTTCATCACTACCAGTTGGCGAAGATCCACTATTGTCAAAACCCCAATTATATCCGTAGTTCCTGTTAAGGTCCACTCCCATACTACCACCTGGGTTCAATCGACGATTCTTGCGCCACATGCCTCCCCCGTTAGGATCGGTGGCTTCATTAAACAGGTATCCATCAGGATTCACACAAGTGACAAAGAATAGCTCGGTTTCATCTACGATATAAGTAAGTTCTGGATCTGATCCATAATTTTCAAGCAGGTACCACATGTAATAAATAAGTTGTGCCATTCCACCCGGTTCACGTGCATGGTGGAGGGAAGTATAAAGCATCTCGGGTTCGCTTTCATCAAAATTTGCATTATCTGAGATCTTCACATAATAAATTGGTCGGCCCTCAATGGTTGTGCCACTCCCAATAGGTTGTCTAATAGTAATCAGTGAAGGGTATGCTGCAGCCATGGAATCCAAGTTGTCTAGCATCTCTTGGTATGTGAAATAGCCTCCCATAGTTCCAAGCGAAAAATTGGCTGGTGCTGGGTATGTGGGTGATGAAGAATTGTTGCATGATGCAGCATTTATTTTTTGAGACGGAAAAGAAGCGGATTCATTTTGGTCCATATAAAATTGCTTCACATTATGGATCATGATCTCGGTATCAAACCCATTATTCTTTACAGTTTGGAGCTCTTGTTCGCTTAGGTCAGTTACTAACCAGACACCTGGCCTGATGTCTCCATGATCAATTTCAATTCCTAAAGCGCCAAGTTTTTGAATTGAATTATCAGGAGTATAGATCTTTACCCTATGATATAGCTGTTGAGAAACAGCCATATGAACACAAGAGAGCAATACGACCAGTGTTATAATTTTTTTCATTTGTCCAAATCTTAGTTAACTCAAAGTTAATGAACCTGCAAATTACAAGCAATCGTAGTATAATAGTCGGTTTTCTAGCGTCATTTGCTGATAGGGAAATAAATCTGAGTGAGCCACTTGGAAGTGTCAGGCTCTGTTCCTGGGTCTGTCACATAGGATTCCCAAGGGTCACTGCCTACCGTTAATAATTTTCGAGCGGTTAATTCTTTTATAAACAGATATACATCAGGGATATTATCATAGCTGCCGTAGTGGTCAATACGTAATGCATTTAACGGCTCAATTGTCTTTGCTATTATTTCACCACTGGACCTCCCTGGAGTGCTAACTTCAATTCCTGGTTCAAGTTCTACCGTTTCACCATTATAATTAGAGTAAAATGCAAAAGGTGGTCCTGACTGTTCAAGGCCTTGTTTCTGGATCTCGGTTAATATCAATTCATAGCTTTTGCCAAGAGTTGAACTTATGTTGTCCATTGCACTAGATCGTTTTACAAACATGACATGCCGTTGAGCAGTCATCATATTATTAAAAGGATACCTAGGTTTGAATTCTGGAGGTGCGCTTTCACAGTGATCTTTGAGCCCCTCAAGAGATTTATTGAAACTTGGTCCCATCCAGCCATCTAACATCAGCCCTGGAAAAACTCGACCTAAAAAACCTACATTCAAATCAATGAATAATGTAACATCAGTAAAATCCTGGTCTCTTTCTTTGATCAGCCAACCTCCAGTCATCGGAGCCCGATTTTCAAAAACCATGGATGTCAGTATTTGTTCAGGCTTTAGAGTCTTCGTTATTGTCATTGCGCCATTCCCTACTGAGTCGTGGTCGCTTTTCCAAATGTGAGTAGCGCCAACACCAGTGTCAGGTCCACTGAATTCCGATTGCATTTTTGGGTCGATTCTGTCCCAATATGACCAATGACGCCAAGTTTTGAGATTATTTACTTGCTTATAAATTGCCGCTTGTTCTGAGTTAATCTCAATAGTACGCTCAATATGTACGTTCGAAGGCAAAAACAAGCTGATTAACAGCCATAATCCAATTATTAAAATCAAACCAAGACCTAATATCTTTACTACTTTCATGATGGCATTTTTATTAATTGAAGAAAAGAGTTAAGGGCAATATTATTAAAAATTAATAGATGAATTATTATGAATAAATTTATTCCCTTTCATGATTTTTACGATTGTTACATATGGTTAGATTGAAAGTCTGTTTTTTGATACTGATTATACCGTTTGTTGGTTTTGCTTGCAAGGGTCATTATCCATATTCCTTTAACTCTCCCAAACATACGGTCATCATGACAAAGGAGTTAAATGAAATATCTGGATTACATAGTTTGAATGAGCAGACTATCCTTGCCATTCAGGATGAACAGGGAATATTGTATTTTTTGAACCATAAAACATTCGAAATTGACAGTACGATCATAGTGGTGAAAAAGGGTGACTTTGAAGGAGTCGCCGCCAACGAGCAATTCTATTTCATGTTACGAAGCGATGGAACGGTTTTTTGTTATGATCGGATTTCGGGTAGTATTCAAAAACTTAAATTCCCAGAAAAAGGTAAATTTGATTTTGAGGGTATATGTACTTTAAGTGATGGGAATACTCTTTTAGTTGCTTGTAAAACTCATGGAGTAAAATCTAAAAACAAGAATATCTGGATATTTGGTATTGATGTTGAAAAACTTAAATACGATAATAAACCAGCATATAAAATTTCGAAAAATGACATTAATTCATCAAAGGATTTTCAGCCATCCGGCATTACCGTTAATTCAAGTGGTGATATTTATTTAATTAGCTCAGTAGCAAAATCTGTCTTGATCTTAAATCATGAAGGATATAAGAAGCATTTGGCATACCTCGAAAAGTCAATTCATCAGCAGCCTGAGGGGATAACCATTGACAATCTTGGAGGACTCTATATTTCAAATGAGAAGAAGAATTCAACTCCAAACATTCATTTTCTGTCTCCAAAATAACACAGCCTTGCGATTAGTCTCAATTTTAGTACTATTATTTATCTCATTGAATGGACCTGCCAGTGCTTCATCCGCCCACAATAATGATTCTATTAGTTATACTTTATTTCTTATAGGAGATGTTGGAGATGATACGTTGCTGTCTTCACCTGTATTGACGCTTCTTAAATCTCAACTCAAAGAAGCCAATGATGTGACAAGTGCTGTTATTTTTCTAGGTGATAATATTTATCCCGAAGGTCTCCACAAAAAAAAACATGAGAATAGGACTGAAGATGAAACTCGATTGAATGCTCAGCTTGATATATTAGTAGACTTTAAAGGAGATATTGTTTTTTTAGCTGGTAATCACGATTGGGAAAAAGACGGACAGAAAGGAGATAATTTTGTAAGAAGACAGGAAAAATATATTGAAGACTATCTTAAAAAAGGTAATATATTTTTGCCTGATAATGCATGCCCTGGGCCAGAAGTAGTTGAGCTCAATGATAACCTTGTATTGATAATAATAGACACACAGTGGTGGTTACATAAGTATGATAAGCCCAGAGGTGAACAGGATGATTGTGTAGTGCTCGACAAAGGAGGGCTGATCTCTCAGTTTTCGGATCTTTTAAAGAAGTATAAGAATAAAAATGTTTTCATAGCCGCTCATCACCCTTTATATTCAAATGGAGTTCATGGAGGAAAATTTCCTGTTAAAGATCATATTTTCCCCTTAACTGCTATCAACAAAAGTTTGTACCTGCCATTGCCTGTTATTGGTAGCATCTACCCCTTGTATCGTCAGATGTTAGGAAACAGGCAGGATATTGCTCATCCTGATTATCAACAGATGAAGATATTACTGACAGATGAATTGAATGAATATGAAAATATCATTTATGCTGCAGGCCATGAGCATTCACTACAGTACAAAAAGGAGGGATCTAATCATTATATCATTAGTGGGTCGGGTAGTAAATCAACGTACGTCAGAGATAATAATGAGATTGAATTCGGCAAAAGTATTCGTGGTTTTAGTAGAGTGACATATTATAAAAATGGTAGTGTTTATGTTGATTTTATTTCACCGGATTCAAGCAATAGTAGTGTGCTTTTTCATAAGCTCCTTTACTCTAAAGAACCTATAAAAAGTCTTCCTCATCAAATAAATAAACCAACATACCTTGGGAGGAATGCTCAAGTAGTTCCTGATAACAGATACATTGCCACAAAGATGAAAAGAAGGTTTTTTGGTGATCTGAATAGAGATGTTTGGACCACAGAAATCGAGGTGCCCTATCTTGATATTAACTATAGTAACGGTGGGTTATCGCCAATTAAGAAAGGTGGAGGAATGCAAACCAGATCATTACGAATGATGGGAGGGAATGGCCATCAATATGTTCTTAGAATGATCAAAAAAGATGCTACATATCTGGTCGACAAGGATCTTAGGAATACGTTAGCCCAGGACCTTGTATTGGACGGAATAGCAGGTTCTCATCCATATGCTTCAATAGTGATACCTAAATTTGCAGATGCTGTTGGTGTTTATCATACCAATCCTAAACTTGTTTATGTACCTGCGGATTCTTCACTGGGAATTTACAGAGAAGAGTTTGGCGGATCATTTTGTTTGTATGAGGAAAGACCTGATGATGATATGTCAGAATTTACTTCTTTCGGAAATACCAAGAAAGTAGTTAGTACTTCGAAGACGCTAAGAAAGATCCATGATAAGCACAATGATGTAGTTGACATCAACTACACCATTCGAGCCAGGCTTCTTGATATGATTATTGGTGACTGGGACAGGCATGACGACCAATGGCGATGGGCTACATTTAAAACTAATGATAAAACTTATTATCGTCCAATACCACGTGACAGAGACCAGGCTTTTTTTATGTTCGATGGACTGTTTCCAAAGATTACAAATCGTAAATGGGCTCTTAAGAAATTTCAGTCGTTTGAACCAGAGATCAGAGATATATCCGGATTAAATTTTAATGCACGTTACTTTGATCGCACCTTTTTAACAGGAGCAGACCTTGATACATGGCTGGCTGTTGCAGATTCAGTGGAAAATGAGTTCACAGATATTGTAATTGAGACAGCAATTGATGAATTTCCAAAGGAGGCACTTGAGATCAATAGAGAATACTTGATTTCTACATTAAAATATCGACGTGATAATTTAAGCAAGACCACAAAGGAATACTATAGAATTTTATCCAAGGAAGTTGATGTTGTTGGTACTACCGGTAACGATTATTTTGAGATAAAAAGAATCAGCTCGGATACCGTAGTCGTCAAGATTTTTGCCAGAAAAGGAAATAAAAAGCAAAAAGGGTC
>Ga0055584_100002751_pt1 | contig 17435 bp, 16 predicted proteins | sample OSDHelmetaG_FD_58716 | JGI IMG/M metagenome (GOLD analysis project Ga0055584, IMG submission 58716) | Pelagic marine sediment microbial communities from the LTER site Helgoland, North Sea, for post-phytoplankton bloom and carbon turnover... | ecosystem: Environmental > Aquatic > Marine >... | reverse complement strand
CCAAATTAAATAATAAGGACACTTCAGATAACGTTATTTTTTTAATCTTTGCATATTACTTGGCCGGAGGTAAAATCACCTTATCTATTACATGCACTACTCCATTCTTTGCACTAATGTCTGCAGTTGTAACATTTGCGCCGTTTACTGTCACACCTTTATCTGAGACTCCAATGGTTACTGAGTTCCCGTTCACCGTAGCCGCCTTCATACCATTACTTAAGTCCCCTGACATCACTTTTCCAGCTACAACGTGATAGGTTAAGATTGAAACCAATTGATCCTTGTTTTCAGGCTTTAAAAGTGACGCTAATGTTCCTTCTGGTAAGGATGCAAAAGCTTCATTTGTAGGAGCAAATACAGTAAACGGACCATCTCCTTGCAATACCTCGACAAGATCTCCAGCTTGTACCGCTGCTACTAATGTAGATAGAAACTCTGTCTCTACTGCAAGAGATACAATATCCTTGTCCTCTGTCACAGGTTCAGTCACTACCAATTCTGTGGACATATTGAAAGAAAAAACTAAAGAGAAAATTAATGCTGTTAAAGTATTCATGATTAAATTTTAAAAAAAGTTAATTATTATAATATCTATTTTGGCTCTTGAATCTCTGGTTGAGTATTTAAAGCCTGTTTCTATCTATACATTAAAGTATTCGTAGTAAATTATATCCCCTACTTTTACTTTCAGTGTGTATTCACCTTTCGGAGATAGAGAAAGATTAAATCTTTTAGAAATTGTATTTTCTCCTATATATTCCTTACTGTAGACTTCTTCACCTTGATCATTATATAATTCTAGAAATACATCTTTACCTAATGACAAAAGATGAAAATCATTTATATTTTTAGTGACAGAAGTTACAATGGGCTTGAAAGTTATACTTGGGCTTTCTTGTATAGAAATTTTGGATCTATCTTTCTTTACTTTGTATTCGATCGTTTGATTTTCATCATTTAGAATGAAGGTGTAACTTCCAGATTTCAAATTCTCTAAATTATACCATTTTAAACCAGCTCTTTGGACCTTAAAATTGTCGGTATAGACATATTCTCCGTTTTGATCAATGATCTTGCACGACACTGTACTACCATCGAGGGAAGAGAGATCAACAACTATTCTTTCGTTGTTAGTTTTTGAATCTAATCCTATAAAAAGGTATCTGTCATTTGCATTAGCATTTGATATAAAAGCTAAACCAAGTGCTAGAACTAAAAGGTAACTCGCTAAATTTTTCATGTTTTATGTTTATTATGATAAGTAAATGCACAAGCTTCAGTTTTGTTTAACTATTTTATATTTTTTTTAAACAAAATTATATTAGCTAAAATAATAGTTCGCCATTTTGCAGAATCTTTATGACATTCTAATTACTCATAGAAGTTCTACGACTATTAAATTATCTTCACTCTGCACTCTCAAAAAATGATACCCCTGAAAATATTTCTATCTACAAATAACACTTTGATTTTTGCTTTATTCATTTATTCGACCTCCATAATGGGTCAATCAAGACCAAGCATTGAATGTGGTACTGGAAAAGGTGAAATTGTTTTAGACGGAAGACTGGATGAAAGAGATTGGACAAGTATTTCAGGAACAGATCAATTAAGGACTACTGTCCCTGTCGAAAACGGGAAGCCCACAGGTAGAACAGTGGTTAAGGTATTAGCTAAATCAACCCACTTGATAATTGGTATTAATTGTTTTGATCCTAATCCAAGTGAAATAATAAGCTTTTCGAAACTTAGAGATACCGATTTAGAGAATGAAGATCATGTGCGTTTGGTTATTGATCCATTTCTGGATGGTCAATCAGGGTATATCTTCGCCGTAAATGCGAATGGTGCAAGATATGATGCATTGGTATCTAATAGAGGGGAATCAGAAAATAGTAACTGGGATGCAATTTGGGATGCCGCTACTTATGTTCATTCTGAAGGATGGTCTGTTGAAATTATGATTCCCATTCAAAGTATAAGCTTCAAAAAAGGGCTAACGGAATGGGGATTTAATGTAGAAAGAAGAATTCAACGGTTATTAGAGACCATAAGATGGACAAATATCAAAAGAGATCAATGGTTCATACAAACTAGCAGAGCCGGGCTCCTCACTGGGTTACCCAAATTTAATTACGGCCTGGGTCTAAACATTCGCCCTTCCTTAATACTAAGATCAGAGAAAGAAGCTACGGAAGCATTAAAAAGCAGTTTTGATCCCAGCCTTGATTTAAGTCAACGAATTGGGCCGAATATAACGGCTAGTTTAACTATAAATACAGATTTTGCTGAATCAGATGTAGATACAAGGCAGACCAATCTTACTCGTTTTCCCTTGTTCTTTCCAGAAAGGCGTTCATTCTTTCTAGAAGGAGCAGACATTTTTGAATTTGGATTTGGACTTAGTCGTAATATCATTCCTTTTTTCAGTAGAAGAATAGGCTTATTTGATGGAAATGAAGTCCCTCTAAATGCAGGTGGAAAAATCAATGGGAGATTAGGAAAGACGTCGTTTGGTGGAATGTTTATTCGGACCGGTGAGCTTAATTCTGGAGATAGTTTTCTAGAGGGTAATAATCTTGGAGTGGTTAGAGTAAAGCAAAACATTTTAAAATCGTCCTCAATTGGATTTATTACAACTGTCGGAGATCCTCAATGTAGAACAGGCAGCAGAACTACTGGAATAGACTTCACATATCAAACCACCGAATTTAATGGTGATAAGAATTTTATTGTCGGTGTATCAGGAATGATGGCGAGCAGAATGGATCTAGAAGGAGACAAATCTGCTCTTGCTATTAAAGTTGACTATCCAAATGATCTGTGGGATGTAGCAGCAACCTATTTACGTATTGGTAAGTCTTTTGACCCTTCACTCGGATTCGTTCCTCGTAAGAATATTCAAAGCTTCAGGTTAGGTGGTACTTATGCTCCTCGACCATCATGGACCTGGTTAAGACAAATGAGGAATCAATTATTCATGTCTTACATAACAGACTTGGAAGGCAATTGGCAATCCTATCGCGTTTTTACAGCTCCAATAAATTGGAGAATGGAAAGTGGAGATAGATATGAAATAAATTGGGTTCCACAAGGAGAATACCTTTTAGAACCTTTTGAAATTGCAGATGATGTTGTAATCTCTGAAGGGGCCTATCACTTTGCCCGTTATAGGGTCGAAGCTCAGTTAGCCGCAAAACGAAAATTTAATGGCCAGCTTAGTTGGTGGTTTGGGTCCTTCTATAATGGTGCTCTTGACGAGCTAGAAGCCAGCATTAATTGGAATCCTTCGAAATTGATAACTTTTGAATTTATTGGCACCAGAAATATTGGAAGATTACCAGAAGGTGATTTTGATCAAACATTAGTTGGATTACGATTAAGGGTCAATGCAACACCAAACCTACAACTCAATAGTTTTGTACAGTATGATACTGACTCTCAGCAATTGGGCATCAATGCACGTGTGCATTGGATATTTCATCCTCAAGGTGATATTTTCTTAGTTATTAATCATAACACTTTAAATCGCACTCAAAATTGGGAACTAGTGAATCAACAAATACTCCTAAAAGGACGATACAATTTCCGATTGTAGTCCAAAAGAAGATGCTCTAGAAATTAATCAATTGGAAATTTCTCACTTTTTTGATCTCGACTTGCCTATTTTACGAAGTACATTTCCTTAGCTCCTTTTATTTGTATCAGATTACATATCGATTCCATTTCTCTATATTTACTTCATGTCCACTAAACCAATTTTTACCTCTAAGATCGCCACCATATTGACAATGATTGGTGTGGCAGTTGGCTTAGGTAATGTTTGGAGATTTCCATATATGATGGGCAAATATGGTGGAAGTGCTTTCTTATGTGTCTACCTCTTTTTTACAATAGTCATTGCTCTTCCAGCTTTTATGAGTGAGATCTCTTTCGGTCGAGCCACTCGAAAAGGGCCTATGGGGGCATTTAAATCAGCATTTGGTACATTAAAAGGAGGAATAGTTGGTCATATTTTATTGATTACGATACTGGTGGCAAGTTCGTATTATGCTGTTGTCATAGCTAATGTGATCTATTCTGGCTATTTCTCGATTGTGGAAGGATTTAATGATGCCAATTTAGACAGATACAATCAAGGACTGAGCAATGGAACATTACAGTACACCATATCAGCTGGAGTGATATTAGCCAGCCTTTCAGTGATTCATAGAGGTCTGAACAAGGGCATAGAATGGGTAAGTAAAATCTTTGTGCCATTTTTTTTACTTGTAATTCTTATTCTAATATATCACGCATTTTCATTGAATGGAGCTTGGGAGCACATAGCTATTTTTCTGAAGCCTGATTTTGGAGCTTTACGCCCTATCAACATTTTTGCTGCACTTGGCCAGGCTGTTTATTCCTTAAGTTTGGGGGGAACATTTATGGTAGTTTATGGCAGTTATCTCGATGAGAAAGAATCCATCCTTGATATTGCGAAGTGGACTGCCATGGGTGATGTGGGAGCAGCATTGTTGACATCTCTTTTCATCGTTCCTGCCATCTTGGTTTATCAATTGGACATGACTGCCGGTCCCACTTTAATCTTTTCTACATTACCTCATTTATTCAGTGAAATGCCAGCTGGACAATTCATTGGATCACTATTTTTAGTTGCACTAAGCTCTGTCGCTTTTCTCTCATTGATAGCAGCTCTGGAGGTAGCTTTTTCCTGCCTAAAAGAACTGAAATGGATAAAATGGAATAAGGGGATCATCCTTTTAGTCATTGCATTAATCGAGCTAGCCTTAGCCTACCCATGTGCCATGGATGCCAATTTGATAGGTTTGCTGGATTTAGTATTTGGTTCTGGAATGCAACTAGTAGGCAGTGGATTGGCATTAGTTGCTCTAACATGGAGCTTGGGGAAAGCAGTAACCTATTTCCAACTATCCTCCATCGCTAACAAAAGATCTATTGACTTGATATTCATATGGATCAAATGGGTGATTCCACTCATCTTATTATTCGTTTTAATTGGATACATTTATAACACAATCAGCGCATTATGAGTAGTGAAAAATTAAAAAACAAAGAGAATAAAGAGGCCGGAATCAAAGCGTTTAACCAAGACTTCAAAAAGTACGACCAAGTCCAAAAAGACCAAAACTACCATCTAGTTGAAGACAAAGAATCAGATGAATTTGATGATCAGTATGAGATTAAGGTATGTGATCTGAGCAAATTCGTTTCTGGAGATAAAAGTGCAAAAAGCCAATTTATTCAAGATTTAGGTTCTGCGCTGGAAAGTATAGGTTTTGCCATTATTACGGGCCATGATGTAGATGTGTCTCTTTACCAAGAAGCACAAATCAAGATTGCAGAGATTTTTGAAAAAATTCCATTAGAAGAAAGATTACCATACAAATATGAAAGGTATGGGTCTGTAAACCAGGGATATTTCCCTATTAAAGAAACTACTGTCATACATCCTGACTTAGTGGAAGGATGGGTTTTTTGTAGAAGAGCTTTCGATCTGGGTGGTACAAATTCAAATAGTAAGGAGTATAACGAAAAAGATTTCTGGCCTCGATCGGGATACGAACCTTTTTTCAGGAAAATAGTAGAAGCACATGAGGGATTGATATCACCTATAATGCAAAGCATATTGACCTATTTGGGATGTGAGCCACATTTGTATGATGAAAGATTAACAGGAACAAATTTCGGATTTAGATTGAATTATTACCCTCCAATTTCTCAGGAAGATGATACGTCAGGGGCCGGTAGAATGTTGGGACATGAAGATGTGGATCTGTTTACATTACTACCTGCTCAAGAAGTAGAAGGCCTTCAAGTGTTGAACAGATCCAATAATAAATGGATTAGACTCAATGCGCCTCCAGGAAGTATTATTCTGAATACTGGAGATTATATGCAAAGAATAACCAATGACAGATTACCATCTACTACACATCGGGTAAGTAAGCCTCAGAATAAAGCCATGAATACGAAACCAAGAATATCTTTACCAATGGCTATATATGTCTGGGAAGATGAAATATTAGAGGTATTACCTGGATTGGATAATCCTAAATATGAACCCATTTCTGCTGTAAAATTTCATACTAATATCACTAGTAAATATTATGGCGATGACTATGCCAAAGAAGTAAAATAGAGCAACTACTAAATATCATAAAAGATGAAGCCACTTAAAGATAAAACCGATAAAATAGAACCGTCAGCAGTCGAAGATCATGATGGTATTCTTTGTATTAGAGGAGGGGGAGAAAAGCGTGCATGGAATGGAATCCACTACAAACAAGGCATGAGTGCCAGGAATGTGGGCTCTACACAGCTTTCATGTAATGTAGCCACAATTCCTCCTAATGGAACTGCTTTTGCCCATATCCATGATGGATTTGATTTAATGCTCTACATTCTAGAAGGAAATGTAAGACATTTCTTCGGCCCTGGATTAAGGCAAAATCTTGACAATGAGGCTGGAGACTTCATTTACATCAAGCCTGGAGTACCTCATGAAGTCTATAATCTAAGTGATTCTAAGCCTGTAGTCGCTTTTGTGGCTCGAGCTGCAGCTGATGAATGGGATCGCATCATCCCTTATGATAGGGATAGCGAATAAGGCTCTGTTTGTGGTGAGTATGATTGAAATCATATGCAAATGGCTTACAAGAAATTATAAAATGAATGATCACATTCATAAGAAAAACAAGGCAGTCTTTGATTGAATCAGGTAAAACGAAGAGATATATTCTATATGCAATTGGTGAAATATTCTTGGTAGTAATTTGAATTCTAATTGCCCTACAAATTAACTCATGGAACCAAAATAGAAAGAACCAAATTCAAGAACATTATTACCTCGAAAACCTACAAGAAGAACTCCTTGATAATCTGGAGCAGTTAGATGACCTTGTCGAATTTCATAATGCACAGCTCCACAATGCAAATCTAGTTCTCAATTTTTTATCAGAAGACACTATAGTTAATGATATTGAAGAACTCCATACTGCTCTCATACATATAGGATGGGCTCACAAATAGATATATTGTTAAAGATGTATGGACAGAATTAATCAGTAAGGGCAATGTGAGTCTTTTAGCAAACAACAAACTAAGAGAATCAATTACTAGTTGTTATAGTAGTGCAGATTATTTCAATCAATTAGATGAAGAGTGGTCTTCTTTCAATCTCAAATATCGAGAACTCACAAGAGGAATCCTTCCCCCACATTTACCTGTAGATGCTGGCTCAGCTCAGGGTTTTACAAAGTTGTGAGAAATATAAATGAAGAATTACTTTCTCAAGAAGAGATTTCAAACAGCATGAGCGAAAATGATAATATAGGCAGACTTATTGGAGACATTATCATAAACAGAAAAGTCGGCATTCTACTATCAAAACGAAATCTCAAAGCAATAAATGTCACCATTAAAATGATAGAAAAAGAATTACAAAACCATAGTTAGTCTCTCATTTAGGTATCTATGAAAAATAAGACTTTGGCTGATTTTCTAAATTCCTAACTACTATATATCAATATTCAAATTGCAATCTAGAACAGCATGGCCTTTCGATTTCCAGTGTAGAACAAGTTTTCTCAATTCACACATCGCATCAGTTGATTCAATGGTGAATTCGAAGTCTTGAGTATTGCCATCCTTTTCTAAGAAGAGTATATTCTTTTTACTTTTTTGATTTACCATTCCATAATGATTTGGAATATTCCCATAACCAACATTATAAGGATCATCCATTAATATTCTATCTGCCTTATCTATATCTACTTCTTCTGTAACAAACCCTTTATCTGTCACCAAGTAAACCATGTTCTGCTTTATCACTATTCTTTCTCCTTTTCTGGTTTGAGGTTTTCCCCTTTTAGATGTGAAGAAGTCTAAGATTCCTCTTTTTTCATCTTTTGATGACTTATGCGTTTTAATCAAGTTTGAAACAAACATAATTTTGACTTTGTTGTATTGTTCAAAATATACTCTAACTGGCAAGTCAATATACAACTATAAAAGAATGGAACTATGCCTGAGTATAGTTTATCCTAATATAAATGGAATATGTCCTAGTCAAGAAAAAGCTTTAAAGAAAGTCCTAAAATATATCACAAGGACTAAAAATCATCGATTTGAAGAAAGTCTTTGGCACTCTTTTCAAAATAGTAATCGAGTCACACAATTTCTTTCACTGCTCGACAAGCCTGCTTTATTGCCTCCTTTGTAGTAGCAGAAGCAGCTGAGTCTGAATTGGCAATATGTATATTCCCAAATGGTTGACGACCTATTACCCAAGGCTTATCTTCTTCCTTGAACTCCTCTCCCCAAGTAAGTTCATTACTATAAGAATATCCATGAGGCCAACGATTGACTGTGATAGCTTCAATGTCTCGATCTGCATCAAATCCAACACTTCCTAGAGCCTGGGTAAGTTGTTCTTTCGCATGGTTTTCAAATTCTTCGAATGTTGTGGTCAGAATCTGCATTCTACCAGCTCTCCATTGATCAGCACCTGTCATATCCTTGAATAGCGGAACGTGACACATATGAACTATCATTGGCTCGTCTGGTGTTTGTGATCGCTTATATTCACCAAGAGAAACCGGATAAGCGAGTTCTGCCTGTTTGTAAAAACCACCAGTGTAATAAATAAAACTTGTTTTTAGCTCGTCGAATGCTCTCCAATTATTTATCAAGACTTTGGTATATACCAATGGTATCTTCACATTAAAGGCCAGACCTTCTTTTTGAGATTCTGGTAATTCTGGGCATAAATATGGAATGGCACTGTTGTAACAAGCCATGATACATTTCTTCCCACGCACCTTATGTGTGACACCATCTCTGACATAAACAACCTCTGCATTAGAGCCATCTTGAGAATTGTTCACATGAACTGCAGTACTATTGAGACGTATATTGACATTTTGATTTTTCTGATCAATCTTAGAGTAATCAGCACGTGCAGTTACTACATCTTCCATGGTGGAACCTGGCATTGCATCAGGAATCATTTTGCGCACAAGAAGGCGGGCAATAGAGGCATTTCCATCTGGAAAATGGAATATATAAGGATCAACACCTCGACCAGTTTTTATAGGCAAAGTGTGATCAACTCCTGGAATACCACCATCATAATATTGCACAGCAGTAGTAGGAACCTCCTCCATATCCACACACCAAAAACTCATTCCCCAATTTTGATAAATATTTATAATCTGTTCATCCACTTTGACATAATCGCGAAGGAAACTTGAATATCCTGTCTTGCTGAGAATTTTAAATTTCTCCTCTTCTGGAGTGCCTTCCATGTAATCAACTTCCGCAGTTTGAACTCGGATAAAATCAGCACGGGCTTTTTCAGAAAGAGGGGCCTCTTTAGCAAATTCTGTCCATGATTTTTCACCATAGCCTGTGACATGCTTGGTTTCTCCAAAATTTGCCTCATCAAAAACTATGGAGAAACCCATCCCTCTTGCTGAATAAAGATCCTGCTCAAAGGCATCATAAAATTTATTAAGGTCAATTCCCAAATCCTTTAATAGACCCAAGGCTTCTTGTGAATATGATGAGGGCGTATCAATAGCTTCAGTACCACCGTAACCAATGCGAATGTCGTCTCCATGTTTAAATTCATTGCGCTTAGCATGCCCTCCAAAATCATCATGATTATCGAGAATCAGAATTTTTGCATTTGGGTATGACTGTAGGTAGAAATAAGCAGAAGACAAACCACTTATACCACCACCTACAATCACCAAATCATATTCATCTTCAATGGTTTTTGCATCCCATTCCTCTCCCATCACTCGTGCATGCATGATTTCCCATGATCCATCATGGCTGCCTCTCATTCCATTCTTCGCAGGAGGGTAGTATTCTTTGTCTAAGCTGAATGCATATGGGTCATTCACTCCACATGATGTTAACCATGGAGTCAACAAAGTAACCCCGATTGCTACTTGGGCACCATTTATGAAATTGCGGCGTGTTATTTCTTTTTTCATTTCTACAATTTAATCTAATTCCACATTCTCTCTGAATATGATGTTTTCCTATTCCAATTCGTCTTCCACTCAAGACAATGGCCTATTTATTCAAAAAGCACAAAAATATTAAGCTACATTGTTCTAAATGTTTTTAAAGATAGAAGGTTATTATTTTACAGGACAACAAAATCTTAAGTTGTAATACTTAATTTGAGGAGATGGTATAAAAGGCTTCTTTTGTACATTTATAAGTGTGCTTTTTATTCGAAAGAAACTTCCGATAAGCCTTGAAATCGAATCACTTTAATGAAACTAACGTTTTAAAGAATAAATGAAAACTGAGAACCTCTTTTTCATCAATAACCCTAAAAACGAAATCCTTCATGATCAAACCACTGCCTTATTAAAGGAAGGTGGTGCATATGAATATCACAAATCATTGCCTACTTACAAGCCTACTTCTCTTTACAGCTTAAAGTCTCAAGCTAAAAAGTACCATGTCTCTAATATCTATGTCAAAGATGAGGCTACTCGATTCGGCTTGAATGCATTCAAAAGCCTAGGAGCTTCTTTTGCAATCAATGAAGTACTCAAAAAGAAACCTGATCTACAAACCTTTTGTACAGCAACAGATGGCAATCACGGCAGAGCAGTTGCTTGGGCTGCCTCTTCTGCTGGGAAAAAATCAATTGTCTATGTACCAAAAGACACTTCGAAAAATAGAATAGAAGCCATATCAAATGAAGGCGCACAAGTTATCCAACTGGATAAAAATTATGATGAGACTTGTGCCCATGCAGAAAGAAAAAGCGTGGAAGAAGGTTGGGAATTAGTACAAGATACGGCATGGGAGGATTATGAAACTGTACCCGCATTAATCATGGCTGGATATCAAACTCAATTTAAGGAATTAGAAGACAGCCTTCATTCAATGTCACTTTCCAAAAATGATATTGTATTTCTTCAAGCAGGAGTTGGCAGCTGGGCAGGATCTGCAATTTGGTATTATTTAAATCGATATGGCAAAAGCCGCCCTAAAATTGTAATAGTAGAGCCCTTTGAATCTGCAGGAGTACTAGCATCTTTTGAAGCAGGATATCGGGTAAGTCCTTCTGGCAACTATGAAACAATAATGGGGGGACTCAATTGTGGGATTCCGTCCTTAACAGCATGGAACATTATCAAAAATGGATCAGATGCAGCTTTGAGAATTGAGGACTCCTATGCCGAAACAGCGATGAGAATGCTATACTATCCTGATCAAAATGATGAACAAATAATTGCTGGAGAATCTGGCGTAGGTGGCTTGGCAGGATTCATAGCCATAATGACCGATCCTCGATATGACAAATTAAAGAAGCATCTAAAGATTACAAAGGACACTAATGTGATTCTTTACAATACTGAAGGAGCCACAGATATAGACAGTTTCAACCGTATAGTAAATCTTGAAACAGATAAAAAGGCGAACCAACTATGAATCGAGGAAATTATTTAACTGACAAGAATAAATCAGACCTCATAGATTTTGCACAAAATTTAGTGCGAATTAAAAGTTATTCAAGCCAAGAAGAACAGGTCATTAATCTGGTTAAGCAAAAAATGTTGTCTCTAGGGTTTGATGAAGTCAGGACTGATAATATGGGGAATGTTTTGGGGCGAATCGGAAACGGGACTAAAACCATCATGTTTGATTCACATGTGGACACTGTGGAAGTAAATGATGAAGACAAATGGGCTATCCCTCCATTCAGCGGTCAGATCATGAATGAGCGTTTGCAAGGCAGAGGATCAGTAGATATGAAGTCATCAGTTGCTGCCTCAATATTTGCAGGTGCTCTAGCTTCAAAAAAAGGACTTTTAGATGGCAAGACTGTTTTTGTCTCGTGCACGGTGAATGAAGAAGACTGTGATGGCGAAAACCTAAAACATCTATTTCAAGAATTTGATATAAGGCCAGACTACATGATTATATGTGAACCCTCTAATAACAACATAACCTTAGGGCACAATGGAAAGGCACAAATCATCATAAAATCAATGGGAATTTCAGCTCATGGGGCAGAACCAGAAAAAGGTGTAAATGCCATCTATGAAATGGCAGAAATAATACAGAAAGTAGAAAATTTAAATAAAAGCTTACCTACCATAAATGGTAAAAAAGGCACCCTGGTCTTATCACAAATTTCTAGTGTAAGTGCATCTCTGAATGCGGTACCTTCTCAATGTGAAATATATTTAGACCGAAGGATAGTCCCAGGTGAAACAGAAGCAGATATCAGACAAGAAATGGATGAACTTACTAGAGGCAAAAATGCCATCTGGGAAATCGGCACACTATCAAGAAAGAGCTGGACCGGTAAGAATATTCATTATGAACCTTTTCACCCTGCCTGGAAAATAGATGATGATCATGAGTTGACCCTAGCCTGTATTAGAGCATACGAAAAGAATTTTGGTACTGCTCCTTCCAAATTTGACTTTTGGAATTTTAGTACTAATGCGGTTACTCCAATTAGTCTAGAAATCCCAACAATTGGATTTGGGCCTGGTGATTATAAAATGGCTCATATGAGAGATGAAAGTTGTCCAATAAATCAAATCACAGAAGCCTCTTCATTTTACATTCACTTAATTACAGAGATATAGTATTCTTAAAATTAGAAGACAAAATCACTTTTTGAAATGACATAATATCTTCTTTTGTAAATTCAAACATGCTCTCATTCTTCTGAAAAAGAAGACATTCTTTTATTCAATCAGCCTCATTTCATAAATATGTGATTTACGGCGTAGGAGAAATAACATTAGTTGTTGTCGGTATTCTCATAGCACTATAAATTAACAGCTGGAATCAAGAGAAGAAGGATAGGCTTCTCAAAAAAAAATACATAGTAAGATTGATACAAAATGATGAATTGCGTGATCTTATTTCTTCGTATCATTCTCAGGTTGAGGCCATCGTAGACGTCCAATATACATGGATTGAGTTCGCTCTCGGCTACAGAAGACTTGTTGGTCATATACTAGCCCTTGAAATAAGGACCTTCATTGCAGCTAAATACAGACCTGCCTCTCTGACTTAAAAAGCCCCTCCAATATCCACAGTAGAATCAATAATTAGTAATCTAAAAGAAATAGAAAATCTCACGAGTTATTTAGCAGATATTAAAATAGGCCAAAGTACAAATGTGACCATGATGGCTAATATTGTTAATTTAATAGAAGAAATTCTACTCATTTGTGAGAAGAAAATAAAGTCATGAAGATCCATTCTTCTTTTGTAATTTAGATTGATATAGACCAAAATAGAAAACATGGGAATATTTTTCGATTTAATGCAACAGAGCAAAATAGAGGAGCAAGAAGCAAATACGGCTTCCCTGGAAGAAAGGGTAAAAAAACTAGAAGGCGAATTACAAAATACTCGAGAATTATTATCAATGACACTTCATGCTTTGGAACAGCATCTTGATGTGGATATTGATGGAGATGGCAAAAAAGGAAAGTAATTCAGAAATGATTACCTACTCAAGAATAATAAGTAAATCATTTATTGGAGAAGGCTCTTTTTGAAAATATTACAGCTATGCATTTTGCGAAATAACCTTAGTTCTTATAGGAATTTCAATAGCATTTCAAATCAACAATTGGAATGAAGCAAGAATAGAAAATCAATTGAAATATTGTTATTTTGAATAATCTCAGGAATCAATTAACTCTAGACTCCACCAATTTCTGGAATTCGAAAGGGATCTTTTTTTGGAAAATCAATATTGTACTCTTCTAAAAATCAGATTAAATAAATTAGGCCCTAGGACTTAATTTTACTGATATCGAAAGAATCTACTACATTCAGTATAGTTGACTTGATTTTCTTGCTCTTCTAGATAAGATATTATGGATTCAGCTGTCGTCTGATCAAATGTCATCCTTCCCTCTGGAAAATAACTTTCAAAAATGGCAGGAATAAAGTCATTAATACCTACAGACAGATCAATATCATCAGAAAGTACTGTTCCATTTGCATCTCTAATCTCAACCTGATTTCCTATCTGATTAATTTGCAAACCAGAATAATAAAATCCAGAACCTGAACTCCTCAAAAAATGCTTAATCTCTTCTACGGTCATGGTATAATTCACCGTGCCATTATTGAAAGGATCAATCTCATAGATTTCTCTTCTTGTGATATCTCCTTCATCAAGACTCGATCGTATACCTCCGGTGTTTTGGAAGCTAATATCTACCATCATGTCTCCTTTCAATGCATCGGTATAAAAACATCCAACACTAGATCTTGGATGGTGCAAGTGTGAGTAGCCGATTACTTCATCTAACTCAGGCATACTTGATTCATATTCGTCAATTAATTCTTTTATGGCTAAATCAAAATCTTGATATGCATTCAAATCAATTAACTCATAGTCTATAGTTTCTACAGATCTGTTTTTTACAGAAAGTTCAATTTTACCCAAGTAATTTAAGTCATTGCCAGCTTGAAAAACAGGAATACCATTAATCACTTCATGTAACAATTGATTAGAATGCCCTCCTATGATCAAATCAAAAAATGAAAACTGCTCCGCCAATTGGAAATCTCCAAGTATCCCTCCAAATCCATTATGACCAAGATGAGTGAGAGCAATTAACAGGTCCGATTGTTCATGTTCTTTCACCTCAGAATATTGACCCACTACCGTCTCAGGTCTCATGAAATTTATATTTTTCACTCTCCAAGGGTGAGTCAAAGGAATATCACCATTACCCGAGGTTTCGATCAATCCCAAAAAAGTAATTTTCAAATTGCCAACGTTTATCGTCTTTGTCTCCAAAGGCTCGGGCACACCACTAGTCCCCATATCTACATTTGCACAAATCCAATCAAACTGAGATTGATTAATCCTGTCTTTCAAAATTGCCTCTCCATAGTCAAATTCGTGGTTTCCTAAGACCGATATATCAAAGCCAACACGATTCATGAGATCAATCATTGGAAATCCTTTTTGCTCGTGATTATCAACAATAGGGTTACCAGAAAAAATGTCACCACTACAGGCTACAATCACATTAGTCTTTAATTCTTCTTCATCAACTATGTGCTTAATCTTAGCAAAATTGGTTAATTCTCCATGCTGATCATTAACAAAAAATATGGTTAGGTTCTGCGATTCCGATTCTTCCTCTTTGATCAAGGTTTCATCTGAGCATCCAATAAGTATAATAAGAAAGAAAAATAGGTAAGACCGTTTAACTATCAATTTGACCTTTTTGAATGTGTAACTCAAAAATAAGGTATTCCCATTATGGATTCTGAGATCATTTGATGACATTTATAAAACCATAATTGATGGTAAAACCACTGAGAATCCAATAGCTAAAACTTATAAGAGGAAAGTTATCCCACCTATTTAATCAACAATACCTTTGGATTAATCGGGTAAATCCATTCTACACCCCGTTCTGTCACTATTGCATCATCTTCTAAAGGGACTCTCAATTTGAAACCACCCCATTCAGGCACTTTAGTATATGCGAATAATTCAATGGATAATAGGTTAGTAGGCTTAATTACATAATCTAATCGTTTAGGGTTAAAAAAGGCAATGGAAGGTCCTACACCATGTCCCCAGTTTCCTACAGAATGGCATCCAATAATAACATCAGTCTTATCACCATCTGTGTGTTGATTGAAGCCTTTCATTTTATTGAATCCTGCCTTTTCGAGAGCTCTATATATATTCTCTTCGTTTTTTCTGGCTGTAAGTCCTGCCTTAATATTATTCTTGATTATCTCTCGCACTTTCACGCCTTGATCAAAGGCATTTTGAATACCCGGTGGGACTGATGTCTCTCCTTCATCCAGCACATATGCAATACGCTTCATATCGGTATACATATTCATAAGTCCAACTCCCCAATCAATCATGATGACATCTCCTCTTTGGATAATTCTGCTATTAGAAGTAGCAATTACTCCTCGTGGGCCAGTAACATACACAGATGGCATACCAAATGAAGATTCCAGATTGTGCTTATGAAGTTGTTCTTTCATCCACCAGGCTACATCCTCTAGAGTCGTTACATTAGGTGTAATTACAGCATTAGACAGCGCTTTTTCAGCTATAGTATATGACAATTCACATGCCTCACCGTATACTGCAATCTCACTTGCTACCCTTCTGGACCTAAAATCTGAAACCAGCTTTTCTGCTGACACGAATCTTTCGGTGTACTCCTTACCTAATATCTCAGATAATTCTAAATATCCCGAATACAACAAGCCGTCGGCACCTCCTATTTCTTTTGAATAGTTAAGTCCAATTCGTTTTGGATCTCTTTCTTCTACAAACTTTTTGAGCTCAGGCTCAGATCCAAAATGATCGTATGCACCTCCTTCTTTGAGGAGATATCCACTTATACCTAGAACACTTCTCTCAATCCTTTCTTCACCGGTGTCTGTGAAAATATAGTATCCTGTTAGTCCTACATAGCCTTCTCCCATATCAGGGTACAAGGGATCAAAACTGCCTTCTCTATTCATGATGATCCACATATCGATATTATTCTCCCTCATCACTTCTGGAAGAACAAGGTCGAACTTATCATTTCTGATTTGATTCATTTTCCGCCATCTGCGGTGGGCTTCCTGGCTGAAGGAGGTGATGGCTATAAACAAGAAAAGTAACATGGAAATTATTCTCATGGTATTATTTCATATACATTTGAAGAACGAGATGTGAATATATTAACTTCAATTCTTCTTATTGAATTAATGTCATGAAACTATAGTTTTCTATTCTTGGTGAGAAATTCGATGGTAAATATCAAAACAAGAATTTAATACATATATGACTTCATTTTTTATTTTCTTCCTCAGACAGCAATGCTGCACAATTTGAAATTTCTGCAATAAATACACTTGGGGATTGAACAGTGAATCCTTGAGAAAGCTCAATACTACTTCCAGCACGAAAAACTTTGAAATCATCAGTTTGAACAGTTCCATCACTTTCTATAGACTGCAATATTTCAAAAACATCAGCCATAGCCAAGGTGTCATTGTTTATAGATAATGAAGATTTTACGCAATTGATTATATTGCAAGTCGCAGCAGATGCGATCGAGACCGTCATAGATTGAGGAGCAGAATTCCCACAGGCATTTTGAGAAACTAAACTTAAGGTACCTGATTCGGTCATCCCACTTAACATTACACTTGAAGCTCCATTTCCGGTAATATTTACTTCATTATCACTAAACGACCATTGATAGGAATCAGCATTCATAGCAATTGGAACCTCAAATGGAATATTGTCTTGCCCTTGACAAACCATGGATGGCCCCATTATAGATGATGGCTTGTGTGGAAAAGGATTTGTATTAACCGTTCCATTATCAATTTCAGTAGTGCTATAAACATTC
>Ga0055584_100002750_pt1 | contig 17435 bp, 15 predicted proteins | sample OSDHelmetaG_FD_58716 | JGI IMG/M metagenome (GOLD analysis project Ga0055584, IMG submission 58716) | Pelagic marine sediment microbial communities from the LTER site Helgoland, North Sea, for post-phytoplankton bloom and carbon turnover... | ecosystem: Environmental > Aquatic > Marine >... | reverse complement strand
GCAGGGCTTCCATGCCTTTTTCGCGGCCGAAGCCGGAGCGTTTCATGCCGCCGAAGGGCAATTCGACGCCGCCGCCGGCGCCGTAGCAATTGACGAAGACTTGGCCGCATTTGAGGGCTTTGCCCATGCGGAATTGGCGGCCGCCGTTTTCGGTCCACACGCCGGCGGTGAGGCCGTACTCGGTATCGTTGGCGATGCGGATGGCGTCGGCCTCATCATCGAAGGGGATCGCCGACAGGACGGGGCCGAAGACTTCTTCTTTGGCGAGTTGATTGCCGCGCGGCACCGGGCCGTAGAGCGTGGGGGTGACGTAGTAGCCGCCTTCGGGCGCCGATGAATCGATTTGTGCCTGGGCGAGGATGGGGATGCCGTCGGCGGCGGCGGCTTCAAGAAATCCTGTGACGCGACCGCGTTGGGTTTCATTGATGAGGGGGCCGCAATCCAAATCGGACTCCCACGCGCCGACCTTGATTTGCGCGAACCGCTTGGCGGTTTCGGCGATGAAGTCATCATAGATGCTGCGTTCGACCAACAAGCGGCTGCCGGCGCTGCAGGTCTGCCCGGCGTTTTGCACGATGGCGCCCAGCACAGTGGGCAGCGCCTTATCCCAGTGGGCGTCGGCGAAAACGATTTGCGGCGACTTGCCGCCCAATTCCATCGTGCAGCTGCGGTTGTGATCGGCACTGGCTTTTTGCACCAGCGCGCCGACCGACGGCGAACCCGTGAAGCAAATGTGGTCGAGGCCAGGTTGCGCCGACAACGCAGCCCCGGCTTCTTCGCCCAAACCGGTGACGATGTTGATGACATCGGGTGGAATGCCGGCCTCGAGCGCAAGTTCGGCCAAACGAATGACGGTGAGGCAGGCTTCTTCGGCGGGCTTGAGGACGATGGCGTTGCCCGCGGCGAGCGCAGCGGCGATGGTGCGCGCACCCATTTGCAGCGGATAGTTCCACGGAATGATGTGGCCGGTGACACCGTGCGGTTCACGGACGGTGAAAGCCTGGTGGCCGGGCATGAAGGGAATGGTGTCGCCCTGGAGTTTGTCGGCGGCGCCGGCGTAGAACTCGAAATAGCGGGCGGCGACGGTGGCATCGACGCGCGACTGTTTGAGGGGTTTGCCGGTGTCGCGCGATTCAATACGCGCCAGTTCATCCGCCGAGGCGGCCATCAGCGCGGCCATCCGGGCAAGGTGGCGGCCGCGCTCGACGGCGGGCGTTTTCTCCCAATGGGTCTCGAACGCGGCGCGGGCCGCGGTTACCGCCGCGTCAATGTCGGCGGCGCCGCCGCGCGCAATGGTGGCGAAGGCGGTGCCGGCGCTGGGGTCAAAAAGCTCCAGCGATTGGCCGTCTCGGGCCGCCCGCCAAGTGCCACCGGTGAGAATCTGGGCCTGTTGCATAGGTCCTCGCGAGAAAAAGAGGCCAAAACCTAGCCCTTCACAAAGCTCTAATCCATGCCTTTACCGGTTCGGACCGGCGCGCTCGATGGTATAGTCTTGGCCGTCGGTCCGGCACCAAAGACGGCCAGACTTGATGGGAAAAGCCCGCATGTGCCGGGCACTTTAGGGAGAAAGAGTCATGAAGAAGTTGCTCATTGCTGCGGCTGTGGCGACGACGGCGTTGGTGCCGTTGGGCGCGCAGGCGCAGATGAAGGACTCGGTCACGCTGGGAATGCAGCTTGAGCCGACCCCGGGCCTCGACCCCTCGCAAGGTTCTGCGGCCGCGATCAGCCAGGTCACCTGGTACAACATTTTTGAAGGTCTGACCCGGATCAACGAAGGTGGCGAGATCCAGCCCATGCTGGCGTCGAGCTGGACCATTTCACCGGATGCCAAGACCTACACGTTCAAGCTTGAACGTGGTGTCACGTTCCATGACGGCGCTGCGTTCACGTCGGCCGACGTGAAAACGACCATTGAGGCCGCCGTCGCCGAAGACAGCAGCAACAAAGCAAAGCCGATGTACCAAAAGGTCGCGGCGATCGAGACGCCCGACGACCACACGGTCATCCTGTCGCTCGAAGCCCCGAACGCGCTGTTCTTGTTCAAGTCCGCGCAGTCGACCGGCGCGATCGTTGATCCAGCCTCCGCCGCAACCAACATGACCAACCCGATCGGCACAGGCCCGTACAAGTTCGTGCGTTGGACCAAGGGTGATTCGGTTGAGATGGAGCTGTACCCGAACCATCGCAATGCGGCGAACATCAAAATCAAGAAAGCCAAGTTCCGGTTTATCAACGATGCCAACGCGCAAGTGAATGCGTTGCTGTCCGGCGATTTGGATTACATGACGGCGCTAACGGCTGCGCAGATGTTCACCCAGTTCAAGGACAACCCCGACTTCACCGCGCTGGAAGGCACGACTGAGGGCGAGACGATCTTGACGATGAACAACAAGCACCCAGCGTTGTCCGACGTTCGTGTGCGTCGTGCAATCCAGCACGCCATCGACCGGCAGGCATTGGTCGATGCGGCGATGTTCGGCTACGGCACCCCGATCGGATCGCACTTTGCGCCGCATAACGCGACGTATGTCGATCTGACCAACATGCATGAGTACAACCCGGGCAAAGCCAAGGCCTTGTTGCGGGAAGCTGGGCACGAGAACCTCGAGCTATCGCTCAAGCTGCCGCCGGTCGGCTACGCGACCGATGGTGGTCAGGTGATCGCCGATATGCTGAGCCAGGTTGGCATCAAGGCCAACATCGAGAATGTCCAATGGCCGGTGTGGATCGACCAGGTATTCAAGAACAAGCAGTTCGATTTGACCATCGTGTCGCATGTCGAGCCGATGGACATGAACAACTACACCAACCCGAACTACTACTGGCAGTACGACAACGCCGAATTCCGCGACATCTACGCAAAATTCGAAGCGTCAACGACGCCGGAGGATCAGAAGAAGTGGATCCAGGCCGCGCAACGCAAGATCGCCGAAGATGCGGTCAACGGGTTCTTGTTTGAACTCGCGAAGCTGAGCGTTGCCAAGAAGGGCCTTACCGGTATGTGGGCCAGCTGGCCGTCGTTCATTAACGAGGTTGCCGCCCTGAGCTGGGAAGGCTAAAGCCTCACGAAGAAATACCGACCTATCTCCTCCCCTTGCTTGCAGGGGGAGGATTTTTTTTGAGTATCGGACAAGGAAGTTTTCCTCCCCCTGAGGACAGGGGGAGGATGAAGGAGGGGGTTTTCGCATAAAGGCACGATGGCGGGAACGAACCCCCTCCCTGCCCTCCCCCTCAGGAGGGGAGGAATTAACGAACCATCTCGTCCCCGCTTAATGCGCGGCGTATGATGGCGCGGCACAACATCGCTGGAGGCCCCGTCATGCGCATTTTGATCGCCATGATGAAACACGAAACCAATACCTTTTCGCCCGTCATCACGGATTGGGCGCGGTTTGAGGATTGGGGCGCGTTCCTGGGCGACGATGTGGTCAAGACCTACAAGAACACGGCAATGCCGATTGCCGCCTATATGAAGATTGCCGACGAGTTGGGCGCCGAGATCGTGACGCCACTGGCGACCGAGGCCATGCCATCGGGCAAGGTGACGGAAGAGGCCTACGAACACATGGCCGGGTTGATCGTTGATGCCGCCAAGGACGTCGACCTCGCGCTGCTGGATCTGCACGGCGCGATGGTGGCCGAGCATGTGTTCGACGGCGAAGGCACGCTGCTGGCGCGCATCCGCGACATGCGGCCGGACTTGCCGATTGCGGTCACGCTCGACCTACACTGCAACCTGACGCAAACCATGGTCGACAATTGCACCGCGTTGATCGGTTACAAGACCTATCCGCATGTCGACATGTACGAAGTGGCCGAACAAGTCGGGCGCATTGTTGTGGGGTCCATGCACGGCAAGGTGACGCCGGTGATGGCGTGGGGACACCCGCCGCTGTTGTCGCAAACCCTGACGCAAGGGACCGATGACGAGCCGATGAAAACGCTGATCGCGATGGCGCGCGAGGCTGAAGCCAAGCCCGGCGTCATGGCGGCGACGGTGTTCGGCGGCTTTCCGATGGCCGATATGCCCGATGCGGGCACGTCATCGATCATCGTGACCGACGGCGATGCCGCGTTGGCCGAGCAAACCCGCGACGCGATCTTGGAAGAAGCCTGGAAACGCCGCGAAGAATTCGTCTACCAGCCCGAAGCGCTGCACGAAGCGGTGGGCCGCGCGAAGGCGATGACCGACGGCCCCGTCATGTTGTTGGACCATGCCGATAATTGCGGCTCGGGCGCCAACCAAGACGTGATGACGGTGATTGCCGAAGTGCTGCGCCAAGAATTGGACGATGTAGTGGTGGGCGGTCTGTGGGACCCCGAGGCTGTGCAGGAAATGCAACGCGCCGGGGTGGGCAACACGATCACCCTGAAACTGGGTGGCAAGACCGATATGCCGGCGATCGGCCTGAAGGGTGAACCCCTGGAGATCACCGGCACCGTCAAGGCGTTGACCGACGGCAAGTGGATCGTGCGCGGGCCGATGTATACCGGCGTCCCGGTGAACATGGGGCCGACGGCGGTATTGGATACCGGGCGCATGCAGATCGTGATCGTCTCGCGCCATCACGAGCCCTGGGACCTCGGGGTCTTTACCTCGGTCGGCATTCAGCCCGAATACCACCGGTACATCTTGTTGAAATCGCGTATTCATTACCGCGCGGGCTTTGGCGATTTGCCGAAGGCGACGGTAACCCTGGACGGCGACGGGGTGACGACATCGGACAACAGCAAGCTGACGTTCGAGCATGTCCGGCGACCGATCTTTCCGCTGGACCGGATCAACGAACCCTAAGCCCGGGGCGGCTTTCGCGCCGCTTGGGGTGTCCGTCCATTGATCGCGCCACCAACGATTTTGGGTTGTACACCTCGCGCGCGTACACTTGCTTTCTCTGCGACGACGGACCGGTGCTGATCAATGCTCCATGACGCCTATGGCAACGAAGTCGCCACCGACAATGCCGACACGATTGCGGCGTTGGACCGGTTCGCCCAAAGCTTCATCGCCTACGGTACCGACTTTGCGGTGATCTTCGACGCCGCCGCGGCCGACCCTGATTGCGTGATGGCGCGCGCCCAGGCAGCCCTGTTGGGGCTATTCATGGAAAACAACGCCGGGACCGCGCTGGCGCAGGAACACCTTGCGGCGGCACGCGCGCTGGTAACGCAAGGCCAAGGTAGTGCGCGCGAACACGTTTACGCGCGCGCGATCGATGCCGCGGCGCAGGCCGATGTGGCCACGGCCACAGCGTTGCACGACGACATCGCGGCACGCTGGCCGCGCGATTTGTTCGCCGCCAAGCTTGGGCAGATTCACTATTTCAACGTTGGTGATTCAAGCGGCATGCGGCGGATTGCGGAGGCGGTGATCGATGCGCACCACGATACGGCCTATGCCTGGGGGCTGCTGGCGTTTGGCTTAGAAGAGTGCAACGAACTGGATGACGCCGAGGCCGCAGGCCGCAAGGCGGCCGATATGACCGAGGTCGAACCCTGGGCGCACCACGCCGTGGCGCATGTTTACGAGACACGCGGGCAGTTGGATGACGGCATTGCCTGGATGGAAAGCAAGGCGCATCACTGGAAGAACTGCAACTCATTCATGTTCACGCACAACTGGTGGCATATCGCGCTGTTCTATCTCGACAAGGGCGATGCGGCGCAGGCGCTGAAGATTTACGACACCCGGTTGTGGGGCGCGCCGCAAGGCGATTCGAGCTATTCGCAAGATCAAGCGGGCGCGCTGTCGATGCTCATTCGGTTGGGCCTGCGCGGCGTGGATTTGCACCGGCGGTGGGGCGATGTCGCCGATGCCATTCTCAAGCGCGAGGTGATGTACGACCAACCCTTCCTGGCAGCACACTTCGCCTATGCGCTTGCGCGCTCGGAACATCGCACGGCGTATGAAGGTTTTCTGCGCGGCCTGCGCGACCATGCCGACGCCGCGAACGCGGTAATGGGACATATGTGGCTGACGCAAGCGCTGCTGTTGTGCCGTGGGATGGGAGCGCACGCCGACAATGATTTCGCGCTGGCGGCAGATCTACTGGGCGAGACCCGCCCGCATTGGCAGGCCATGGGCGGCAGCCACGCGCAGCGCGATCTGTTCGAGCAGGTCTATATCGATGCGTTGATCCGCGCCGGGCGTGATAGCGATGCGCTGCCGTTGTTGGAGGCACGCGCGGCGGCGCGGCCGGGGGTGCGGGTGCATCAGGAACAGTTGGCGGCGGCGCGGTAGCAGTGCGGAAAACACCTTCTGACTTGCGATCATACGAGCAGATCTCCTAGCTAACCTCTTTGAGAGAAACCAATTTATTGAGGAAGAAAGCAAGATCATTCTTTCCGGGTATCGGGTATAGAAAATGGGCGTTGGACGTATTGCGGATATCGAGTGCGTCCTCAAATGATGCTACTTGCGTGGGCCGAAAGAGGGTTACTATTCCCGGGCCGGAGCGCCATCTCGAGTGTGGATTGTGCCTTTGAAGATCACCTTCCCAAGGGTACCGCTTTGAATACAAATTGAAGTGAAGGTGAGGAACACGCCCGCTTGCGAGCACGCCCGTCGTTCCAACTGTACCAATAATCTGCCCAACATCGACTTCTTCATCTTTTTCAACAAACCGCTGGGAAAGGTGGGTGGAAACGCTCCTAAACTGGCCTCCTCTTGGATTCCGTCCATGGTTTACTGCAACCAAATTTCCGACCTGCTTGTCAAGAAATGAGTGAGCCACAGAGCCCTTCCACATCGCGACGATGGGCACTCCAATAGGAGCTTGAATATCGATCCCGGTATGGATGGGATTAGGCAAGTTCATTCTGCTTCCGCCAAAAGTCGTATATCTTGAACCAAAATCTGAGACGATCGGAAACGCATCCGGCGGCATGACAACCGGAACATTGTGTGGCTTTTGTCGTCTCCAATGTTTCACCGTTCCAAACGACACACGCGAAAGTTCTCGGAGGATTCGTCGGTTCCTACCGAAATCCAAATCCAGAATCTGCGCCCGCAATGCCTCGTCATCGATTAGACCGGTTTCTTCGCTCTGTGCACGCGCCGACCGAAGAACACCCTGGACAGGGCTACCCGCAAGCAGAGCGGTTGTCCCTGCAATATGTAGGAGTAGTTTTCTTCTACGGCGAGAAACCATGGCGTCATCTCCGCATGTCGACATTGTCTGAGAGACAGGTAGACTGAACCCCGCTGCCAGCAGCGCGTCCAAGCACTACATCAATCGCCAGCAATGGGCGGGACCCGCCCTAGCCCGTAATGTGCGGCACCGCCGCGAGCAGGGTTTTGGTGTAGTCGTGCTGGGGGTTGGCGAAGATTTCTTCGGTGGGGCCACGTTCGACGAAGACGCCTTCGTTCATGACCGCGACTTCGTCGCAGACAAATTTGACGACGGCGAGATCGTGGCTGATTAGCAGATACGTGACGCCGAATTCGTCTTGCAAGTCCTGCAGCAAGTTGAGGACTTGGGCCTGGACGGAGACATCGAGCGCGGAGACGGGTTCATCGGCAACGATGAGCGCCGGGCGGGTGATGAGGGCACGGGCGATGGCAATGCGCTGTCGCTGGCCGCCGGAGAATTCGTGCGGGTATTTATCGGTATCGGATTCCTTGAGGCCAACGGCGCGCAGAACTTCGATGACGCGGGCGCGGCGTTCGTCGCCGGTGGCTTTTTCCAGAGCCTCGATCGGTTCGGCGACGATACGGGCGACTTTTTGCCGCGGGTCGAGCGAGCCGAAGGGGTCTTGGAAGACCATTTGGAAATGGCGCCGCGATTGGCGGAGTTCTTCCAGCGATTGATCGTGAATGTTTTGACCGCGAAAGCTGACGCTGCCTTGGGTGAGGGTTTCCAACCCCATCACGCAGCGCGCCAGGGTGGATTTGCCACAGCCCGATTCGCCGACGACGCCGAAGCTACGCCCCTTTTCGATGGCGAAAGACACGCCGTTGATGGCGTGCACCTTGGCGGGGGGCTGCCACAGCGTTTCGCGCGGCAAGGTGTAGTGCTTGTGCACATTCTCGACGGCGACGACGGTGTTCGAAGTCTCGGTCATCGGGCGGCCCATGCGGTACGCGCTTCGTCGATGTGCAGGCAGGCGACGTTATGGCCATCGGCAACCTGCACCACCGGTGGCGGCGTCGGGCGACAAGCATCGGTGACATAGGTGCAACGTTCTTGGAACGTGCAGCCCGCCGGCAAGTCGGCCAGCTCCGGCACGGTGCCGGGGATGGTGGTGAGGCGGCGGCGCGAGGCCTTGGTGTCGTCGATTTGCGGCACCGCCGAGAACAGCCCCTGGCTGTAGGGGTGCGACAGATCGGAAAAGACATCGTGGGTGGGGCCGCTTTCGACGCGGGTGCCGCCGTACATCACGATGACATCTTTGACGTTTTGCGAAATGACCCCAAGGTTATGGCTGATCAGAATCATCGCCATCCCGAGGTCTTCGATCAGGTTTCTGATGAGATCGAGAATTTGTTTTTGGATCGTGACATCGAGCGCGGTGGTGGGTTCATCGGCAATGAGCAGCTCGGGCCCGCACGACAAAGCCATGGCGATCATCACGCGCTGGCGTTGACCGCCCGACAATTGATGCGGGTAGCTACCGACGCGCTTGGCGGGTTCGGGAATGCCGACCAAGTCCAGCAGCCGGATGACCTCGGCGCGCGATTCGGCGCGGTTCATCCCACGATGCAGGATCATGGCTTCGGCGATTTGCTTGCCGACGGTGTGTAGCGGGTTGAGCGAGGTCATCGGCTCTTGGAACACCATGCCGATCCGATCGCCGCGCACTTGGCACATCCGGTCTTCGCTGTAATCCAGCAGGTTTTCACCGGCGAGCGACACCCGGCCATCGGCCCAGCCGTTTTCCGGCAGCAGGCCCATGATGGCGAGCGCGGTGAGCGACTTGCCGCACCCCGATTCACCGACGATCCCGAGTGTTTCGCCCTTTTGCAGATCGAACGAGAGGTTGCGCACGGCGCGCGCCGGGCCGCGCACAGTATTGAGCGTGACGGTGAGGTTATCGACACTGAGCAAGGTCATCAGCGCTTCCTCGCCAAGCGGGGATCGATCACGTCGCGCAGGCCGTCGCCCAACAGGTTGAGGCCCAGCACCGAGATCGCGATGGCCATGCCGGGATAAACCGCGAGCCACGGGTTGATGAAGATCATCGAGCGGGTCTCATCCAGCATGCGGCCCCATGACGGCGTCGGGGGTTGCGCGCCGAGGCCAAGGAACGAAAGCGCGGCTTCCGCCAAGATGGCGAGCGCGAACTGAATGGTGGCCTGCACCACCAGGACCGACACGATGTTGGGCAAGACATGTTCGATGGTGATGCGCAGCTTGCCCTTGCCGGCGGCACGCGCCGCCAATATGAACTCGCGCGCCCAGATTGCGTTGGCGGCCCCGCGCGTGAGGCGCGCGAAAACCGGAATGGAGAAAATGCCGATCGCGACGATCGCGTTGATCGCCCCCTGCCCCAGCGTGGCGACCAGCATGATCGCGAGCAGAATGGCGGGGAAGGCATACATGAAGTCTGAGGCCCGCATGATGAGTTCTTCGACCCAGCCCCGCTTGGCCGAGGCCCACAGGCCTAACGCGACACCGAAAGCCATGCCGATAGAGACCGACACGACGCCGACGGTGATGGAGTTCTGGGCGCCGGCCATGATGATCGAGAAAATGTCGCGACCGAACTGATCGGTGCCCAGCAGATGTTCCCACGACGGCGAGGCGAACCGGTCGCGCAGGTTTTGCTTGATCGGGTCCCACGGGGTCCAGAACAGAGAGACGATCGCAGTGAGGACCAGAAGACCGGTGAGCGAACCGCCGGCGACGAACGAGCGATGCCCGAGGCAACGCCGCCAAAATGAAGGCTGTCCTTCCACGCCCCGGGCCTACACGTCGTGCGGCTTGAGCCGCGGGTCGATCACCGCGTAGAGGATATCGACTACAAAATTGATGAACACGACGAAGGCGGCCAGCATCAACACCACGTCGCGGACCACGACGACGTCGCGATTGCTGATGGCTTGCAGGATCAATCGACCCAAGCCGGGCAGCGCGAAGACTTCCTCGACGATGATGGTGCCGGCCAGCAGATTGGCGAACTGCAACCCCATGATGGTGATGACCGGAATCATCGCGTTGCGCAGCACGTGCCGCCACAAGGTGGCGCGGCGGGTCAGACCTTTGGCGCGGGCGGTGCGCACGTAATCTTCGCGCATGGTTTCTAGGACGGCGGATCGGGTGAAGCGTGCGAGGATCGCACCTTGCACGGTGGCCAGCGCGACGGCCGGCAGCAGCAGCGCCTTAAAAGCCGGCCATACCCCATTGTCCCAACCCGGGAAGCCGCCCGCTGAGAACCAGCGCAAGTTCACCGCGAACAACAGGATCAGCAAGAGCGCGAGCCAGAAGTTGGGTACCGAAATACCGAGTTGGCTGATCCCCATGACCGTGACGTCGCCCGCCTTGTTGTGACGCGACGCGGCGTAGACGCCGAGCACGAAGGCGACGACGGCAGAGAGCAGCATCGCCATGATGGCCAGCGGGATGGTGATGGCGAGCCGGGCTTGGACGAGCTCAATGACGGGCGTGGAATACGTGAAGCTGACGCCGAAACGCAGGCTGACGATATCGCCAAGCCAGGCGAAGTAGCGTTCCAGAATCGGCCGGTCGAGACCCAATTTGTCGCGCAACGCCTGCACGGCACTTTCCGGCGCATCGATGCCAAGAATGACGGCCGCCGGATCGCCGGGCAGAATCTCCAGCGCCATAAACGTCAACACCGTCGCGCCCATCAAGGTGGCGATAAAGGTGAGGAAGCGTTTAGCGAGAAAGACGCTCATGAGGCCCTGGGTCGGTAACGACTAGCGACTCAGTGTGGCACAGATGAGGGCCTGGAGAGAACTTCGCCCTTCGTTGCGGTCGGCCTGCGCCTTTGGCGCAATTGGCCGGCTCAGGATGCGGTGGTGCTGGGATACCGCTGTGGGTTGTTGGCAGCGACCCCCTCCCTGCCCTCCCCCTCAGGAGGGGGAGGAGTTGGTGGGTAGGGATCGTGCGGCGTGCGCGGCCACCGCGAAGGCGGCGGCCTTGCAACACAGTGTTTTCGTGTGGATGCGTCCTCGGGACGGCGATCGCGCGCCTCCTCAGGACGAGCAGGAGATGCTTTGCCTAGTCCTCGGAGTCGCCCTTTTTGGGTTTGCGCCAATCGGCATCGACGAGGGTGCAGCGGCCGGCGGCGTTGAATTCGATGAGGGCCCAGGCGGCGTGGGGGAGTGCCAGTTGGGCCGCACGTTTGGTGGGGAGCACGTCGAGGTGGGCGGCGGCGTGCATCAACGCGCTGTTATGGCCGACGAACACCTTGAAGGTATCGCCGGTAAGGTGGGGCCACATTTCTTCGACGCGGCGGCGGACGAAACCGCCGAGGCGTTCGCCTGCCGCCCCCAGGGTTTCCACGCCGGCAAAAGGCGGGCGGTAATCGGTCTTGGACAGCCAGCCCTTTGGGGCTTTGGAAAAGCGCGGATCTTCTTTGATCATCGATTCGATCTGCGCGACCTTGAGGTTGGCGACGCTGCCAAGGCTGCGGCCTGCCATTTCGGCCCGTTCGAGCGCGCGGTAGCCGCGCGTGTGGCGCTCTTCGAGTTCCTCACCGACGATCGCGGCGGTTTGCCAGGCGGCTTCGTTGGGCGAGCATTCGATGTCGTCGTCGACCTTGAAATCCATCTCGTCGGCGAGCGCGGCAAGCCGGTGAGCGGCTTCGACGGCTTGTTCCTCGCCCGCGGCGGTCAGGGGGAACGGCAGATTGCCGCCCGCGATACCGGCGGGATGTTTGAGCGCACCATGGCGCATGAAGACGGCGATCAGTCGGGACATATTTTTGGGGGCTCGTTAGGGGCTACGGCGCGAGGGGTCTTTCGATCATCTTCTGCACGGCGATGCAAGTTTTGCAGTCGTCCTTCGGGACGGCGCCCTTGGCGCCTCCTCAGGATGAGCCTGTGTTGGCATGCCCTTCGTCACGGATGGCACGCGCCGGCGGCGCGGTCCATCCGGCTCAGGATGCGGGGTGGTGGGGGAAGACGCTTAGTCTTGTTCGGCGATTTTGAAGGATTCGCCGCAGCCGCAGGCGCCGACGACGTTGGGGTTGTTGAAGACGAAGCGGCTGGCGAGTTTTTCTTCGACCCAGTCGAGTTCGCTGCCTTTGATGTAGGGGATAGCTTCGGGGTCGACGAAAAGCGAGACACCGTCACGTTCGACGATGATGTCGCCATCGGTGCGTCCTTGCGCGAAGTCCATGGTGTAGCTCATGTCCGAGCAGCCCATTTGGCGCACACCAACGCGGATGGCTTTGGCCTCGTCTTGGGTGGCGAGAAGTTTTCTGACGCGCTCGGCCGCAACGGCGGTGACGGTCAAGACGGTGGTGGGGTCAATGGTTGCTGTGTCAGTCATCGCGTTCTCAATCCATACCGAGTTCTAGTCTGGCAACTTCGGACATCCGCGAGGGATCCCACGGCGGGTCCCACACGAGTTCGGCTTCGGCGTTATCAACGCCTTCGACGGTCATCATAGCAAGTTCGATCATGCGCGGCATGGTGCCGGCGACCGGACAGCCCGGGGCGGTCAGGGTCATCGTGATGTGGGCGTGGCGGTTTTCGACCTTCACGTCATAGATGAGGCCGAGTTCGTAGATATCAACCGGGATTTCCGGGTCGTACACGGTTTTGAGCGCGCGCACGATATCGTCCTGGGTGGGCCCCTCGTCGGGCGTGGCCGACCCGGTGAAACGCGCGGGATCGTCCGGGTCGGGATGCGCTATGGGTGCGTCGGTCATTCGGTTTTCGCCGGAGCGTCGGCTCCCGTGATCGCGTTGTGGAAGGTGTGCCAAGCCAGCGTCGCGCATTTTACCCGGCTGGGGTATTGGCGCACACCGCCCAGAACAACCAAACGGTCGATATCGTCATCACCAACGAGTTCGTGTTCGGTGGTGACGAGTTCATGGAATTTATCGAACAGCGCTTGGGCTTGTTCTTCGGTCTTGCCGACGAGGACTTCGGTCATCAACGACGCCGACGCCATGGAGATGGCGCAGCCACGCCCTTCGAAATGAACGTCTTCGACGATGCCGTCTTTGATGGTGGCGTAGACATGCACCTTGTCGCCGCATAACGGGTTGTAGCCATCGGCATCGGCGGTGAAGGATTCGGGCTTGCCGAAGTTCCGCGGACTTTTGCCGTGGTCGAGAATGATCTCTTGGTATAGATCGCGTAGGTCGTTCATCCGAACAGCTTTCTTACTTCGTGCAAGCCATCGACCAAAGCGTCGACATCGGCACGCGTATTATAGAGCCCGAACGAGGCGCGCACGGTGCCGGCGATATCGAAGTGATCCATCAAGGGCTGCGCGCAATGGTGGCCGACACGCACCGCGACGCCCGATTGATCCAGAATAGTGCCGGAATCGTGCGGGTGCACGTCGTCGATCAAGAAGGAAACGATGCTGGCGCGATCGGGCGCGGTGCCGACGAGTTGAATATCGTTGAGGCCGCGCAGGCGTTCCAGCGCGTAGCCCAAGATGTCGTCTTCATGCGCGCGGATGGCGTCGTGGCCGATGGCGCTGACGTAGTCAATGGCGGCGCCCAGCCCGACGGTGCCGGCGATGTTGGGGGTGCCGGCCTCGAACTTGTGCGGTAGGGCCGCGTAGGTGGTCTTGGTGATGCTGACGGTTTCGATCATGTCGCCGCCGCCTTGGTAGGGCGGCATGGCGTCCAACAGGTCGGCCTTGCCATAGAGCACGCCGATGCCGGTGGGGCCGTAGAGTTTGTGGCCCGAGAAGACGTAGAAGTCGCAATCCACGTCTTGTACATCGATGCCGCGATGGACGATGCCTTGGCAGCCATCGAGCAGCACTGGGATACCGCGGGCATGCGCGGTGGCGACGACGTCTTTGACGGGCACGACGGTGCCAATGGCGTTACTGGCATGGGTGACGGCGACGATTTTGGTACGCGGGCTGATCATTTCCTCGAACCGATCGAACAGAAAAGCGCCCGTCTCGTCAGTGGGGACCGCGCGGACTTCGGCGCCGGTTTGTTCGGCGATCATCTGCCACGGCACAATGTTGGAGTGGTGTTCCAGCGCGGTGATAAGGATTTCATCGCCCGGTTTGAGGTTAGCACCGCCCCAACTGGAGGCCACGAGGTTGATCCCTTCGGTGGCGCCGCGCAGAAAGATGATCTCGCGGGTTTCCTTGGCGTTGATCAGGGCGCGGACTTTTTCGCGCACGTCTTCGTAATTCCGCGTAGCCGTTTCGCTGAGGGCATAGACGCCGCGGTGAATGTTGGCGTACTCGGCCTCGTAACACTGACGTACCGCATCGATAACGGCGCGCGGCTTTTGCGCGCTGGCGGCACTATCGAGAAACACCAGCGGTTTGCCGTGGGCTTGGGTCGCCAAAATGGGGAAGTCGGCGCGGATGCGGTCGACGTCGAACACCGGGGTGTCGATTTCTACAGCGGCGCTAGCCATCGGCGCGATCCAACCAGGTATCGACCAGGGATTCAAAGCGGGCGCGAATAGGCGCGCGGTCGATTTCGTCGAGCGCGGCTTTGACGAAGGCGGAGACCAAGAGGCGGCGCGCGTCGGCGGCATCGATGCCGCGGGCCTGAAGGTAAAAGAGTTCGTTCTCGTCGAGGTCGCCCGCGGTCGCACCGTGCGCGCACTTGACGTCGTCGGCGTAGATCTCGAGTTCGGGCTTGGCGTCGATCTCGGCCTTATCGGATAGCAGCAAGGCGTTGTTGAGTTGGTGCGCGTCGGTCTTTTGTGCGTCTTTGTGCACTGCGACCTTGCCCTGGAACACGCCCCGCGCAGCATCGTCCAGCACGCCCTTGAAGATTTGTTTGCTGGTGCTGCCGGCGGCGGCATGGTCGACGACGGTGGTGATGTCGTTGTGCTGGGCATCGCGCAGCAAATAGGCGCCCGCGACATCAAATGCCACACCCGACCCGTTGATGCCGGCGGTCATGCTTTGGCGTGCCAACTTGGCCCCGAACGCACCGAGAAAACCTTGGTAATGCGCGCCGGTGGCGAGCGATACCTGATCGTGCGCGAGGTGGAACGCGGCCGGTGCATCTTGTTGCACTTTGTAGCGGCGCAAGTTGGCGTCTTCGCCCATTACCACGTCGGTGAGCGGGTTGGTCCAATAGACACCGTCGCCGAGGTGGGTCTCGATGATCGCTGCGGTACTGCCTTGACCCATGACGATGACGTTGCGCGGATGCAAGGCAACGGGACCCTGCCCACCGTCGCCGGCAAAAACTACTTCGATGGTGGGTTCGATCGTGGCGGCGTCGTCCACGATGAGAACGTAGCCGTCCATCATGAAGGCGGCGTTGAGGGCGAGAAGACCGTCACCATCGAGGGCCGTGACGCGCGCGACGTGGTCTTGGAGAAGGTCGGCGTGCGAACCCAACGCCACGCTCATCGGCAGCAGATGCGCGCCGGCCGGCAAGTCCGCCGTATTGGATAGGGTGGAATCGAGTCGGCCGTTGGCAATGACGAGGCGGATCGCGTCGGGATCGCCTGTTTTGGCGATGCGGGCGGTGAGCGCGTCGCTGATCGGGCCCTCAGGCGCGGCGAAGTCGGTTTTGGCCAGCGCGCCGAGATCGGTGTACTTCCAGGCCTCGACCCGGCGATTGGGGAGGGCTTGGTCGCGGAAGCGCGCAAGCGCGTCGCGCCGCGCGGTCTGCAGCCAGTCGAGCGGCGCCCCCGGCAGGTTGGCCTGCACGGCGTCGAACGCATCGACGAAGGGAAAATCGGCGGTGATCTGTCGTTTGGTCATGCGGCTTCGGTTCCCAGAACGGCGTAGCCTTCTTTTTCCAATTCGAGGGCCAGCGACTTGTCGCCCGAGCGGACGATCTTGCCGCCGGCAAGAACATGCACAAAGTCCGGTACGACGTAGCCCAGCAAACGTTGGTAGTGGGTGATCATCAACATGGCCCGATCGGGCGAACGCAGCGCATTGATCCCGTCGGCGACGGTTTTGAGTGCGTCGATATCGAGACCGGAATCGGTCTCATCGAGAATGGCGAGCGACGGTTCGAGCATCGCCATTTGCAACATTTCGTAGCGCTTTTTCTCACCACCCGAAAACCCAACATTGACCGGACGGCGCACCATGTCGTCGGTCATGTCGAGTTCGGCCTGTTTGGCGCGAACGAGTTTGAGGAATTGCATGGCATCGAGTTCTTTTTCGCCGCGATGTTTGCGCACCGCGTTGTAGGCGGTCTTGAGAAACGTCGTGCCGGCGACACCGGGAATTTCCACCGGGTATTGGAAGGCCAAGAAGACGCCTTCGCGGGCGCGGATCTCAGGTTCCATCTCGGTGAGGTCGGCGCCGTTATAGGTGATGCTGCCCTCGGTCACCTGATAGCCGTTGCGACCGGCGAGGACGTAGGACAGCGTGCTTTTGCCGGAGCCGTTGGGACCCATAATGGCGTGGACTTCGCCGGGATTGATGGCGAGGTCGATGCCGTTGAGCACGGATTTCCCGTCGACGGTGGCGTGGAGGTTTTTGATTTCGAGAATGGGTGCCATGGATTTGTTCCGTTATTATCCGACGCTGCCTTCGAGGCTGATGCCGACGAGTTTTTGTGCTTCGACCGCGAACTCCATCGGAAGTTCTTGCAAGACCTGCCGGCAGAAACCGTTGACGATGAGCGTGGTGGCGTCTTCTTCCGACAGACCGCGCTGGCGGCAATAGAGCAATTGTTCGTCGCTGATCTTTGAGGTCGTGGCCTCGTGTTCGACCTGCGCGGTTTTGTTGCGCACTTCGATGTAAGGCACGGTGTGGGCGCCGCATTGATCGCCGATCAACAGCGAATCACACTGCGTGAAATTGCGCGCGCCGGTGGCACCGGGCATGACCTTGACCAGCCCGCGATAGGTGCTGTCGGCGTGACCGGCGGAAATGCCTTTGGAGATGATCCGGCTTTTGGTGTTCTTGCCCACGTGGATCATCTTGGTGCCGGTATCGGCCTGCTGGAAATTGTTGGTGATGGCGATGGAATAGAACTCACCCACCGAGTTATCGCCTTGCAGGATGCAGCTGGGGTATTTCCAGGTGATGGCGGAACCGGTTTCGACCTGGGTCCACGAAATCTTGGAGTTCTTACCGCGACAGGCACCGCGTTTGGTGACGAAGTTGTAGATCCCGCCTTTGCCGTTTTCGTCGCCGGGATACCAATTCTGCACGGTGGAGTATTTGATCTCGGCATCGTCCAGCGCGACGAGTTCGACGACGGCGGCGTGCAACTGGTGTTCGTCGCGCATCGGCGCGGTGCAGCCTTCAAGGTAGCTGACGTAGGAGCCTTTGTCGGCGACGATCAGCGTGCGTTCGAACTGGCCGGTTTCCGCGGCGTTGATGCGGAAATAG
>Ga0055584_100002749_pt1 | contig 17438 bp, 15 predicted proteins | sample OSDHelmetaG_FD_58716 | JGI IMG/M metagenome (GOLD analysis project Ga0055584, IMG submission 58716) | Pelagic marine sediment microbial communities from the LTER site Helgoland, North Sea, for post-phytoplankton bloom and carbon turnover... | ecosystem: Environmental > Aquatic > Marine >... | reverse complement strand
ACCACCACCAAACCCCGGGCATCGAGCACGGTCTGGGAAAACTCACTGAAACCGGCCGGCTTCTCTTCGTAGGAAGCCGGATTGAAGATTTCGGGAGGCAGGTCAGCCAGATCCAGCAGCTTGGTTTCAGCCCCGAGTCCCGAATAAATTTCCTCCAACTGCCCTGCGACTTTGCGGGTGTTGCTAGCAGGACGATTGGTTCCGGAAATAATGGCGATCATGCCGCGCAAGTTAGCCGGATCTGGCGAAAGGGGAAGAGGAGAACTACTTGTCGCCGCTCTTTTTGCTCACGAATGCGGACGTTTTTCGTCGTCGTCATCCGGCTTCGTCGTTGGCCAGCGACAAAGTCCGTTCTCCAGCCACATGTGCCAGACGATCCAGAGCGCTTCCCAGACGATATTGCGCGACATCTTGGAAGTGCCAATGAAACGGTCGGTGAAAATGATCGGCACCTCGGCAATGCGCAGCCCCTGACGCCAAATCTTGTGCGTCAGTTCGATCTGGAAGCTGTACCCATTGGAAAACACTCGATCCAGATCGATGGAACTCAGCGCGCGACGCCGAAAGCATTTGTAGCCCCCGGTGGGATCCGTGAAGGGCATGCCGGTAATCGTCTGCACGTAGAGCGCCGCCCCCATGCTGAGCATCAGACGCCCCAGCGGCCAATTGATCACTCGAATGCCGTCCGCATAGCGCGACCCCAACACCAAGTCGGCATTCTCCGCCGCCTCGAGAAACTTCGGGATGTCATCCGGGTTGTGCGAAAAGTCCCCATCCATCTCCATGACGAACTCGTAATCGTCCGCCAGTGCCCATTTGAAGCCGGCGATATAGGCCCGCCCCAGACCTTCCTTCTTCTCCCGATGCAAGACGTGAACCTGCGAATACTTTTTGGCCAACTGATCCGCGAGTTCCCCCGTACCATCCGGTGAATTGTCATCCACCACCAACAGATCCACCTTCCTTGGCAGCGCGCGAATGCGATCCACCATGGGTTCGAGGTTGTCCCGCTCATTATAGGTGGGAACGATGACCAATGCCCGGTTACTCATTGTAAAACTCGTGCGAGACTCTTGGAAAACTGCGGCAAAAACAAGCGGATAGCGGTTTGGCGATCATACTCCGGATCCCTGATCCTGTTCCCAATCAATGCGCCGCCGGGTGCTGCAGTTCCACTGAGCGCTTGCTCGACCGATAGACTCCGCGGCTGCACAATTTGTGAACCCATTCCCGAAATGAACAACACATCTGATTCTACCCGTCGTCAATTCGTTCAGACCTCCGCTGCTGCCGCCGTCGGTGCGGGACTGACATCGAGCGCCCTTAACCAAGCCTCCGCCGTCCCACTCACCGGGCGCATCAAGGTTGGCCTCATCGGCTGCGGGGGACGCGGCACCGGCGCCACCGTCCAGACCATGAAGGCGGACAGCCGCGTCGAACTCTGGGCACTGGCCGACATATTCCCTGAACAGATTGAGAAAACCCAGAGCGTGGTGAAGGTGGATTTCGAGAAGGCCCCGGAACGCATCCGCCTCAATGATTCCCGAAAATTCGTAGGCCTCGAGGCCTACCAACAGATTCTGCAGAGCGGTATCGACCTGGTGCTCATCGCCACCCCAGGCGGCTTCCGTCCCTACCATCTGAAAGCTGCCGTGGCCGCCGGCAAACACATCTTCTGCGAGAAACCGATGGCTGTGGATCCACACGGCATCCGCCTGGTCATCGAAGCCGTCGCCGAGGCCAAGCGCAAGAACCTCGCGATTCGCGCCGGCTTCAACATGCGCTTTCAGCCTGCGTATCGCGAAGCTATCCGCCGTATCCGTGAAGGAGAAATCGGCGAAGTTCGCGCCGTCTACGCTTCCCGCATGAGCAGTCGCCTCGCCCGCTTCGACGGCATCCGCAAACCTGATCAGGGTGACCTCGAATATCAGCTGCGCAATTGGCACTACTTCAACTGGCTTTCCGGCGATCTGATTCTCGAAATCTCCGTGCACAGCATCGACAAAATGGCGTGGATCATGGGTGATGCCGCCCCTACCCGCGTCATCGCATCCGGAGCCCGCCACCAACAGTCTATCGGCGACATCTGGGACCAATTCGACGTCACCTACGAATATGAGAACGGCCTCGTCGCGATTCTGAAGACCCGCTACCTCAACGGCTGCTCCAACGAACACCGCGACCTCGTCGTCGGCACCAAAGGCACCTGCGAACTCGGCTGGGGCAGCGCCACGATCCGCGGCGAAAACTCTTGGCGCTACAAGGGCCCGAAAGTCAGTTCCCACCAGATCGAGCACGACGAACTCTACGCCGACCTACGCCAAGGTATCATCCCCAACGACGGCGACCGCATGGTCAACAGCACCCTCATGGGCATCGCCGGCCGCATGTCCGCCTACACCGGCAAGGCCGTCACCTGGGATCAGGCCCTGAGATCCAAACTCAAGACCATGCCTGACAACCTCGATTGGCAAATGAAGCTGCCGGTCTCGTCCATACCAGAACCCGGCAAGACGAAGTTGATTTGAACCCTCTCCAAATCGAATCGAACGCAGAATACAGCTGGAAACCTGTGCGACGATCTCCGTGTGAGTAAGGAACGAGAACTCGGCTTGGAGCACAACAGCAAGCCACCCTGGCGGTGGTGGCAGATGGTTCCTTGCTTGTTGGCTGTTCCCATCCTCCTCGCGAACTTCGCTTGGCTGTGTGGATTCTTTGAGATCCGAGTCCAGCTTGGAATGGCGATTCTGTTAATGCTGTTCGGCCCTCCCCTGGTGGTGGGCGTAGTAGGGCCACATCTTCCCGCCTCTTTGGTGCAAGTCAGGTTCGTGATTTGTATTGGGCTATACGTGATCAGTTTCGTGGCGTTTCTGAGCAAACCTGCAGCTGTGGAATGGACGGATGGATGGGTGGCCAACATCCATCGGACGAAGGAACCGGAAGGGTTGCAGGAATGGGCCAAGACCATTCTTGCAAAGCACGCAGACGGATCGCTCCAGGTAGTGACCAATGAACATGGATCCTACGTTTCGATTGCCAAAGAGGAAATTCCCGCGGTCATCCAAAACTATTGGCCCAAGCCGCCCCAGTTCACGGTCGCGGACACGAGAGAGGGTTTGCTGGCGAACGTGACGGGCTTGGAAGGAACGGAAACTTCGCACGTCTGCGTCAACGCTCATTGGTATCTGCACGGGTTAGTAGTTGGGCCGCCGGCATACCGTTCGAACTGGAAGGGTTGGTACGATCGTGAAGTGATCCCCGGGATCTACGCCTATTACTTGTTGAGATGAATGAGTCGGTTTGCGAACGAATTCCATACGTGAAGACAATGAGCGACGAACAGACAGAATCCGATGAACCGGACGGCGATTGGAAGATTCCGGATTCAGAAGACTGCTCACTGGAGCAGATTGAGAAACATATCACCACGCATATCGGTAAGATCGATACGGTATGGCACGAACTGATTTCCAACATCCTCCATATCGACGTGCATCAGATCGCACCCACCGACGAGCGCCCCTACTGGTCGTGGGTAACTTCAGGCATGAGCGACCTGCCCATGCCAGCGCCCGAGGGTTCTGAGTATTGGCGTCACGCCGAACTGATGATTTGCCTGCCACGGGATTGGCCGGTGCAGGGCGAAGAAGCAGATCAGGAGCGTCACTACTGGCCCATGCGTTGGCTGAAGATGCTCGCCCGCTTTCCACACGAATACGAAACCTGGCTGGCCTGGGGCCACACCATGCCGAACGGAGATCCGCCGGAACCATTCGCAGAAGACACCGACTTTTCTGGCATAATCCTGCTGTCACCGAAGACCGTTTCGAACGACTTCTGGTCGCTGAAAGTGCGCGAAGACAAGATCCTCCATTTCTATTCACTCGTTCCCTTGTATGAAGAGGAAATGAATCTCAAGCTCAAGCAGGGAGCGCATCATCTCGACGACCTGCTGGAAAAGGCCAAGGTGACCGAGTTGGTGGACATCAATCGGAAGAACGTCGCCAAAGGAAAATGGTGGAAACCTTGGTGAACTTCGGATGGTGCACCGCCCAATGACTGAGACGATCATAATCGTGGACCTGGAGGCGACGTGCTGCGATCAAGGAACGGTGCCGCGGGATGAAATGGAGATCATTGAAATTGGCGCCGTGGCCACAGAAATCCGAACCGGCGAGGCGATCTCAGAGTTCCAATCATTTGTGCGTCCGGTCCGGAATCCCCTGCTGACTGATTTCTGCCGTGAGTTGACCACCATCAGGCAGAAGGACGTGGATGCCGCAGACGGGTATCCGGATGTGATTTCACGATTCAGCGATTGGCTGAAACAATGGCCCGGTCATCAGTTTGGTTCGTGGGGCGACTACGATCGCCGACAGTTCGAAAAGGATTCTGCGTTTCACGATATGGATCTTCCCTTCCCCGGCAAACATCGGAACATCAAGCGAGAGGTTGCAACAGAACTGAAGTTACGCAAGCCAATGGGCGTTGCCGGGACATTGGCGAAGCTGGGAATGAAGTTTGACGGAGTCGCCCATCGCGGCATCGACGACGCAAGGAACATCGCATTCCTATACAAATCGGTCCTTTGCGCCTGATCCTGCACCTCGGATTCACCGCGAAAGCAGCAAGGATTGTCAAACGAGACTGTCGGTCGGCTTCATCGATTTCTCGATGAAGAGGCGGTGCCAGATTTCCAGCCACAACAGAGCCCAGAGCCGGTGGGTATGATCAGCCTTGCCGGCTACATGATCGTCGATGTAGGCGGAGATGGCTTCGCCGCGAAACCACTTTTCTTTCACGAGGTTGCCGTCGGGCAGCAACTGACGCAGCACGGGCACGAATTCTTTGCGGAACCAGTGCTTGAGCGGCAATGAGAAGCCGCGCTTGGGACGGTAGATCACTTCGTTCGGAATGTATTTCTCAGCCAACCGCTTCAGCAGGTATTTCTGTTTACCCCGGTAAACCTTGAGATTGGAATCGATGGTGGCCGCGAGCTCGTTGAGTTCGGTATCCAGAAACGGACTGCGCAGTTCGAGCGCCACTTTCATCGAAGCCACATCCACCTTCACGAGGTAATCGTTCGGCAACCGGCCCACCTGGGTCAAAAACTGGTTCTGATCGATCAGGTCATAGTCGAGCACCTTGGGATAATACTCCGCGTAAAAGTGCCACGCTTCGTAGTCTCCCAGTCGCTTCTTGAAATCGTCCGTGTAGAGCGATGAACGATCCTCCGGAGTGAAGCCCATCCAGTAGCCGTGGCGGTTCTGAGGTTTCGAACTCCCATGCGTGAGCAGCGTTCCCACGCGACTGCGGAGGCGTGATTTCTCGCGCAGATTCCCTTTCAGCAGGCTCTTCTCCAATCCGCTACGAACGATCTTCGGAACCGCACGGTTCATCATGCGCGAGTAGTAGCTCGCTCGAAATATGTCGTAGCCGCAGAACGCCTCGTCGCCGCCATCACCGGTCAATGCCACGGTGGCAAACTGACGGGCCCCCTTGGAAACAAAGTAAACCGCCAGCGCTGAAGAATCGGCAAAGGGCTCACCATATTCCCACACCAACGATGGCAGAATATCCAGCACGGATGGTTCCAGAATGATCTCCTCGTGATCGGTCGAGTAACGATCCGCCACCGCCTTCGCATACTCGAGTTCCGAGAAGTCCTGTTCCTTGAAGCCAATGGAGAATGTCTTCACCGGCTGATCCATGGTCTGGCTCATCATCGCCACGACCAGGCTGGAATCCACGCCGCCACTGAGAAATGCTCCCAACGGCACATCACTGACGAGGCGCTTTTTCACGGCCAGCTTCAGCTTCTCATCAATCGCCTCGAGGGCTTCACCTTCCGACAGCTTGAGTTTGCGACCAAAATTCGGCTGCCAGTATTTTTCCTCCCGCATGCTGTCGGCCGTGTAAACACGATACCGGCCGGGACGCAGCTTCTCAATCCCCTTGAAGATCGAGTGCTTAACCGTCGTGTTCAGATAGTGCAGGTAGCACTCCACCGCTTCCGGATCGATGTCCGAATCAAAATCCTTCAGCTTGCGCAAGGCCTTGTTTTCAGACGCAAAACAAACGCGTTGGCCCTTCTGCTGGATGAACATCGGCTTCTTGCCGAACCGGTCCACCGCGAGGATCAACTGCCGTTTCTTGATGTCCCAAATCCCGATTGCATACATGCCATCGAGTTTTTCGATGACTTTTTCGCCCCACTCCTCGTAGCCATGCACGATGACCTCGGTATCCGAGTGCGAGCGAAAGATGTGCCCTGCCCGAACGAGCTGCTCGCGGAGCATGGGAAAGTTGTAGACCTCGCCGTTGAGCACCACCCAGACCGATTCATCCTCGTTGGGCATCGGCTGGTTTCCTTGGGGCGAGAGATCGATGATCTTCAAGCGACGATGTCCGAACCCGACACCTTCGCCATACCATTCGCCACCATGGTCCGGACCACGATTGACCATCTCGTCCCGCATGGACTCAAGCTCACTCCGGTCTACCGGACTGCCGTCAAACTGAACGATCCCGCAAATGGCGCACATAAGTATTTCCCCGCCGGGGGGGGCCGCAGCTTAGGCCGCCCCAACTCGCGTCGTCAAACCTACCCTTGTGCGACATCGATCCGGGAATATGCTCCACTTCACACACTCCAACTCTGAAACCATGAAGAAACTGTTCCAATCGCTTTCCGCCCTCGCTCTCGCCGCCTCCACCTGGTCCGCGACAGCGGCAGATCAAATCAACAAGCCCGGCCAGAAAGCTCCCAACTTCGTCATCAAGATGGCCAGTGATGCGCGGACCACTCTTAACGATCTGCGGGAACATCGTAACGTCGTGATGGTCATGCTGCGTGGTTGGCCCGGATATCAATGCCCGCTCTGCTCCCGCCAGGTCGGATCGTTCATTTCGAAGTCGAAGGAATTCACCCAACGCAATGCCCACCTCGTACTGATCTATCCCGGTCCCGGTGCGAAGCTGGACGAGCATGCCAAGGAATTCCTGAAACGCATCCGCGGCGAATGGCCCAACGGATTCACATTCATCACAGATCCCGACTACAAGATCACGAACCTGTATGGACTACGCTGGGATGCCCGCCGCGAAACCGCCTACCCGGCCACTTACGTCATCGACCAGAAGGGTGTTGTGCAGTTTGCCAAAGTAAGTCGCTCGCATGGCGGCCGCACGAATCCGCAGGAAGCGTTGGAAGCCTTGGACAAACTTGGAAAATAGAACCACTGCGACGTTGCTCAACCGCTGAACTGAAGCGTTCGTAGCAGCGAATGTGAGTTCGCTCAAACATCACAACAGCGCGGGGGAATCAATTCAGAGCAGACTCACGCCCCGCTACCACCTCATTTGCACAACTGCCTTGATACATTCGGATGATCGGGCAGTGCCAAACGTGGCGTTCATGTCTGAATTGTCGAAAGCGTGGGTTACGAGTTTCTCGCCCACTTTGCGCAGTTCCGGATCTTCCAGCAGCAGTTGAATCGCCCGCCGAAAGTCACCACATCGAGAACTGGTCAACCGCAAACCGTGATCCACAATCTTGTGCACGAGCAATGCATCGGATGACGCCTTGGCGGCTTTCGTCAGCAATATATCTCCGCGAGGCTTGACCAGTGACCGCTGATGCCCAACCGATGGGCGAATGGCTTGTTCGATTCTCTCCGCTGAATCAACCACCGCAACATCCGCTCTTGGCAAATCACCGCAAGCCGCCCCGTTCTCAAGTCGCTCCAAGACAGCCTCAGCTTCCCCGGCAAACACACCTTCCTGAGGATTCGCGTCAGCCAGCCATGCCACCCTTGCGTCCGAATTTTCTTTGTCTTCGAACGGCCCCAAACGCAACTCATCCACCACCAGTTCGGTCATGTGATTCAATCCGGCACTCGATCGCCCATGAGTGGATTTCAGATGCACCTCCCGTCGGGCCAACCGCGTGGCCAGTTCCAGCGCCTCCGGATTGCCGGTGGTATCGATCACCACATCTGCAAGATTGTCCGGCAGCGCCTCACCGTCTCCATCAACCAAGCGCGTTGACGTGGCTCCGAATTCCCGACTCAGATCGAGCAACGATTGATGCCGGGCCAGCGCCATAATCTCAAAATCGATGCTGCTCGTGTTCCGATAGGCACCGAGGGCAGCGACCACCAACATACCGAGGCGACGAGGTCCCAACACCGCGATCGTCTCCCCAGCCGTGGGGTGCACCATTTCGACCGCATTCAAGGCTGCAGCCAAAGGCTCGACCAACACTCCGGCGCTGGATGGAATTTCGTCCGGCAGCGGCAGCACCGCATTTACCGGGGCGAGCACCCAAGGTCCAAAGCCGCCTGGAAGGTCATGGATCCCGAGCACAATTCTGTCCGGACAGTGCGTGTGCAATTCCGCTGAACAAAAAGGGCAATCCGATTTCACCCCGCGGGCTTGATGGGAAGCATTGATCTCCACCACAAATCGTCCACCAGTCTCATCCGTTGCGAGCACTTCATGACCGGTGATTTGCGGCAATGGAAACGGCAGGAACTGGCGCGCCAGATCCGTGGAACAAACACCGCAGGATTCCACGCGAAGAATTCGATAACCGGGCCCCAGCTCAAGGTGTCGTAGGCCATTTCGCTCGATCAGCCAACCAGCCTCGGTATCTCCGGAGAATCGATAATTCGCGGACTGAAAGGATCCGTCGTCAAAGTATTCCGGCGCTGAGAATTCCACCTCCATCAGGAATCATCGCGGCGTTGCCAGGGCAACCGCTCCAGACCGTCACCCCGTTCACGACGACTCTGCCGGCGGTCACCTCCCGATTCGCCTTTGCCATCATCCTTGTCCGATTGCTTGAACGCGCCGGCCAGGCGCATCTTCCACCAGCCGATCGCGCAACATAGCCCGCCGATCAGCAAGAATGGCAGCAGACACAACAAGATGATGAGCTTCGTCTTGCTACGCTGCAACGGGGTGAAAAAATGTTGATGGGCGGTCAACAGGAACACACTGAAGAAAACCAGAAACAGGACCCGCCGCGAATATTCGTAAAGCTTTTCGCCGGGGTACAGCGCGACGACTTCGGTCGACACGTCATCCGCGCGCTCTTCTTTGTCAGGTTCTTCCGGCATCTATTCTTTGCCCAATCGATCTTCAAACAGCCGGCAGACTTCACGCAGGATTGAGATCCGCGCGAACTTCTTGTCGTCGCCGGCAACGAGCGTCCACGGTAGCCTGTCAGTCGAGGTCATGCCAACCATGTCGTTCACTGCGTCCTCGTACTCGCTCCATTTTTCCCGATTGCGCCAATCTTCATCCGTGATCTTGTGCCGTTTCCAACTGACCTTCGTGCGCTTGTTGAACCGTCGCATCTGCTCTTCCTTGCTGATGTGAAGCCAGAATTTTCCAAATATCACCCCGTGCTCCAGCAGCTGAGACTCAAAATCCTTCATCTCGTCGTAAGCCCGACGCCATTCGTCGTCCGTCGCAAAGCCTTCCAGGCGTTCCACCAATACGCGCCCATACCAGGAGCGATCGAAGATCGTCATGCGTCCGCCCGCCGGAAGGTGACGCCAGAAGCGCCAGAGATAATGATGAACCTTTTCCTCGTCAGTCGGGGCGGCAATCGGAACAACACGGCACAGTCGTGGATCAATCGCGTTGGTAAGCCGTCGAATTGCACTCCCCTTCCCCGCGGCATCCCATCCCTCAAAAACGAACACGGAAGGGATCCGTTCCTTCCAAGCCCGCATCACCAAGGTATTGACGCGTCCCTGCAGTTCTTCCAGCTCGGTGCTGTAGTCCTTCTTTTCCAGTGATTGTGTCAGGTCCACCTGCGAAAGGTGATCAACCACCGTCACCCGTTGATGATCTTTCGACGTCCCTCCATTGGCCATATCCTTGCTTGAGTCTTGATCCTCCGAGATCGCCTTTTCAATCACCGTCGCGAGTGTCTCCCCGACCGCGACATCCCGATAGTTCGCGTTCTTGGCCGGGATCACATGCCAAGGTGCGGCTTCGGTGTTCGTGGCGTCCGTCACCTGCCGCGAAACGCGGGCAAAATCGACATACTGCGACAGATGCTCCCAATCCAACGGGAGCATACGCCATCGGTTGTTCTGTTTCTCCGAGATCTTTTTAAACCGTTTCTCCTGACTGGCGCGACTCAGGTGGAGCCAGATCTTCACGATCAGATAACCATCCTGCTGCAGCATCCGCTCGTGAGAATTGATCCGATCCGTGGTGGCTTGGAGCCCCTCCTTGTCCAGCACTCCGTTGCAACGCCGCAGAATCGGGCCGGTGTACCAGGAGCCAAAGTAGATCGCAATCTTGCCGCGCGCCGGCATTGCCTGCCAGTAACGCCAATAGCGCGGACGCTCCTTCTCCGCCTCGGTCTTGGAAAGAAACGCGTTGGTCTCCACCCCGCGCGGATCGAGCCACTCGTTGAGCCGGTGAACCACCTCACCCTTGCCCGCACCGTCGAGCCCCGCCACGATCACAATCATCCGCCGCCCCGCCTTGCGCAGCGCAAACTGGGCATTCAGCAGCCGGGAACGCAATTCCGGAGTTCGGCCTTCGAACTGGGCCTTGTTGAGTTTGGGCTGCTTCTTCTTTTCGAGCGACATCGCGTGCAGGTTGGCTGACGGCGATCATGCCAAACCTTCAAAACTCGCCCCAAGCAAAATCAATCGGATAGACCGATCGGACAGCCATCCCAAAATCAACTGCCATTCAGGTCCGTAGCGTCAGCGGTCGGTGGAAATGTCCGCACATAATCAATTGAAGATTCTGGATCGAAAGACGAAACAGCCTTAGTTTTCAACCGGGATGGAAACGGAGGAGAAGGTCATCAAACGTTCGCGCAAACTGCTCATCGCGAGCGCAGCTGCCTTACTGGTGGGATTCCTTGCGATCTGGGCCAGCCATCTCAGGACCAAGGCCTCTTCAGAGCGGTTGCACGCGGAGCTGGAACGGGAATTGGGAACTTACCAACTGCCCTCAAGCACTCCGATCGGAATAGGTGGAAAGACCTGGCTGCTGCATGATTACGCCAGATCCAGAGCGGCCGTCTTGATGAATCTGATGCCGAACGGAAAAGCGTCCTTTGGCAATATCCATCACAATACTCAATTTCCGCATCGCTACGTCCAGCTACAAGCCGAAGCGGCCAATCTCCGTCGCTTCTTGCTGGACCGTCCAGCCCGAGAAGCTGCCCATTTGGTCAAATCTTATTCTGGGATGAACACATGGGCCGCCCTCCAGATCTCACATTTGCTCCGCAATCACATGGTCGACCGACTGGAACACGGCGACTTCGATGCCGCCGCGAAGACCGCACTTACGCTGATTGCAGATGCTTGGTGGAGCACCCACTTGGGAAGTCCAGACGTCCAGACCGGTCCAACCAAGATTCTTTGGAGACTCTTGCAGCACGACGATTGTGGCGAACGAGAACTGCAGGACTTCGCCGACGGACTGCACAGAATCTGGATGAACCACGGACAGCGACAATTTCTACTCACCCCGATGGCCGCCATTCGTCACCAAGGACGCTCTTACCGAGAGAACCCGAAACTGTCTTCCCCGGATTGGCGAAACATCAAGGAAGGCCTGCTCTTGGTGGATATGGTTCAGGTTGAACGCGCATTGCAAGCCTCCTGGAACCGATTGCAGTTTCGTGTTTGGGATTCCTACGACCGGGAAACCATGCAACTCGAACGACTCGCGATCAATGTGCGCGCTTGGAATCAAGGGCTGGCAGACGGCAACCTCACGCTGGCGGTATCCAACGCAACGATCCAGCACAAGAGCATCCCGATGCCGCCGAAGCGCCATCTCCCCGGTCACTTCAGTTCGAGGCGAATCAATGACGTAACCGATCAAAACGCAACCACGTTGCGAATCGCGGTGAGCCGCGAAGCCCTGCGGCGCATGGTCCTGACCGTCGTTGCCCTCAAACGCTACAAACTGCAGCACGGAGTGTTTCCGGAGAGTTTGTCAAATCTGGTGCCGGATTTTCTGGATGAAATACACATTGATCCCATGGACGGCAACCCCCTGCGCTACGGCAAAATATCACCGGACGATTTTACCCTGTATTCCGTCGGCTTGAACGGTACAGACGACGACGGAACCGTCTCACCTAACGAAACGGCATCAACCGCGAACTGGTTTGAAGGCATCGACTGGATTTGGCCGCGGCACGCGAGCCGACCGGACACTATCGACCACGCCATAAGGGACCGTCAATCGGAGCAAGAGAACCCATGACCGCGTCAATCTGCGGGTTGAAGACAAGGATAGTACCATGAACATTCGATGTTCGAAGTGGTGGCCGAAGGGATTCTCGATTGGGTCCGTCGCGTTGGGCGTGTGCTTTGGATTGGCCTTCACCGTCCTACTCTCCCAAGCCACGGAAGAATGGCGCGTCTATGGCAACGACATTCTCCCGCGCTACGGATCCGGTTCAGTTCTCGATACGGGCGACTACTTCAAACTGTTTGTGTGGATTCTGATTTCGGGTCTGCCCATCGTCGCAATCGTCCACTCCGCCCGCAAAAAGCGTCTGGCTTGGCTGGCCCTGCCCCTGCTTCTGCCAGCCTTCTGGTTTTGTCGCTGGGCAGTCATTGATTCCCGCCTGAAGGATTGTATCCAGTCCTGCGCAAATCATTCAATGTGGTGGACACCGATCGAATTCGACTACTCAGAACCATTGCCGGCATCGACGGAATTCGCCGATCTGTTGGCGGCATTCTCGAATGGCCGCCCCAGACTGAACGGGGCTCGATGCCCTGGCTATCGCCGGGCCGACACGAAGACCGGAGTCGTCTTTGTCGGCGGTGGACTCCAACTTGATCAGCTATCAGGCCACACCGTCTTGCTCGCATTCTGTTCAGTGATCAGCCATCCACCTCCTCGTGATATTCAGCGAGCCGTGGTCTGGCTGCCGGGAACCGGAAAACCGGAAGATGGAAACATCCTCAAGGAAAGCGGAGATACCAGCCACATTGTCGCGCTGCTCGAACAGGCGCTTGCACAAGCCAGTTCGGGAAAGGTCCCCTACTCCGATGAAGCGCAGGGTTTGCTACGCAATGAGTTGAAAGCCCGAAAACAAGAATTGGGGGAAGAGTGAACGAAGCCCATACTCCAACCCCATGAACATGGATCGGCGAACGATGTTGTCGGAAACTGCGGCTGGCACTGCAGCGGCAGTTCTGTGCGGATCTGCGGTTGGCAAGAGTCCGGATCCGAGTTCTCACCGAATCATCGACAGCAACGTCAGCCTGTTTCAGTGGCCCTTCCGTCACTTGCCATTGGATGAACCCATATCGCTGGTAGCCCAGCTCAAATTTCTCGGCATTGCACAGGCATGGGCCGGTAGTTTTGAGGCATTGCTGCATCGTGATATCGCGGGTGTGAACGAGCGGCTCGTTGTGGCGTGCCAGGATCACGGAGCAGGCCGACTCATCCCGATCGGCTCGGTAAATCCGATGCTTCCGGACTGGCGTGAAGATCTACGTCGTTGCCGTGAGGTGTATCGCACGCCGGGAATTCGGCTGCATCCGAACTACCATGGGTATGCGTTGAATGATCCGGTGTTCGAACGGCTCTTGCGTGGGGCAACTGAGATCGGTCTGTTTGTACAGCTCGCGGCCACGATGGAAGACATGCGAACGCAACATCCGTTGGTGCAGGTGAAGGATGTGGACTTGAGGCCGCTACCCGAAATTATCGCCCGTATTCCGGGCGCACGGATTCAGCTTCTCAATCTTCGGCCACGAACGACCGAACTGATCTCGCTGGCGAAAGTGAAAGGCATTCACTTTGACGTGTCCCGGACGGATGATACCGATGGCATCACGCGATTGATCCGAGCCATGCCGCGAGGTCGCGTGCTCTTTGGTTCCCATGCTCCTTTTCTCATTCAGCAAGCCGCCCTCATCCGAACGGCCGAAGGCAAACTCAACGAAAACGAAACCCGCGACCTGCTCGCCCGCAACGCGGAGAAATTCATCGAACCCGTCTGAGAACGATGTTGGAACCTTCAATATCAATTCCCGGCCTGCCCGACAAGGCGACGCTCGATGGCTACGCGATCTGGGATTCGTATTTCACTCCGTCGCACTCGAACCCCGGACCCGATGGGGACTATCTAACCGCAGAAATAGAACGGAGTCTGCGCACCCTTGCAATCGGCCGGTTCCAGCGGGCCTGCATCTTCCCCCACGTCGGACTGGGCACCTGCAATCCGAAGACAGCGGCAGCGTTGCGAGCCATTCCGAAGCTGGTGACGAAGGCGTTCGATCGTTGGCCGAAGCTCCTGTTGGGCATGATTCAGTTGGACGCAACCAAAGTGGCGGGTTCGATCGATGCCATCAACCGCTGGTTGCGCGACGGACCAATGCTCGGTGTCTACATGCCGGCCGCACCCTCACCGGAGCAATGTTGTACCCATCAGAACGCGCGCCGACTGGCGGAAAAGGTCATTTCTCTCGGGGGAGTGATCATGCAACACACGTGGTTCATCACCGCGGGAAAACGTTACCCCGGAATGTCCACACCAACAGAATTGGCCTCGGTTGCGCGAAAATATCCCGAGGGAAAATTCATCTGCGCTCACGCAGGCGGCGAATGGGAACGAGGAATCCGGGCGGTTCGCGCTGGCAAAAACATCGCAGTAGAGACTTCGGGATTTGACGCAACCGCCGGCTTCATCGAGATGGCCGTCCGAGAACTGGGAGATCGACGAATCATCTTTGGCAGCCATCTGCCGTCACGATCACTCGGCACGGAGTTGGGAAAAGTGATTGCTGCTGACATCACGGAACAATCGAAACGGCTAATATTGGGAGAGAATTACCGGCAGTTATTGGCTCCAATAATGAAGCGCAAGGGAATGGATTGAGGATGGAAGGGGACCTGTTTTGTGCAACCCTTGTCAGGGTATTGAAGTGGGCTCGCGGGTACGCTCTCCCCACCGAAGGTTTGGACCGCTGGCGCTACGGAAGAAGACGCTCAATCGTAGCGGAAGCGATCAAGAGAATGGTGGGGAGAGCGTACTCGCGAGCCCATTTCAGAGTCCCGCAGGGACGACAGACTCCCTGACAAATCATGCCGATCTTCGCCATCAGCATCTTCTCGGGAGCGTTCCTGTTCTTCTGGATACAACCACTCTTGGGACGTTTCATCCTGCCCGCGTTCGGCGGAACGGCGAACGTCTGGAGTGCCTGCCTGTTGTTCTTTCAGCTCGTCACGCTTGCCGGGTACGCCTACGCGCATCTGCTCGGCCGGGTCCGGCGCTTGGAGTTGCAAGTCGCTGTTCACCTTTTGATGAGCATAGGAGCGGCCTTTTCGTTGCCTTTCACCGCGCCCGATATCACCGTCAGTGAAACCCTAGATCCAGCATTGCAGGTCCTACAAATCCTGCTGACAACCGCCGGGCTCCCGTGCCTCGTACTCGCGGGAACTTCCACGCTGACACAATTATGGTGGATCCGTTGCCGGCCAACTCGCACGCCTTACCGGCTCTACGCGGCCTCCAATGCCGGATCGCTGCTGGGGCTGTTGCTCTCAACCCTGGTGTTCGATTCAGTCCTCTCACGAATAGATCAGGGACGCTATTGGGCGGCGTGTTTTGTGTTGTACGGCATGGCCATGCTGGCGGCGGGGACGCTCGCATCCTTGGGCCAACAACCGGCCGGGGCTGCGAATGCAGAATCAGCAGACGACAAGCGAACCTCCCGCTGGCTTTGGCTGGCCCTGCCCTTTTGCGGATCCGTTCTGCTCCTGGGATTCACCGCGCGCCTCACTTCCCAGTTCGCCGTCGTGCCGTTTTTGTGGACCTTGCCTTTGGCGGTCTATCTGCTCACCTACATCCTGGCCTTTGATCATCCGCGGTGGTATTCGCGCCGCTTCATGGTGAGCGCACTGCCGGCCAGCTTGGGAGCAGTCTGGTTGGTCCTTTTCATCTCGCGTATGCCGATCACACACGGGTTTGCGATCGAGTTTTTTGTCAGTATTCCGGCCCTGTTCGTCACTTGTCTGTTCTGCCATGGAGAACTCCACCGACTGCGCCCGGAGGCCAATCAGCTATCAACGTTTTATCTTTGGATCTCAGCAGGTGGCGCATTGGGCGGATTTTTTGTGTCAGTCGTCACTCCCGTGCTGTTCAACAGCTACGCGGAACTTCCACTGGGACTCTTCCTGTGCGCCGGTCTGGGCATTGCCATCTGGCGTTGCGAGAACCGGCCGTCTTACAAAGAACCCGAGAAGATGCGGGTGCAGGGTTACCTCTGTGGGGGGCTCCTGATCTACGGGCTGGCATGGGCGGCATTCTTCATGAGCCAAAGGGTTGGCCACCTGGTTTCCGATCGAAATTTCTTTGGCGTCTGCGGAGTCTACGAGCGGGCGGCGAAGTTTGCGGTGAATCGTCATTTCACAATGCTGCACGGCGCAACCATTCATGGCATTCAGTTCGCGGCCACAAATCGACAACAACAAGCCACCGCCTACTTCGGCCCGGAAGGTGGCCTGGGCAGAATGTTTGCGGGCTGGACTAACCGGAGTGCGCTGAAGATCGGTGCGATCGGTCTGGGGACGGGAACTGTCGCGACCTATGGACGTCCGGGAGATTCGCTTCGTTTCTACGAACTGAATCAGTTGGTGATCACCATGGCACAGGATCACTTCAGCTTCCTTTCCGCATCGCCGGCGGAGGTGAAGATCACCGTCGGTGATGCGCGAGCCAACCTGGCGAAGGAAACCAGGCAGAACTTCGGCCTGTTGATCATCGACGCCTTCAATGGTGGCACCATCCCGGTTCACCTGCTGACCCGGGAAGCGTTCGAGATCTGGCAATCGCATCTCAGCGGCAATGGCATAATCGCAATTCACGTGACCAATCGACATCTGGATCTGGCGCCGGTCGTGGCTGCCGCCGCGCGGGAAATGGGATTCAAGGGCTGGCTGGTCTCCCACCGTATCAACCGGGAGGCGGGCAGGAAAACCGGAACGCGCAGCTCGGACTGGGTCTTGGTTGCCCGCGACTCGAACAGAATTTTCAACGGAGCACCTGGTCCGAACGCCAAATCCTTGGAAGATCTGGCAACAGTGCCCGTCTGGACGGACGAGCAGAGCTCCCTGCTGGGGGCATTGAAATAGCGGAAACTCAGGCCGGACCGGGTTTGTCCCCGTTCAACAGAAACTTCTCTATTGCCGTGCGAAAGCCTGGAGCACGACCAAATGCCCAGCGTTTTTCGTCGGTGTTGAAGGAGTATCTAACGAAGCTGCCACCCGCCTCAGGCGCGAAGACGTAAGACCAAACCGTGTGACCATAGACGGCAAGGTGCGGCCTCAGTTTGATCTTCAAAACCCGCCACCTCGCGCGCGGGTCAAGGCTCCGCCCGCGCCGGACGCGATCTTCCATGAGCGCCTTGAAAACCGGGGGG
>Ga0055584_100002748_pt1 | contig 17439 bp, 11 predicted proteins | sample OSDHelmetaG_FD_58716 | JGI IMG/M metagenome (GOLD analysis project Ga0055584, IMG submission 58716) | Pelagic marine sediment microbial communities from the LTER site Helgoland, North Sea, for post-phytoplankton bloom and carbon turnover... | ecosystem: Environmental > Aquatic > Marine >... | reverse complement strand
ATCCCTGCCCGTCTCCCTGGAATCGTTCAGCTTTGTGGCGCCGGACCCGCCGTCCGACGCATGGCACGAGGAGTGCAAACGTGAGCCCCATGATCTTCCGACAGCTTTTTGACCGGGACTCCTGCACCTACACCTACCTGCTCGGCTGCGAGCGGACGCGGCAGGCCGCGCTCATCGATCCGGTGCGCGATCTCGTCGACCGCGACATGCAGCTGCTGGTGGAGCTGGACCTGACGCTGGCCTACACGCTGGAGACCCACGTGCACGCCGACCACATCACGGCCTCGGGTCTGCTCCGGCAGCGGCTGGGCAGCAAGTCCGTGCTGTCGGCCCGGGGCGGCGCGCCGTGCGTCGATGTGGCCATCGAGCACGGGGAGACCGTGGAGTTCGGGGACGTGTGCATCGAGGCGCGGGCTACCCCCGGCCACACCGACGGCTGCACCAGCTACTACGTCGCCGAGCAGGACATGCTGTTTTCGGGCGACGCCCTGTTTGTTCGCGGCTGCGGGCGCACCGACTTCCAGCAGGGCGACCCCGCGACGCTGTACCGGTCCATCCACGAGCAGGTCTTCTCGCTGCCCGACCACACCCACATCTACCCGGGCCACGACTACAAGGGCCGCACGGTCACCACGGTCGCCGAGGAGAAGGCGCACAACCCGCGCCTGGGCGGGGGCCGAACGGTGGAGGAGTTCGCCGTGATCATGGGCGACCTCAAGCTGGCTCCCCCCAAGCACCTGGCCGTGGCCGTGCCCGCCAACCAGCGCTGCGGCCTGGAACTCCCACCGAGCGCCGGCGAGGCGATCTCCGGCTGGGCGCCCATTGTGCGCAGTGGGGAAGGCGTGCCCGAGGTGGCGCCGTCCTGGGTCGCCGCCCACGGAGCCGAGGTCCACCTGGTCGACGTCCGGGAACCGGGCGAGTACACCGGCGAGCTGGGCCACATCGCGGGCACGGAGCTCGTCCCCCTGAAGACCGTGGCCGAAGCCGCCGCAAGCTGGGCCCCCGATGCGCCCGTCGTCGTGCTCTGCAAGTCCGGCGGCCGATCGGGCAAGGCGGCGGCGCTGTTGGAGAGCCTGCACTTTCAGCGGGTTGCGTCCATGGCCGGCGGGATGCTTGCGTGGCACGAGGCCGGGCTCCCCGTCCAGGGCGTCGCCACTGTGGCCGCGACCTGCGGCTGAGGGCTCGCGCCGCGGTAGTCCGCAGGAGCTGACCCCATGGAATCGTTCACCCCCATCGCGTCGCTCGTCGGCGGCATCGTCATCGGGCTGGCTTCGGCCGCGCTGATGCTCGTGCTCGGCCGCATCGCCGGGATCAGCGGCATTCTCAACGGTCTGCTCGACCTGTCCCGGGATGACCTCGGCTGGCGAGCCGCCTTCGTGGGGGGCCTCCTGATCGGCGGGGCAGCCTTGTGGGGGCTGGCGCCCGAGACGTTCGACTTCACCATCGACCGCTCGCCCGGCGCGATCGTCGCCGCGGGGCTGCTCGTCGGCTTCGGGACCCGGTTGGGCGGCGGCTGCACCTCGGGCCACGGGATCTGCGGGCTGGGCCGTCTGTCGCCGCGCTCAACGGTCGCGGTGCTGACGTTCATGGCGACGGGCTTTGTTACCGCCGCGATCATCACCCACGGGTTCGGGGGCGTGCTGTGAAGCAGCTCGTCGCCGCGTTTCTGGCGGGGCTCGTCTTTGCCGGGGGCCTCGTGCTGGCGGGCATGACCCGGCCGGGCAAGGTCTTCGCGTTCCTGGATCTGACCGGCGACTTCGACCCGAGCCTCGCGTTTGTCATGGGGGGCGGGCTGCTCGTCTACCTGGTCGGCTTCAAGGCGATCACCCGCCGCGGCGTGCCGTTGCTGGCGCCGCGCTTCCTGGTGCCCACCCGCCGCGACATCGACGGGCGCCTGATCGTCGGCAGCGCGCTGTTCGGCATCGGCTGGGCCATCGCCGGCTTCTGCCCTGGCCCGGCCCTGGTGGCTGCCGGCGCCGGCCGCTTCGAGGCGCTGTTGTTCCTGCCGGCCATGGCCGCGGGGATGTTGGCCCAACGCTTGTTCACCCGCTGGCTGGACCGCCGCGTGCTGTCCGCCCACACCTGACCCGTCGAGCCCCGGAGAGCCTCCTTGACCACGTTCGGCTTCGCCATCGACAACCGCAACTGCATCGGTTGCCACGCGTGCTCGACCGCCTGCAAGTCCGAGAACGACGTCCCCCTGGGCGTCTACCGGACCTGGGTCAAGTACACCGAGACCGGCGCGTTCCCGGACACCCAGCGCCACTTCCAGGTCACCCGCTGCAACCACTGCAGCAACCCGCCTTGCGCCCGCATCTGCCCCACCGGCGCCATGTACCAGCGCGACGACGGGATCGTGGAGTTCAACAGCGACGCGTGCATCGGCTGCAAGGCGTGCCTGCAGGCCTGCCCCTACGACGCCATCCACATCGACCCCGAGACGCACACCGCGGCCAAGTGCCACTACTGCAGCCACCGCACGGACCGGGGCCTGGAGCCGGCCTGCGTGGTCGTCTGCCCCACGCACGCGATCGTCGCCGGCGACCTCGATGACCCGAGCTCGGAGATCAGCAAGCTGGTCGCCCGGGAGACGGTGACGGTGCGCAAGCCCGAGCAGGGCACCGCGCCGAAGCTCTTCTACATCGAAGGCAGCGCCGTGAACCTGGTGCCCACGGCGACGGAGCGAGCACCGGGCACGTTCGCGTTTGCCGACGTGCGCCCCTTGCACGAGGGCGCCGAACCCCCCGCGCCCTCGTCGTCCATGACGCCCCACGGGCCGCAGCCCCAGGGCTTGCCGGATCGGGGTCCCCTGCAGATCGGTGGGCGCCGGGCCGAGCACATGGTGCAGGTCGGCTACAACGCCCAGCACACGGTCCCCTGGCACTGGCCCGTGCCCGCCTACCTCGTGACCAAGGGCATCGGCGCCGGCGTGTTCGGCGTCCTGGCGGCGGCCTGGCTGCTGGGCTTGCCGTTCCACGCGCCCACGGCCCTGGTCGGCGCGGCGCTGGCGTTGGTGATGATCGGCGCGACGACGGGCCTGCTGGTCTTCGATCTGGAGCGGCCCGAGCGCTTCCTCTACATCCTCATCCGACCCCAGTGGCGGTCGTGGCTGACGCGGGGCGCGGTGGCCCTCATCGGGTACTCGGCGCTGCTGACCGCCTGGTTCGCGGCCGAAGCCGGGGGCGCCCTGGGCTGGTGGCCGGGGCTCGCGGAGTCCGTGCGGCCGGCGCTGCTGTGGACCGGTGGTGCGTTCGCTGCCTTCTCGGCGGTCTACACGGCGTTCCTGTTCGGCCAGGCCGAAGGCCGGGACCTGTGGCAGAGCCCGTTGCTGCCGCCCCACCTGCTGGTGCAGGCGGCGATGATGGGCGGCGCGGCGCTGTCGTTGATGGCGCCGGTCCTGCCGGGCATGCCCCCCGAGCTGGCGGGCTTCGGGCGCACCGTGTTTGCGGTGTCGCTGGTCGCCGACGCCATCATGATCGGCCTGGGTGAGTTCGGCATGTCCCACGGCACCGACGTCGCCGCGAAGGCGGCCCACGCCATCACCCACGGGCGCTACCGGCGCATCTTCTGGGGGGGCGCCGTGGCCGTCGGTCACGTGGTGCCGTTGGGCCTCCTGTACGTCGGTGGGCCGCTCGCCGGCGCGGTGGCCGCGGCCTGCGCCATCGTCGGGCTCTACGCGTTCGAATACGCGTTCGTCATGGCCCCCCAAGACATCCCGAACTCGTAGGAGGACCCGCTGTGGCTGCCTGGACCGACACGCTGACCTTCTTGGGGAACCTGCTCGACTTCCGCGGGAACCTGAACCCCAAGCCTCCGCGCAAGGACTTCGCGCGCACCGACGACGAGATGCTGCCGCCGGAGTTCGGCGAGGCGGACACGACGCCGGAGATGCTGTCGGTGGACCACGGCGACGGCCGCATGTCGCAGTACCCGCCGCCCGAGAACTGGGACGACTGGACCGAGTGGGACGCCCGCGCGTGGCCCCGCAAAGTGCCGCGGCGCTACACCCTGGTGCCGACCATCTGCTTCAACTGCGAGTCGGGCTGCGGGCTCCTGGCCTACGTCGACCGCAAGACCTTCGAGATCAAGCGCTTCGAAGGAAACCCGGCCCACCCCGGCAGCCGCGGCCGCAACTGCGCCAAGGGCCCCGCGACCCACAACCAGATCTACGACCCCGAGCGCATCCTCCACCCCCTGAAGCGGGTCGGCGAGCGCGGCGGGGGCCAGTGGAAGCGGGTGTCCTGGGCCGAGGCCATCGCCGACATCGCCGACAAGATGCGGGCGTCCCGGGAGCGCCGCCGCGACGGGATCATGTACCACGTGGGTCGCCCCGGAGAGGACCACTACGCCAACCGCGCCATCCAGTCCTGGGGCGTCGACGGGCACAACTCCCACACGAACATCTGCAGCGCCGCGGCCCGCGCCGGCTACGCGTTCTGGACGGGCTCGGACCGGCCTTCGCCCGACCACAGCCGGGCCCGCGCCATCCTCCTGGTGTCCGCCCACCTGGAGTCGGGGCACTACTTCAACCCCCACGCCCAGCGCATCATCGAAGCGAAGCGCCAGGGGGCGAAGATCATCACCCTGGACCCGCGGCTGTCGAACACGGCGGCCCGGAGCGACGTGTGGCTGCCGACCTGGCCGGGGTCCGAGTCCACCTTGCTGCTGTCCATCGCCAACCACCTCATCCAGACCGACCGCTACGACCGTGAGTTCGTCAAGCGCTGGGTGAACTGGGACGTGTTCCTGGCCGAGGCGCCGGGCTTTCTGGAGAACGCCGAGGCGAAGCGCATCGTCGACGAGGGGGACGGCTCGTTCGAGACCTTCGAGCGCGCCTTGAAGGCCCTGTACGCCGAGTTCACCTTCGAGCGCGCCGCCGAGGAGGCCCAGGTCCCGCTGGAGCGGGTCGTCGAAGCGGCCGAGATCGTGGCCCGGGCGGGCAGCCGGCTGGCGACCCACACCTGGCGCGCGGCGACCATGGGCAACCGCGGCGGCTGGCAGGTGGCGCGCTGCTTGTTCTTCCTCAACGTGCTGACGGGCTCCGTGGGCACCGAGGGCGGCACGTCGATGAACAACTGGAACAAGTTCGTCCCGAAGCCGCCGACGACCCCGCCGGCGGGCGACGCCTGGAACGAGCTGCACCTGCCCCACGAGTGGCCGTTTGCGATGTACGAGATGTCGTTCCTGCTGCCCCACTTCGTGGCCGAGGGACGCGGCGACATCGATGTGTACTTCACCCGGGTCTACAACCCAATGTGGATCAACCCCGACGGGTTCATGTGGCTCGACCTCCTCAAGGACGAGGAGAAGATGAAGTTCCACGTGGCCATGACGCCGACCTGGAACGAATCGGCCTGGTTCGCCGACTACGTGCTGCCGTTCGGCCACGCATCCGAGCGCCACGACCTCATGAGCCAGGAGACCCACCACGGCTCGTGGATCGGGTTCCGCCAGCCGGTGCAGCGGGTCGCCCGCGAGCGCATGGGCGAGACCATCGAGCGCACCTGGCAGGCGAACCCCGGCGAGGTGGCCGAGGAAGCGGAGTTCTGGATCGACATCGCGTGGGCCCTGGACCCCGACGGCAAGCTGGGCGTGCGCGAACACTTCGAGAGCCCCACGGGCTCCGGTGAGCCGATCACGATGGACGAGTACTGGGGCTGGGTGTTCGACCACAGCGTGCCCGGGCTGCCCGAAGTCGCCGAGGCCGAGGGTCTGACGCCCCTGGCCTGGATGCGCAAGTACGGCGCGTTCGAGATCAGCCGCGACCGCTACGTGCCCTACGAAAACGGTGGGCCGCTGCCCGAGGGCGCGACGGTCGGCGACGACGGGCTGGTGCGCGGGGCCGACGGCGCCGAGCTGGGCGTGTTCGTCGACGGCGCGGTGCGCGACGGGTTCAAGACGCCGTCGCGCAAGCTGGAGATCTTCAGCAAGACGCTGTCGACCTGGGGCTGGCCCGAGCAACAGCACGTGCTGCCCTGGACGCTGGAGAGCCACGTTTCGCCGGGCAACATCGACCGGTCGAAGGGGGAGATGCTCCTGCTGCCGACGTTCCGGCTGCCCACGCTCATCCACACCCGCTCGGCCAACGCGAAGTGGCTGTACGAGATCTCCCACAAGAATCCGGTCTGGATGCACCCCGAAGACGCCGCGCGCATCTCGGTCGTGACCGGGGATCTGCTCCGGGTGGACACGGAGATCGGCTGGTTCGTGGACCGGGTCTGGGTGACGGAGGGCATCAAGCCCGGCATCATCGCCATGTCCCACCACCTGGGCCGCTGGCGGCTCAAGGAGGGCGCTGGGATTGGGGCCGGCACCAGCAACCTGGTGCAGCTCGGGTCTGACGGCGACGGGCGCTCGCTGCGGGTGCAGCATGGCGCTCGTGGCTACGTCAGCTCGGACCCGGACACCGCTCGGATCTGGTGGGAGGACGTTGGCGTGCATCAGAACCTGACCCATGCAGTCCACCCCGACCCCGTCAGCGGTGCCCACTGCTGGCACCAGAAGGTCAGCTCCGTGCGCAAGGCCGGCCCCGACGAGCGGCACGGCGACGTGCACGTGGACACCGCTCGGTCCATGGAGGTCTACCGGCAGTGGCACGCCCTGGCCCGGTCCGCCGTCGAGCACAGCCCCGACGGCACGCGTCGGCCGTACTGGCTGAAGCGGCCCCTCAAGCCCACCCGCGAGGCCTACAAGCTGCCCGGCAAGCCGTGGGGGCGCTCGTGAGCGCGCTGTCGCCGTCGGGCCCGACGTCGACGCCGTTTCGTCGCGCCCGCGCCCGGGAGGGGGGCTTCGCCGCCCTGGCCCTGCTGGTGGAGCGCGGCCCCACCGAGTCGCTGCGCAGCCTCGCGCTGGCGAGTCCGCCCATGAAGGTCGCGTTGGCGGCCTACGAGCGCCCCGAGCAAGCCGAGGCGGATCACCAGCGTGGCCTGGGCCGGGAAGCGTTCCCCTACGCCGGGGCGATGCTCGACCCCCAGGGTCGGGCCGGCGCCACCGATGAGATCGCTGTGCTCTACGAGTCGATCGGTTTCCGCTGGAGCGACTCGGGCGTCGGCGCGGACCACCTGGCGACCCAGCTGCGGGCCATGGCGTTCCTGCTCGGGGCCGAGACCGAGGCCAGCGAGGATCGGCAGCACGGCGCCTGGGGTCGCGTGCGTGAAGCCCAGCGCGCGGTGCTCGACCAGTCGCTGCTGCGCTGGCTGCCGGTGTGGGCGGTGGGCCAGCAACGCACGGGCCTGGCCTGGCCACGCTCGCTGTCCGAGCAGGTGCTCAACCTGTGTCTGCTGGTGCGCAGCGAGCTGCAGCGGGCCGCCGACCAGCCCTGGGTGCTGCCCCCGCCGCCGGACCTGGACGACCGCGAGACCGACCTGACGGCCATTGCCGCCCTCATCGCTCGGCCGGCCCTGGGCGGCGTGCTGTTCACCCGCAGCGAGCTCCGCCGCGCCGCCCGGGACGCCGGCGCCCCCGCCGGCTTCGGTCCCCGCCCGCAGATCGTGCTCAACGCGCTGCGCTCGGCGGCGACGTTCGGCACGCTGCCGGCGCTCCTCGAGGGTTTGCAGCGCATCGCCGCTGAGCAGACGGCCCAGCTGCTGAAGCTGCAGAGCGAGAACATCGCGGGCGTGGACGCCGCCGTGCGGCCGTGGCTGCGGCGGGCGGCCTGGACCCAGGACCAGCTCGCTCGGGTGGCGGCGGCGGCGCAGGTCGGAGCGTGATCGCTCGGCGGCGGCTCGGCGACGCCGTCGCGGGCATCACCGTCGCCCTCATCGCGGTCCCCCAGTCCATGGCGTACGCCGAGCTGGCGGGGATGCCGCCGCACCACGGCCTGTACGCGGTGGCCCTGCCGGCCGTCGCCGCGGCCTTCTTCGCGTCGTCGGCGTGGCTGCAGACCGGACCCGTCGCGACCACGTCGCTGCTGACGTTCGGCGCCCTGGCGACGCTGGCGACCCCGGGGTCGACCGACTACATCGGCCTGGCCGCGCTCCTGGCGCTGGTCGTGGGGGCCACGCGGGTGGCCATCGGCCTGCTCCGGGGCGGCGCGGTCAGCTACCTGATGTCCATGCCCGTGCTGCGCGGCTTCGTCGTGGGTGCCGCGCTGCTCATCTTCAGCTCTCAGGTGCCCTCGGTGTTGGGGATCGTGCCGGGGGATGCCGGGGTCATGGGCAACGCCTTGCTGGCGCTGCAAGACCCGTCGGCCTGGGACCCGTGGGCGCTGGGGTTCGCCGCGGCGACGCTGGTGTTGATCCTGGGGGGGCAGAAGCTGCACCCGCTCTTCCCCGGCGTGCTCGTCGCCGTCGTGCTCGCGGTCGTCGGCTCCGTGGCCCTGGGCTACGCCGGGCCGGTGGTGGGGGAGGTGCCGACGGGGCTGCCACGGTTGACGCTGGACCTGCCGTGGGCGCGGTTGACCGACCTGCTGCTGCCCGGCGTGGTCATTGCGGTGGTCGGGTTCGCCGAAGCCGCGTCGATCTCCCAGGCGTTCGCCGAGCACGAAGGTGTGTCCTGGGACCCGGACCGGGAGTTCGTCAGCCAGGGCGTCGCCAACCTCGCCTCGGGCCTGGTCGGCGGCTTCCCCGTCGGCGGCAGCTTCAGCCGCTCGGCCATCAACCACCTCGCGGGGGCCAAGACCCGGCTCGCCGGCGCGATCACGGGCATCGCGGTGCTGGCCATGCTGCCGGCTGCGGGGCTGCTCAGCGCGCTGCCCCGGGCCGTGCTGGGGGGCATCGTCATCGCCGCCGTGCGCAGCCTCTTGAAGGTGCGGCCGCTGGTGGACCTGTGGCGGCTGAGCCCCCCGCAGGCGGTGCTGGGGTGGGCCACGTTCGCGCTGACCCTGCTCCTGGCGCCGCGGATCGAGTGGGCCGTGGTGGCGGGGGTGGCGGGGGCGGTGTCCCTGCACCTGTGGCGGGAGCGGGAGGTCACCCTGGTGGTCGAACGCCGCGGCGAGACGCTGTGGGTGCGGCCCATGGGCGTCGTCTGGTTCGGCTCGGCGCCGGCGCTCCGTCGGGCCATCGCCGCCGAGCTCGCGTCCGCGCCGGCCGACTCCGTGGTCCTGGACCTGTCGGGCCTGGGGCGGCTGGATCTCAGCGGAGCGCTGGTCCTGCAGGCCATCGTCGAGACCGGGCGGGCCCGAGGCACCGAGTTCTCTCTGGCGGCGGTGCCGCCGCGCCTGGAGCGGGTCGTGAGCCGGGCCTTGCCGGGACTGGCCCGAACGCTCGGGCCTGCGGGCGCGAAGGGGCCCTCCTGAAATCGCGCGGCGCGGTGGGCGCTCCTGCTAGAGTGATTTGCATGAGGACGAAGTTTCTCATCGCGGTGTTGGGGACCGCGGTGGGGTGTACAGCACCGGACGAGGGGTTCACGCCCCTGGACGTCGACCAGCCCGGCACGACGACGTGCCCGGAGCCGGTGGCTGGGTTCGGTCGCCTGAGTGAGCAGGCCGAGGCCCGCGGAATCACCCCGGACACCACCCCCCCCAGCGAGTTGATCATGGGCTCGGTCTGGTCGCCGGGCCGGGTGGCCGCCGAAGACCTCGACGGCGACGGCGACATGGACCTGATCTTCGGCCACTCCTTCGGTCGGCCGCAGCTGTTCGCCAACGACGGCACCGGGCGGTTCCGCAAGAGCGGACTCGAGTCCATCGGCCCGCTGCCGGGCAACGCGGCGCGCCAGCCCTGGGCGACCTTCAGCGTCGTGGATCTGGTGGGGGACTCGCTCCCCGATCTGGTCGTGCAAGGCGGGCACGACCTGTTCGTGGCCGAGAACCTCGGGGACTTGGTCTTCGCCAGCCTGCAGGTCGCCGGGACCGTACCGGGGGCCCGCACCACCATCTACCAGCACACCTGGGGCGACCCCGATGGCGACGGGGACCTGGACGTGTGGATCCCCACGATGAGCGACCTGGAGAGCTCGGTTGCCGGGTCTCCAGTGGCGGAGCAGTACCTGGTCAACGAAGGCGGTTCGCTGGTCGCGGGGCACGAGTACCTGCGCCGGGACGAGGCCGGACTCAGCTTTCTCGGGGCGTGGTCGGACCGCGACAACGACGGGGATCTGGACCTGTTGTCGTACAGCGACCGCAGCGACCAGATTGGGGTGTTGGGCACCTCCTACCGCAACGACGGCGGCGTCGATCACGAGCTGGTGCTGGCCGACGACGGGAGCGACGTGGGGTTGGCGGTGCCCATCTCCGCCATGGGCATGGACTCGGCGGACTTGAACGGCGACGGGGTGTTGGACTACTGCACCACGGACATCGGGCCGGTCTCCTGCCTGCTCAGCAGCAACGGCCAGTGGATCGAGGCGGGCCTCGTGCTGGGGCTGGAGCCGCCGCCGCGGGAGCTGAGCCCTTGGTCGGCGTGGGGGCTCGAGCTCGTCGATCTGGACCACGATGGGATCCTGGACATGGGCGTCTCGGGCGCCGCGCCGGGCCCCGAGTTGATCGAGCTGGGGACCGACGACGAGTGGTGGCAGCCCGACGTGCTGTACCAGGGCACGGCCACGGGCTTCGAGCGGCGGGACGATGCCCCGTTCGGCTCCGGCTCCCCGCACCCCGGCCTGGTCGCCGCCGACCTCGACGGCAACGGCTTCCAGGACCTGGTCCTGGCCGGGTGGGACGAGCCGGCCGAGGTGTGGATGAACCCCTGCAACGGGGGGGCCTGGCTGGTGGTCGAACCTCGTGGGGCGCCGGGCAACCACCTGGGCCTGGGCGCGCGGGTGACAGTCGACGACGGCGAGCGACAGCGCCTGCGGGACATTCAGGGCCAGCGGGTATTCGGGCAGGGCCCGGCGCGCGCGCACTTCGGGCTCGCCGAGGCTGAGGTTGTCGACGTGACGGTGCGGTGGCCCGACGGAGTGACCGTGGAGTTGGACGCGGTCTCGGCGCGGCAGCGGCTCGTGGTGCAGTACCCGGGCTGAGCGCCGCTCAGCTCTGCCGGACCGGCGCCGACGTGCCGGGCGTCGGCCAGCCGAGGCCCTCGGGCAGATCCTCGGACGTGAAGTGCGCCAGCGCGCGCTCGACCATGGCCGGCTCGAACCAACCCATCGCCGCTTCCTCCCGCAGGATCTCCGCCGCTTCGGCGTGGCTGAACGCCACCTTGTACGGCCGCGGCGACCGCAGCGCGTCGTAAGCGTCGACGACCCGCAGGACCCGGGCGGTGATGGGGATCTGGTCGCCTTTCAGGCCGTCGGGGTAGCCGCTGCCGTCCCACTTTTCGTGGTGGTGGCGGATGATCGGGCGGACGTCCTGCAGGGAGCGCAGGGGCGCCACCATCTCGTCGCCCACGACCGGGTGCATCCGCATCGAAATCCACTCGGTGGTGTCGAGCGGGCCTTCTTTGAAGAGGATCGAGTCGGCGACGCCGACCTTGCCGATGTCGTGCAGGACACCGCCCCGATCCAACGCGCGCAGCTCCCGCTGGGTCAGCCCCAGGGCGCGGCCGAGGCCGACGCACAGCAAGCTGAGCCGCTCGCAGTGCCCCTCGGTCGCGTCGTCCTTCGCTTCGAGGGCCCGGGCCAGCGAGAGAATGACCTTCTCGGCGTCGTCGAGCTGCTCCAGGCCGCGCTTGAGGCGGGCGAGGCTCCGGGTGCGCGCGATGAGCTCGCGGCGGTTGATCGGCTTGCTGAGGAAGTCCGAGGCGCCGGCGTCGAACGCGGCCTCCTGCTCCTCCACCGAGGTGAGGTTCGTGGCGACCAGGACGGGCAGGTGGTGGAAGGCCGGGTTCGCCCGGAACTGCTCCAGGAAGTCCTGGCCCCCCATGCCCGGCATCAGCAGGTCGAGGACGATCACGTCGACGTCGGCGCCCTGGCCGTTGTCGAGCAGGCTCAGCGCCTCGCGGCCATCGCTGGCCTCCAGCAGGTCGCATCCGGCGTCGGTCAAGTGGCGCCGGAACACCCGGCGGTTCAAGGCCTCATCGTCGACGACGAGGACGCAGATGGGGCGGTCGGGATCGGACAGCGTCGTCAGCGCCTGGGTGAAGGTCCCAGCGAGGCCACGGAGTCGATCGCGTCCGGTCATGGCTTTGGATCCCCAGTCTGACTGAGCTTGCGACGTAGCGTCGCCCGGCCGATGCCCAGGCGGCGAGCGCACTCGCTGAGGTTGCCTCCCGCCGCCTCCATCGCCGCGGCGATCAGCCGCCGCTCGTACTCGGCCAACGGCTCGATGTCGTCGGGCCGGCTGGGCAGCGGGATCATGCTGCCGGGCGTGCTCAGGTTGTCGGACTGCCGCACGGGCAGCGACGGGATCCGGAGCCTCGTGATCAGAGGGCCCTCGGTGCGCACGGCGGCCGCGACCAGCACGTTGTCCAGCTCGCGGACGTTGCCGGGCCACTGGTGGCGCCGCAGCATCCCGATGAGGTCGGGGCGCAGCTCCTTGACGGGCGCCCCTTCGCGGCGGGCGTGGCGCCGGAGCAGGGCCGCGGACAGCCCCGCGAGGTCGTCCAGGCGCTGGCGCAGCGGCGGGACCACGACCGTGACGACCGCGATCCGGTAGTACAGGTCCGCACGGAACCGGCCGTCGGCGACGGCTTGCTGCAGGTCCAGGGATGTGGCGGCCAGCAGCCGGGCCCGCAGCGGCACGGTGCGGTTGCCGCCCAGGGGCTCGAACTGTCGCTCCTGCACCACCCGCAGAAGCTTGCTCTGCAGGGGCAGCGGCAGGTCGGCGACCTCGTCGAGCAGCATGGTGCCGCCCGCCGCGGCCTCGAACTTGCCCAGGCGGCGGGCGTGGGCCCCGGTGAAGGCGCCGCGCTCGTGGCCGAAGAGCTCGGCCTCCAGGAGGTTGTCGGGGATGGCGGCGCAGTTGACGGCCACAAACGGCTCGGCGGCGCGGACCGACAGCTCGTGCAGGCGCCGGGCGAGGACCTCCTTGCCCGTCCCGGTCTCCCCCAGGAGCAACACCGGCACCGACGAGTGGGCGATCTGATCGATGGCGCGGAGGAAGACTTGCATCCGCGGGGAGTTGCTCCGGGCGAGCACTTCGCTCACGCCTTGCCTCCCCACATCGACGTCGCCCGCATGGACGCGAGGGGCGGGGGCGGGGGGAGCTCGACGGTGAAGCGGGCGCCGCCGCTGCCCCGGTTCTCGGCGCGGATGGTGCCGTTGTGCTCGGCCACGATCTCCGACGCGATGGCCAGGCCCAGGCCGACTCCCTTGCTGCGCATGGCGTTGGCGCCGGCCTGCTGCCAGGGCTCGAACACCGACTCCAGCCGCTCCGCAGGGATGCCCGGCCCCTCGTCGGAGACCCGGAACGAGACCCCGCCCCCGGCGCGGCGCCGGGCCTCGAGGCGGATGGTGCCCCCGGGGGGCGAGAACTTGATCGCGTTGCCGAGCAGGTTGACCAGCACCTGCACCAGGCGGTCGGCGTCGCCCACGATGTCGGGCAGCTCGTCGTCGGCGTCAGGCACCAGGAGGACCTCGGCCTGGCTGGCGAGGGGGACGACGGTGTCCCGGGCCTGCACCAGGACGGCGACCGGGTCCAGGGGTTGGTGGGCGCGCTGCCGTCCGCCGGCCTGCATGCGCGCGAGCTCCAGGACGTCGGCGACCATGGTGCCCAGCCGCTCGCCCTGCTTGCGGATGATGTGGGCCAGTTCCTGGACCTCGGGGGAGGCCTCCACCGAGCTGCCGGTCAGCGACTGGGCGAAGCCGACGATGGCCGTCAGGGGCGTGCGCAGCTCGTGGGCCATGACGGCGATCTGCTGGTTCTTGCGCTGCAGGGCGTCGATGAGGCGCGCGTTCTCGACGGCCACCGAGGCGGCGTCGGCGCACGCGCTCAGCAGCTGAAGCTTGCGCTCGCCGGCGTCCGACGCGGCGGTCTTGCTGTCGACGTACAGGACGCCGAGCAGCTGGTCGGCACGCTGGATGGGCGCGCAGAAGATGGAGCGCAGGCCGGCGGCGACGATGGACTCGGCCTGGGCGAAGGAGTCGTCGTCGAGGACGTCCAGGACCGACAGGGGGGTGCGGGTGGCGATGACCCGTCGCGTCACCGAACTGGACGGCCCGTGCAGATCGATCTCGATTCGGTCGCGGCCCAGCTGGCGGCTGGTGAACAGGTCGGGTCGGCCGGCGTGATCGAGCAGCAACGCGTAGCCCCGCTCTTCCCCGAGCAGCTCCAGGGCCTGGTCCAGGACGCGCTCCAGCAGCGCTTCGAGGTCCCGCTCGCGGGACAGCGAGAGAGCCAGCGCCTGCAGCGCGTCGACCCGGGTCTCGAGGTCGTCGAGCTGGTTGCGCTGGGCGGCCTCGATGTGACGCTTGAGGCGCCGAGCGCGGCCCAGCTCGTTGCGGGCGGGGAGCGTGGCGAACAGGGGCTCGGCGGCGTCGAGCACCTCTTCGGCATCGACGGGTCGGTCGGCGGCGACCAGGTTCTCGGCGAGGCGAAGGCGCATCCGCGCGGCCTCGAGTCCGTTGCCCGCCTCGTCGAGCTCGTTGGCCAGCTCCTCGGCCTCGTCGCCTGCTTGCTCGGCGCCACCGGTGCGGAAGCGCAGCAGCGCGTCGAGCCCGTCGAGCAGGGTCATCTCCCCGCGAGCGCCGGCGGCCTCGGCGGCCTTGCGGCCGGCCTCGATGGCGGGGGCCACCTGGTCGTAGCCGCTGCCCCGGTCGAAGCGCATCTGGGCGACCCGGCGCCACGCTTCGGCGGCTTCGTCGGGGTAGCCGCGATCGTTGCTCTGCCGGATGGCCTCGGCGTAGCCCATCTCCGCGGCCCGCGGATCCCCGCGCACGGCGCTGCACTCGGCGAGGTTGCCCAGAACCGTGGGCTCCAGGCGGAGGAGCTTGAGCTTTCGGGCGAGGGTCAGCGCGCGCTCGAAGGCGCCGCGGGCGCGAGCGAGCTGCCCCGTGTCCCGGTAGAGGCAGCCCAGGTTGTTTCGGGCGCTGGCTTCTTCGGCCTGGTTGTCTGCTCGCTGCAGGAGCGCCAGGAAGCGCTCGAAGGCGTCGATGGACAGCAGCCAGTTGCCGCGCAGGTACTCGACGATGCCCAGGTTGTTGTGCAGGCGCGCCTCGTCCAGGACCCGGCCGCTGGCCTGGAGCAGCCCGATGGCCTCCCGGTAGGCGTCGGCGGCGTCGTCCATGCGGCCTTGGAGGCGGAGGCTCGTGCCAAGGGCGGCGAGGAGCGTGCCGCGAAGCCCGCCCGGCGCGTCGTCGGGCAGCCGCAGCAAGGCGCCCCGGGCGCGGCCCTCGGCGTCGTCGGCCTTGCCCTCCCGCCAGTCGCAGTTGGCGAGCACCACGACCCAGGCGATGCGGTCGTGCAGGGCGGTCTCGGGGCCGAGATCGGTCCGCTCGGCCATGGCCCGCACCTCTTCGTGCCGGCCGGTCATCAGCAAAGCGTGGGCGCGCGCGGTCCGGGCGCGGGAGCGGTCGCCCGGCGTTGCGAAGTCGCGGAGCAGATCGGCGGCGCCCTCGACGAGGGTGAGCACGCCGGCGTAGTCGCTGGCGTGCAGCCGGGCCGATGCCTCCTTGGACAGCGCGGCGGCAGCGGCGTGGTCGTCGGTGGCGAGCTCGCGCACGTGGCGGAAGTCCACGGCGGCGTTGGCGGGGTCGCCCAGGACTTCGTGCAACCGGGCGCGTTCGTTGAGGAGCGGGACGACGAGGGCGGGCAGGCCGCTGGTCTGAACGGCGCGGAGGGCCCGGTCGATCACGCGCCGGGCGGCCACGGGCTCGCCCAGGTCGAGCAGGCCCCGGGCGCGCTCGAGGGCCTCGTCGGCGAGGGTTCCGGCGTGGGGGACGGTGCGCAGGGTGGGGGAGGACAGCAGGCCGAGGATGGAGTTCTCGACGGCCAGGGCTTCCCACCGCCAGCTGCGCTCCGAGGCGAAGACGAGGCCGTCGCGCAGGAGCATGCGCAGGGCGTTGATCAGGGGGCCCGGCAGGCCACCGAGGTGGCGGGCGAGCAAGTCGGCCAGCTCGGCTCCGTCGGCTACGGGTCCCAGCGCCTGCCCGAGCCAGCGCTCGGTGTCGGCGGGGGTGAACCGAGGGAGCCGCAGCACCGCCGGGGGCGGGGCGCCCAGGGTCGCGAACTGCTCGACGAGGGGGTCGAGCTGTTCCTCTTCGACCACGAGCACCGCGCCGCGGTTGCGGGCGGCCAGGGCGATGAGGGTGCGGCCCACCGCGCTGTCGGGCTCCAACTCGTCGATCAGCAAACGCGTGTTGTCGGGGATGGTCGCTTGGGCGGCTTGGGCCAGGCGCGCCTGCCAGGCGAGCAGCTCCTGGCCGTGGGAGTGCGCGGCGTCCTTGTCGGCTTCGGGGGGAGCTCCGGGGTCGTGGCCCGCGCCAGCGAGCAAGGCTCGCAGCGCGCGTTGGGCCGACGCGAGGTTCTCGCCGAAGGACAAGGCGCGCACGGCGGTCCCGCTGGCCCTCAGTTCGTCGTGCAGGGCGTCGAGCAAGGCGGTGCGGCCGCTGCCGCGGACCCCACACAGGGCCACGGGGCGCCCGGCTTGCAGGGCGGCGCGGGCTTCGGCCAGGACGTCTTCGCGGGCGATGAGGGCGGTGGGGGCGAGGCGCTCTTCGGGCTCCCCGGGGCGCCCCAGGGTCGTGCCCACGATGGCTTCCAACCGAGCCAGGGCTTCGCGGGCGGAGCTGGGACGCAGCGCGGTTTCGCGCTGCAGCAGGTCGGTGAGCCAACGGGCGACGTCGTCGGGGACGTCTTCGGGGAGGCCCAGGACGGCGGCGTCGGCTCCAGCGCCGAGGCCCGGGCGGGTCGAGTCGGCGGGGAAGGGGAGCTCGCCGGTCAGGGCGGTGGCGGCGAGCACGCCGGCGGCGTAGAGGTCCGAGCGGGCCGACGGGGAGTCACCGCCCAGGACCTCCGGCGCGATCCAGCCGAGTGTGCCGCGCAGCCCGGTGGCGTCGCGGGCGGCGCAGGTGAGGCCGAAGTCCAGCAGGGTGACTTCGGCGTCGTGGCTGCGGTGCAGGACGTGATCGGGCTTGAGGTCGCCGTGCACCCACCCCCGCTCGTGCAGGAATGCGAGCACTTCGAGGAGGCGAGCGACGCGCGGCAGCCAGGTGGGAAACGGCATGGGGCTGCCGACCCGGCCGAAGCCCCGGCCGGTGGCGACGGCCATGGAGAACCACGAGCCCCCGTCGGGCGTCCGCCCCAGGTCGAGCACCTCCACGATCCCGGGGTGCCGGAGCTGCCGCAGGGTCGCAAACTCCGACGGCGGCTCGCCCGGCGGCAGGACCTTGATGGCCACCGGGTGCCCCAGCTCCTGGTCGTCGGCGCGCCAGACGCTGCCCTGAGCGCCGCCGCCCAGCCAGGTCAGCCGTCGGTATCGAGTCCCCAGTCGCGGCGCGTCTTGCACGGCGTTGCCCATCCTGTCCCCTGCGGTCTCCCGACCACCGCGAGAATAGCGAGCACCATCCATTCGTAGAGGGCGCGTCGGGGACTCGTGCGGGCTAGATTCGAGGCATGTTTTTGAGCCACCTCATGAAGTCCCTCCGCATGCCCGCCGCCGCCGACGCCCCGCCGGGTCGAGACCA
>Ga0055584_100002747_pt1 | contig 17445 bp, 13 predicted proteins | sample OSDHelmetaG_FD_58716 | JGI IMG/M metagenome (GOLD analysis project Ga0055584, IMG submission 58716) | Pelagic marine sediment microbial communities from the LTER site Helgoland, North Sea, for post-phytoplankton bloom and carbon turnover... | ecosystem: Environmental > Aquatic > Marine >... | reverse complement strand
ATCTGCTGCGAAAAGTCTTTCGCCAGCCTTAATTATTCGATCTTCTGCCTCATAGGATGTGTCGTCGTCCCGGTAGAATATGTCGATGTCTTTGACGCCATACATATCCGGTTTGCCGGTCAGCCTGTTCCAAACCTGGTTGTAGAGTGCTCCTGAAACGATCCATGAGTCAGTCAGGTTGAGTTCTCTGAGAACCTCCAACGTTCGCCAAAGGACAGGCGTTGTTTGGATGATTTCTCTTAAGGTTTGTTCTTGCTCATCCTGGCTTAAGTTGGCGTAGCGCAAATGGTTCATTTGGAATTAGTCTTCAAAGATTGCGACTGCGCGTGTGAAACCTGCTGAAGCGCCTTTGATTTTCCACGGAAAACAGGAAATTTCAAATCCGAACGCGGGTAATGTCTCCAGGTTTGAGAGCTTCTCTATGTGACAATAGCCGATGTCTATGCTGGCTCTATGCCCTTCCCAAATGATGGAGGGGTCTCCTGTCGCTGCAAAGGACTTCGCTGTGTGAGCAAAAGGAGCGTCCCAACTCCAAGCGTCAGTGCCGGTTACTCTGACGCCCTGCTCAAGGAGAAACAGGGTAGCCTCTCTACCAACGCCACAGCCTTTCAGGAGATAGTCGTCCTCACCGTAATGCGCACCGGCGGAGGTATTCACAACGACAATATCCAGCGGTTTGAGTTCATAACCAATCCGCTTTAGCTCATTCTCTATGTCCGATGTTGTTACAACGTATCCATCGTCGAAATGCCGAAAGTCTAGTTTTACACCTGGATTGAAACACCATTCCAGGGGAACTTCGTCGATTGTTATAGCCCGTTCCCCTTTGTTCATAGTGGAATGGAAATGATAAGGAGCATCGAGGTGGGTGCCGTTGTGCGTTGCAATCTCTAACCGCTCGATGGCCCAGCCTTCGCCGCCAGGTAATTGTTCGCTTTTCAGACCTGGAAAGAAACTTGCCATTTGTTCAGCGGACGCCTTGTGATCGATATAATCGATCTTTGGCAACATCATTTCAGGGTCAGAAATAATGTTGGCTTCTAGAGCGACAGATAAATCGACGATACGACGAGCCATTAGGTGCTGCTCCGCGAAAAGAACTTTAGGAACCGTCCGTCAATAAACAGCAATCCTGCCCCAATGATCAAGGCCCCAATGACTTCTTTTGCTTTGATTTCCTCGCCTAAGAAAATGTTTCCGAGTGCCATGGCTGATATTGGGATTAAAAGGGTTACGAGCATGACATTGCTTGCGCCGGCACGAACCAGGATTTTGAAGAAAACGATGTAGGCCAAAGCTGTTGCAAATACAGCGAGCGCCAATAAGGAGAAGATGACTTGGTTACTTGGCATCGGCAGCGTCCAGGGTTGGTCAATGATTGCGACCACAAACACCATGATGAATGTTGATCCGATCAGTTGGCAGGTTGCCGATTTTATGGGTGCTACACCACCAAGGAAGCGCCGTCCCCACAAAGCGGCAAACCCATATGAAACAGTACCCAACAGACACAGAATAATGCCAAAGGTTTGCTCAGGAGAGACCGCTTCGTCAAACCCACGCAAAACTGCAACGCCAACAACGCCGAACATTACGCCAATTGTCCGGAGAACGGTCAGTCTTTCATCGCCAAACGAGGCCAGTATAACAATGGCACAAAGAGGTGTCATAGCGTTGATGATGGAAGACAGACCGACTGTAATGTAAGTTTGTCCCCAAAAAATGAAACCGAAAGGCAGGACGTTGTTGACCAATCCCATCATGAGGAAGGGGAGCCAGTCTTTCAAGTTCTTGGGCAAGGTGTGTTTGTAGATGAAGAAAATGGGCAAGAGGACCAGTGCGGCAACGGAAACCCTGAACAACACCACTGTTAGTGGCGGTAGTTCTTTGACGGCAATGCCAGCAAAGAAGAAGGCACCACCCCAAAGCAGTGAAAGAAATATTAGGAGGCTCCAATCGGTGCCATCCATCGTTTTTGGTTGATCGGCCAAATCGGAAATCCAGAACTAAAAGGTAAAAACCATCAATCGCATGAAGGAACGGTACCGTCTATCCGAATGTTGCAGAGTTACTTGGGCTTCGAAAGCTTCAAGAAATCATCTTTAGCCACTCATCTTCTGTGAGAAGAGTGACGCCCAGGTCAGCAGCTTTCTTTGCCTTAGAGCCCGCCCCTGGTCCTGCGATAACCAAATCTGTTTTTGCTGATACGGAACCAGATACTTTTGCGCCTAGAGACTCTGCTCGTGCCTTTGCTTCGGCGCGTGTCATTCGTTCCAGAGTACCGGTGAAAACAACGGTCTTTCCAGAAACGGGTGAAGAAGATTCCTCTTCACTGGGGACATCAACTTCCACTGTGAGCAAGTTCGAGAGTTCTTCCAGAACCTTCTGGCTTTGAGGCTCGGTGAAAAAATCCTTGATATCCTTAACAGCTGAGGGACCGATGCCGTCAATAGAGAGAAGATCTGTCTCTGCCTCTTCGTTAACCTCAACAAGCTTCTGCATAGATGAACGCCAGTTATCGAGGCTCTCATAGCGTCGTGCCAACAGCTTGGCTGTAGCTTGACCGACCTGACGGATGCCCAAAGCGTAAATGAACCGAGCCAAAGGAACCGTCGTCTTCTCGCGGATGGCTGTTTGAAGATTAGAAATGGAGAGCTCACCCCAGCCTTCACGTCCTTCCAACAGTGCAGGGTTTTCAGCCAAAAGGAATATGTCTGTGGGGGTTTTTATGAGGCCCTCAGCAAAGAATGTCTCGATATTCTTATTGCCAAGTCCATCAATGTCGAAGGCGTCTCGGCTAACAAAGTGTTTCAATCGTTCGGCAACTTGCGCACCGCAGACTAGTCCGCCTGTACAGCGGAGCACTGCCTCATCATCGCCACGGACGGCTGGACTGTCACAAATCGGGCAATGGTCTGGGAAAGAATAAGGGCCAGGACGACCTTCGCGGTCCGGATCCAAAACCTCGACAACCTGCGGGATGACGTCTCCGGCTCTCTGTATTAGGACGCGGTCGCCTTCACGGATATCTTTGCGTGCGATTTCGTCAGGGTTATGCAGAGTGGCACGCGAAACGACTACGCCACCGACAGTGATGGGCTTGAGATTAGCAACAGGTGTTAGTGAACCAGTTCTGCCGACCTGGATGGTGATCTTCTCAAGGATTGTTTCAGCTTTTTCAGCCGGAAATTTATGCGCTATCGCCCAGCGTGGGGCGCGGCTGACCATTCCCATTCGGCTCTGCCAGTCGAAGCGATTGACCTTATAAACAACGCCATCAATATCGTAGGGCAGATCGGGCCGTTGGTGACCAATTTCACGGTAAAAGTCGAGAGCTGCTTCAGCGCTGGTACATTTCTGAGTAAGTGGGTTGACCACAAACCCATACGTCTTGAAGGCTTCGAGAAGATCAAAATGATTGTCGGCAACAGGGGCAGAAACATCCCCAAGAGAATAAGCGAAAAACCGAAGTGGGCGTTGGGCAGTGATCGAAGGATCCAATTGACGTAAGGATCCTGCTGCTGCATTTCTGGGATTTGCAAACGGTGCTTTACCTTGGTCTTCCAACTCTCTGTTCATTGAAGCAAAATCATCGTGGGGTAAGTAAACTTCCCCCCGGATTTCGATGGTAGAAGGCCAGCTCATCGTTGAAAGTTCAACTGGGATGTCGTCGATTGTTTTAAGGTTGTTTGTGATGTTCTCACCGACTGAGCCATCACCTCGGGTCGCACCCGTTTTTAAGACGCCGTTTTCGTATGTGAGTGCTGCTGATAATCCGTCGATTTTCGGTTCTACCACCATGTCCACTGGCTCGTCGCTGCCAAGACCTAGAAACCGCCTAACCCTGCCATAAAACTCAACGATGTCATCGTCACTAAAGGCGTTGCTGAGGGAGAGCATGGGAACGCGATGCGAGACCTTCTGAAAACCTTTCGATACAGGCGCGCCAACCTTGTCGCTAGGGCTGTCCTTGCGTTTCAAGTCAGGAAATTTAGCTTCAATGGCGAGGTTTCGATGGCGAAGGAGATCATAGTCACCGTCACTGATCATTGGCTTGTCGTGCTGGTAATAGAACTTATCGTGCTGTTTGATCTCGACTGAAAGGCGAAGAAGCTCTTTCTTTGCCTGTTTTTCGTTTAGATCTTCGACAGATAATTCCTGCGCATTGGGCATTAGGATGCCTCGATCAATCGGCTTGCTGCTGCCCTTGCTTCAGGGGTGATTTCCGCCCCAGAAATCATTCTGGCAATCTCTTCTAGGCGTAACTGCTCTTCGAGTTCTGAGACTGAGGTCGTTACTTCTTGATCGCTGCCGGATTTTTTGACTTGGAAATGGTAGCGTCCTTTTGCAGCGACTTGTGGACTGTGTGTGATCACCAAAACTTGCAGATCTTCACCGAGACGGCTGAGCCGTTCACCAATGGCTGCAGCAGTAGCTCCGCCAACGCCTGAATCAACCTCATCGAAAACAAGAGTGGGGACTGGTGAGGTTGCAGATAGTGTGACTTTGAGAGCCAGCAGAAAACGAGATAGTTCACCGCCCGAAGCGACTTTAGCCAATGGTGCAAAATTTGCGCCTGGGTTCGTTCTCGCGAGGAACTGAACTTTTTCTTTGCCGTTGGCACTCCACTGGTCTTCTTCGACGCTTTCGATTGATACCATGAGGCGGGCTAAGTCTAGCTTCAGTTCGGGCAGTTCTTTGTTAACGCCCTGCGCTAGCCTTTCAGCAGCTTTCGCTCGTTTGCCACTTAACTGATCAGCTTTTGTTGAGAATTCACTTTTGGCCTTTTCGAGGTCGGACTTGAGTTTGTCTAACTGTCTACCCTGGTCAGAAATAGAGTCGAGCTTGCCTCGAAAATCTCTGGTAAGTTTAGGAAGTTCGTCTGTTGTAACGCGATGCTTGCGAGCGACATCGCGCAAAGCATAGAGGCGGTCTTCAATTTCTTCCAAGAGACCCGGGGCAACGTCAGCAGAGTCAGACACAGTCAGCAATTCTGATACTGCGGTGTCCAGTTCCACGGACACTCGGTCAAGAGCCTCAATGGCTTTTTCAAAAGATCCCGGCGCTTTTTCATTAGCCCGGTCTAAAACACGTTGTGCCTCACCAATTTTGTCACTGGCACTACCGTTTTCGGTCAACAGCGCGCTTGCTGTAGCTATAGCTTCTGAAACCTTCTCAACATTCATAAGCATCACTCGTTGTTCAACGAGTTTTTGTTCTTCGCCGTCTTCCGGAGCTAGTTTTTCTAGTTCCTCGGTTGAATGCTTGAGGAAGTCTTCTTCTTTTTCCGCTTGTTCAATTGCGGCTTCGGCGCCCTGCAGAGTAGATCTAGCGTCTAGAAATTTGTTCCACGCTACAGCTGTCATTTTCGCGAGGTCGGTGGTCCCGCCATATGCGTCAAGTAGCTCTCTATGGGTTGATGTGTTCAACAATCCATGTTGTTCGAACTGGCCTTGGATCTCTGCTAGGCTTTGGCCAACTGTTCGAAGAAGGGAAACAGACACCGGCTGCTCATTAATATAAGCGCGGCTACGGCCTTCTTCATTGATAACACGGCGCAGAACAACTTCGCAGTCCTCGCAATCGATGTCACGTTCCTTGAGAAGGTCCCAAACCGAATGGTCCGCGTTTGGTTCAAACATTGCGGTTACGCTGGACTTCTTCGCGCCCCTTCGGACCATGCCGCTTTCGGCGCGAACACCGATGGCCAACCCCAAGGCGTCGAGGAGAATTGATTTACCCGCGCCGGTTTCACCTGTGAGCACGGAAAGCCCTGGCTCAAACTGGAGGTCCAGTTTGTCGACCAAAATAAGTTCGCGAATGGAAAGGCTCGCGAGCATTGGGCTAAAAAACCTTCTGAAAAGTCTTCTTCAGCCAAGAAGTTGGCTTGGACTTAGGTGTCAGGTTTTGGCCTTTTAGCAAAGAATAGCTGTCTCGATACCAAATCGAACCTGGAAAGTTGTGTCCCAGTACGGCAGCGGCGTTTTGGGCTTCATCTACGATGCCAAGAGCTAAGTTCGTCTCAACAATTCTATGAAGCGCTTCTTGAATGTGATTTGTTGTTTGATAGTCTTCTACGACGCGTCGGAATCGGTTCAAAGCCGCAAGGTTGTGATTCAAATTCTGATAATACCGACCAATGGCCATTTCTTTACCGGCTAACTGATCGGTTGTTAAATCAAATTGAATACGCGCATTTTGTGCATACTTTGAATTGGGGTAGCGGCGGATCACATCTTTTAGAGCCTCAGCGGCCTTTAGAGTGATAGCCTGATCAAGCTTAACGCCGGTGATTTGTTCATAGTAGTTTTGAGCGCGCATGTAATAAGCATAGGCAACATCGGGGTGGCCAGGATGCAACTGGATAAATCTGTCTAGCGTCAAAAGAGAATCATTATATCGATTCTCTTTGAAATATGACCAAGCTGTTAGGAGTTGGGCCTTAGTTGCAAGTTCAGAGTAGGGATACAGCCGTTCCAACTCAATGTACTTAGCAGCAGCATCCGAATAATCGCCTGTTTTCCGTAGCTGCTCCGCCTGCCCAAACAAGGTCTCTGCAGAAGGATCTTGTCTTACTTTTTCTTTGCCGGAATTGAAAAGGCCACCAAAGAAACCACTGTCAGAATCTTCGTCAGAAGATTTACTGCCACCACAACTGGTTAGAAAAAGGGCAAGAAAGCAAAGCGTTATCAGGCTTTTCCAGGAGGACAAATAGTCTCGATACATTCTGTAAACTCAATAAAGGATATAGCTAGCTTGTCTATATGGCCAAAATCACGAGTAGACTGTTACAGTCTACTAATCCAATTCACAGATTATAGGGCTTATAGTCGATTCATACAAGCCCAAGAGAAGGCATCAATTTAGGCGACACCAACAAGCTTTGTGACAGGAACAGAGGTGGCCGCCACTTTATCGTCTCTCTCAACAGCTTCTTCAAGGGACCAAGAATCTGGATTTACAAAAAGCTCCTGGAGAAGAGCAGAGTTAACTTCGTGGCCCGCTTTGTAAGCCCAGAGATGTCCCTCGATCTGATACCCAGCCATGTAAAGATCGCCAACTGAGTCGAGCACTTTGTGGCGCACGAACTCGTCTTTGTAGCGAAGACCGCCGTCGTTCATGACTTTACCGTTGCTGATGACAATGGCGTTCTCTAAAGAACCGCCCTGCGCTAGCCCAATAGAGCGCAAATATTCTACATCCTGCAAAAATCCAAATGTCCGAGCTCGAGAAATTTCATATTTGAATGTTTCTTCAGTAATCTGAATGCCGAAGTGCTGATGCGCAATTTGTTTTGTCGGGAAGTGGATTTCAAAATCGATGAAGAAACCTTCAGCAGGAGAGAGAACCGCACTGCGTTCTTCGTCTTTGTAGCGAATGGTCTCGTGAATCTTGATCACTTTACGCGGAGCGTTTTGTTCAATGATCCCAGCACATTCGATTAGAAAAACAAAAGGCGATGAACTTCCATCCATCGCCGGTATTTCTGGGCCGTCTACGCGGACTAGAACATTATCGATTTGCATGCCGCGAAGTGCCGCCATCAGGTGTTCCACTGTCGCTATTGAAGCGCCGTGCGAGTTCCCGATTTTAGTACAGAGTTGACGATCAACAACACAATCGTGAGTAACAGGAATGAAACCGTGTCCAGAGGCGGCATGGAGACATTCAAAAACGATACCTGTATTAATGTCTGCTGGATGAAGAGACAGCTTAATGTGGGCTCCGCTGTGAAGGCCAACGCCTGAACAACTGATTGGATTTTTAAGTGTCCGTTGCATTAAATTCCCAAGGTCAACGCTTTTTGTGCGCATAGCAAAATGCCTTTTCGGCTTAATTACGGCAAATTAATAGTATATTTAGTTTCAAACCCTACCGTTTTGGTCTGAACCCCCTTTATTGAGGCGGACTATAGGTGCCTCAGGGGTTCAAACCCAAATAAAACTTTATTACACTTTGTTACGCTGCCCCAATTTGGGACGTTGTAGTCAAAATTTAGTTCGCCTGCCGTCTTAAGAATGCAGGAATGTCGAGCAGATCTTCATCAAAGCTTTTGTCTTTGCTCTGAGCTGGCTTACCCCCTTGAACACCAACCAAGCGTGGTTGTGAATCTAGCCGCGCTGGGCGTGCCTGTTCTGCCTCGCGGAAATGGTTGCCGTTAAGAGTGGCGCTTGGTTCCGGGAAGTTTTGCTCCAGATCATCGTGATCTTGTTGCGCAAAAGGGCTGAAATCGTGAAGACGTGAGAAAAACCCCTTTCTCGTCGGCGCGTGATCGTGAGTTGAAGGTCTCTCAACAGCAGACATCGTTGCTGGTTGCTTTTCACCAAAAGTATCAGCGACTTTTTGCCTAGTCGGGATTTTTGCTTCGGCTACAGGCTGTGGGGCTGCCTGAGTTTGAGCAAAAAGTGGCATTTCTGCATGTGTTTCTTGTTCATTGTTCGAAACAGCAGCAGGGCGTTGAGCCTCTGACCCCAAGATCGCGCTTAAGCTAAAAGGATTGCCAGAAGAAGCAGCTACGACCTGATCGTCTGTGTCGACTGTGTCAATGTTTTGCTCAACCATGGGCGCTTCTGTCGAAACTTCAGTGTGCACAATGTCTGATTTGGCTGCCTGATTGGAAGAAACCCAATCAGAATTGACCGTTAAGCTTTCTTTAGGGGCCTCGACGTTCGTTGGAGGCGTTGTTTTCTGGCTAAATAAAGGGTTGGAGAAACTGAAAGTTTCACGTGTTTCTCGCTTTTGTTCTCTTTGTTCAGCACGAACCTCTTCTTGTCTGACTTCTTGAGGAGCGGGAGAGGCGACAATAGGTGCCGTCTGGATTGTCTTCTTGACGGTAGTTTCTGGTGCCATTGAAGAAGCCATTGCTTCGGCATTAATTCCAGTCGCCACAATAGAAACACGGATGCTACCAGATAGGTTTTCGTCAAACGCGCTTCCGAAGATGATGTTTGCTTCGGGATGCAATTCGTCTCGAATGCGATTTGCGGCTTCGTCAACTTCGAAAAGCGTCAGATCACTACCACCGGAAATGTTGATGAGAGCGCCTTTGGCACCTGAAATTGTTGCATCGTCGAGCAAAGGGTTCGCAATGGCGGCTTCTGCAGCTTCGACAGCGCGGCGATCACCAGCGGCTTCACCTGTGCCCATCATGGCTTTGCCCATGACGGTCATCAAGGAGCGAACGTCGGCAAAGTCGAGGTTAATCATACCGGGCATGACCATAAGGTCAGAAATGCCCCGTACGCCTGAGTAAAGAACGTCATCCGCCATCTTGAAAGCGTCAGAGAAGGTTGTCTTGTCATTCGCAATGCGGAACAGGTTTTGATTTGGAATGACAATCAATGTGTCAACCGCTGCTTCGAGCGCCTGAATACCTAAATCAGCTTGTTTGGAACGGTGCAAGCCTTCGAACTGGAACGGCTTTGTGACAACACCAATGGTCAGAATGCCCTTTTCACGAATGGCTTGAGCCAAAGCGGGTGCGGCGCCAGTACCTGTGCCACCGCCCATGCCGGCAGTGATGAAGACAAGATTGCAACCTTCGACGGCGTCCAGAACTTCGTGCAGGCTTTCTTGAGCCGCCGCTTCACCGACAGCTGGCTTTGAACCAGCACCAAGACCTTGGGTCGCGCTTGTGCCTAGCTGGATACGTCGCTCGCAATGAGATTGCGCTAACGCTTGCGCGTCTGTGTTTGCGACGACAAAATCCACACCGGAAAGTTTCGCCTGAATCATGTTGTTGACGGCGTTTCCACCTGCGCCACCAACACCTAATACAGTAATTTTGGGTTCTAGCCCTCTACTCTTCTGAGGGACACTCAATTGTAATGCCATTGTTCAAATACCTCTGCGCCAAATATGTTTTACGACCGATTTAAAAATATTTTCTTATCCAGTCCGAGATGCGGCCGCCGTATCCTGGTCTGTGTTCTGGGTCACCGGAATGAAGAGCGAAATTTGCTCTGCCCTGTGATTCTAATGCAAAGCGTAATACGCCTATTGCTGTTGAGTATTCTGGGCTTGCCACTAATTCTGGTGTGCCGCCGATTTCTGTTGGTTTGCCGATACGCACTTGTTTGTCGAGAAGCACGGATGCGAGATCACGAATGCAATGCATTTGAGCACCGCCGCCGGTCAAGACCACGTGCCTGCCGATGAACCGTCGTAGAGCTGGATTTTCTAATCGCTCTCGGATTTGTTCAAAGATTTCTTCAAGGCGTGGCTGAATGATTGAGATGAGCTGTGCGCGAGGAATCCGATTTTCCTCGTAAACGTTCTCTTCGCCCATGTGTTCAATTTCGACTGTCTCGCTCTCGTCGCCAGACACGCTGAATGCACTGCCATGTAGGGCTTTCAAACGTTCGGCAGAAGCCATTGTCGTCGATAAGCCCTTGGCGATGTCACTCGTGATGTGATTGCCACCGATTGGCACAACGTCGCTGTAAACTGCGGACATATTGTGGAAAACGGTGAGGGATGTTGTGCCAGCACCCATGTCAATGACTGTCACGCCAATGTTTCGCTCGTCGGGCAGGAGCGATGCAAGACCTGAAGCATAAGGAGAGAGCACAACTGATTTAACTTCCAGATGGCACTTCTCAATGCATGTGATTAAGTTCCTAACCGAAGACTGTGTTGAACTGACGAGGTGCAATTGAGCGGCCAGTGTTTGGCCATACATACCTCGAGGGTCGCGAATACCGCGCTCATTATCAACGGAATAGTCGATTGGAATAGTGTGCAACTGGAATCGGTTGCTTGAATTGAGTTCTGGAGACTTGCGGCCAAACTCGATCAATCTTCTCAAATGGCGCTCTGAGACTTCCTGCCCTTCGATGTCAAGTTCGACACCGATGAGGTGGGATGAAGGCTGGCCACTGGAAAGATTTACAAAAACCTCGTCAATCTGGGTGCCAGCCAATTGTTCAGCGGCGTGGACAGCATTCAGAATAGAACGCTGAGCAGCTTCCATGTTGACGATAGTACCGTTCTTAACGCCTCTGCTTTTTCTGTTGCTAAAACCAACGACAGACAGGCGATTGTCAGCATTGTATTTGCCAATCAAACAGCAGATTTTGGATGAGCCGATATCAAGGGCCGTCACGAGCCCTGACCGATGCTTTAATAAAGCATTCTTCATGGTCTTAAAGTTAACCTTTCAAATTAGTTGCCTTGCGGCTGACTCTAAAAAAATACCCGAGCCTGGGTTATAGTCAGAAGAAATTAAGCTTGAAATAATTGCTTATGTATTCTTCTCAATCTCCACCGAATCCGAAGATTCTTCTATTAAGCGCAGAACGACTCGGTCTGGCAAGCGTAAATCAACAGATTTGATCGCTCTATCCAATATTTTTTCATTATTGTGCAATTTTGCTAGTCTATGCCAGGCCTCCGCCACAGCTTCTTCAGGTAAAACGACTAAGATTTCGTTATCGAGCACCACTGTCCAACGCCGATTCGAAACTCGAATGGCTGACTTAACCTTCTGATAAAGTTCAGGTTGCTGCTCAAGGCTGGCTAGGAGTTGGGGCGCTGTTTTCGCAGCTCCTTCGCCAACAACGATGGGCAAATGACTATAAGATCTAACTGGTGCATCTGGAATGATGTCTCCACTTTGGTCGACAAGTGTATGGCGGTAATCCTTTTGCCAAAGAGCGAGGGGTTCTCTTTCCTTTATGTCTATTTTGAGCGTGCCGGGCAGCTGACGACGAATTGTGGCTGACTTCACCCAAGGCAAGGCTTCAAACCGCTTCTGCGCCTCGTGTGGGTCGAGGCTCAGCATAGGGCCGCCATTGGCTAATCCAACTGCTGCCACAACCTCCTCAACAGAAGTGTAATTTCTGCCATTGATTTGAACGTTCTCAACCTTGAGGCCCAAGGCGGAGGTGGCTGAATAGAGGCTTTGTGTCAGATAATACTTTTGAGCATCCATACGCCCGGTTTGCCAAGCCCAGATGCCCACACCAATAGCCGTCCCTAGCAATATTGCGGGTAGACTGACTGCTGCTGTGCGGAAAGCTACAAGCTTACGACTAGCGGATTGTTTTCTCTTGGCACGTGCCGCGGCAGTGTCTTCATGAGATTGAATTTTGGGTTTCGTCTTTACGTCGAAGACTTCAATTAGCCGTCGCATCGAGCATTCTCCACCATCCAGGCTGTGAGATCAGGAAAGGAAACACCAACGTGGGCTGCTTGCTCTGGCACAAGGCTTAAAGCGGTCATGCCAGGTTGGGTGTTTACTTCCAGAATATATACGTCGTGATTACCGTCATCATCAAATGAAACTCTGAAGTCTGCTCGACTAACGCCTCTGCATCCGAGAGCTTCATGTGCTGTTAGAGCTTGATTTGTAAGAGTATCCCATAGCTCCTGATCTATTGGGGCAGGGATCAAGTGTTCGGTTATGCCATCTGTGTACTTAGCACGGTAGTCGTAGAAACCAGTCTTAGGACGGATCTCTGTGACCGATAGTGCCTTGCCGTCCATCACAGCAACGGTAAACTCCCGTCCTTCTATATAAGCTTCAGCCATTACGCGACCACTTGGCTTGATGCCAAGATCAGGAGCGCCTTCACCAGATAGCGGCTGGTTATCACCCTCGAGGACAATGCGAACGCCTACTGAAGAACCTTCATCCACCGGCTTCAATACAAAGGGGCGAGGTAAGGGATCACCTTGGTTAAGATCGTCCTGCATCAGGATTTTGTCTTCAGCGCATTTGATGCCATGAGCGGCAAATACGCGCTTGGCGGCTGCTTTATCCATAGCCAAAGATGAGGCGAGGAGACCGGAGTGTGTGTAAGGGATGTTCAAGAGGTTAAGGACACCCTGGATGCACCCATCTTCACCAAAGCGGCCATGCAAAGCATTGAAAATGACGTCAGGCTTTACTTGCTTGGACAAGAGTTCGACGAGTTTGCACAATGGGACCCCAGCATCAACTTCTGTTACTTCATAGCCTTTCGTCCGTAGTGCCTCAGCGCAGGCGCGGCCACTATCAAGAGAAACCTCACGTTCAGCTGAATGTCCACCCAGCAGTACAGCAATGTGTTTAGCCATTGTTGGCTCCTTCGAAAGTGTTGACAGTTTTATTGTCTAGGAAATTTCCGATCCGTTTAATTTCCCAATTGAGGACAGTGCCTGAGGCGGCGTGAACTCTACGCCGCACTTCTTCGCCCAGAGTTTCGATGTCATGAGCTGAGGCACTTTCTTTGTTTATCAAGAAGTTACAGTGCATTTCGGATACTTGTGCTCCACCAATTTGGAAACCTCGACAGCCAGCTTCATCAACAAACTTCCAGGCCGAGTGACCTGGCGGGTTCTTGAACGTGCTGCCACCGGTTTTAGAGCGAATGGGTTGCGTTTCTTCTCTTTGTCTCTGAATAGCGACCAGACGTTCGGTTATCACTTCAGGGCTTTCTTCTGTGCCTTCGAAGGTTGCCTCAACAAAGATCCAGTCATTCGGGATTGTCGAATGACGGTAACTGTGGCCAAGATCTTCCGGCTTCAGATCGTGAAGTCGACCGCTAGGGTCGATTGCTTTTGCAGAGACCAGAAAATCTTTTGTCTCGCCACCATGGGCGCCAGCATTCATGCGTAACGCACCGCCAATTGTCCCAGGAACACCGACCAAAAACTCAAGCCCACCAATACCAGCTCGCTGAGCATGTTTTGCGACAATTGCGTCTAATGCGGCTGCTCCAGCAGTGATTCGTGTTCCATCTGTATGAATTTGGTTGAAACCTGATCCCAGTCGGATGACGACACCGTCGATGCCGCCATCGCGAACAATCATATTGGAGCCCACGCCAATGACAGTCGTCGGCACAATTGCAGGTTTGTTCGCTAAGAAATGCTGGAGATCTGCAACGTCTTTCGGCTTGAACAGGACTTGTGCAGGTCCACCGACGCGAAACCACGTTAGATCTTTGAGCGGTGCCGACTCGCGGTAACTACCCCGTACTTGGGGCAATGTCTTGAGAAGGGAAGTCATGCGGCCCCTCGTGATTGATCAAGGTCTTTGAGCTGCTGGGGCAGGGCGTAAGCCCATTGTGTAATGTTTCCAGCGCCAAGACAGATAACGAAGTCACCGGGCGATACTAACGGTGCAACTGATCTCGCCAGGTCGTCAGGCGAAGACAGGGCAAAAACTGATTGGTGTCCCCGACTGTGGATGCCCTCCACTAAAGCCTCTTTACTGGCTCCCTCTAGAGGAGTTTCGCCAGCTGCATAAACGTCAGCGATAAAAACATGGTCCGCATCGTTAAAGCAGGTGCAGAAGTCTTCGAACAAGTCTTGAAGCCGAGAGTAGCGGTGTGGCTGCATAACTGCGACTACATTGTTGGAACCTGCTGCGTTTCTTGCGGCACTTAAGACAGCGTTTATTTCAACAGGATGATGGCCGTAGTCATCAATGATAGTTACACCCTTGACGTCGCCAGTTTTGGTGAACCGTCGTTTAACGCCGCTGAATGTTGATAAGCCTTTGGAGATTTGCTCGTCCGTTAAGCCTAGCTCAAGGCCAATGGCGACGCCCACCAATGAGTTCTGTACATTATGCCGCCCAACCATTGGCAGAACGAGATCAGTGATAGTCCTAGCCGGCGATTTGCCTCTTGCGGAGATGGTCACAGAAAATCTGGAGTGATCGGGTAGGGTACGAACATCGATCGCTCTGATATTTGCCTGGGGGTTAAAACCGTAGGTGATCAAACGTCGGTCTGTAATCTTTGAAAAAAGAGACTGGACTTCAGGGTGGTCGGTGCAAAGAACGGCAAACCCATAAAACGGAATGTTGCCTACGAAAGTCTCAAATGCTTCATGGAGAGCTTTTTCTGAGCCATAGTGTTCCATATGTTCTGGGTCGATGTTAGTGACGACAGATACTGTTGCTGGAAGTTTCGTGAAAGTGCCATCACTTTCATCGGCTTCTGCCACAAGCCATTCGCCGTGCCCTAACCGGGCGTTAGTGCCATACTTGTTAATAATACCGCCGTTGATGACGGTTGGGTCAAGGTCGCCAGCGTCTAACATTGCAGCAACCAATGTCGTCGTTGTTGTTTTGCCATGTGTGCCACCAATGGCTATTGAACGTTTTAGGCGCATGATTTCGCCGAGCATTTCGGCTCTTCTAACCACTGGGACGAATCTCTGGCGGGCGGCAGCGACTTCTGGGTTTTCTGATTTGATTGCTGATGAAACAACAACTACCGCCGCGTCTTCAACATTGGCTGTGTCGTGACCAATATAGACCTTGATACCCAGTTCTCTTAAGCGCTCCACATTTGGACTGGCGCTTACATCACTGCCTTGAACTTTGTATCCCTGGTCATGCAAGATTTCAGCAATGCCACTCATGCCGATACCACCAATGCCGACAAAATGAAAAATACCAAATTCGATTGATACTTTGTTCACGAAGCGCTCTCCTTTTTTATTAGTCGGATAGTGGCATCAGCAATAAGATGAGCTGCATCGGGAAATGCAAGCGCACGCGCGCGTTGTCCCATGTCGACTAAGGCTTGTTTATTGTTTAAACATTCTGAAATCTTTGCCGTGAGAAACTCAGCGGTAAATTCAGGTTGTGGGACCAAGATAGCAGCTCCGTTGTTGGCCAGAGCTGTTGCGTTTTGCGTTTGATGGTCATCAGCCGCAAAAGGGTAGGGGACGAGAATAGAGGCTCTGCCCGCCGTTGTGATTTCCGCCACCGTTGATGCGCCTGCCCGGGAAATCAATAGATCAGAATCTGCAATGAGTTCGTCTACATTGTCAAAAAAGTCTCGCACAACGGCAGTCAAATTCAGCCCTTCATAGGCTTCTTCAACAAGCTGGAGGTCTTCTCCTCTAGCTTGTTGCACTATCGTCAACAGTTGCTGCTGGCTCTCGTCTAGAAGACTGATAGCCTTTGGTACTTCTTGCGACATCACGTGAGCGCCGAGACTGCCGCCCAATACTAGAAGGTTCAATCTGCCATCGGCGTCGTTCGTTTGAGGCCGAATAGACTGGAAAGCCTTTCTCACCGGGTTGCCCGCAACGAAGCACTTTTGCTTGGCCTCGGCGGTAAGGCCCTTCATATTGGCAGGCTCAAAGGGCAGAGCAACTTGATCGCAAAATTTGGCTAACAGTCGATTGGCTTTACCGATAAATGCGTTTTGTTCGTGAAGCAGACTTGGAATGCCAAGACTTTTCGCTGCTAACATCGGCGGTACCGAGGGGTAACCACCAAAGCCAATAACTATGCCTGGTTTAATCGATTTGAGGAGCCGTCTTGCCTTGAATGTCCCCCAAGCCAGTTGCATAGCAGAACCCAGTCTTTTGAACAGGGAGACACCAGCTAAGCCACCAGACGGAAGAACGTGAGTGATGTTGGCAGGGAAATTCGGTGCGATTTTTTGGCCCCGCTCATCCGTCAACAAGACAACGCCGTACCCTTTTTCTAACAATAGCTCAGCCACAGCCTGCGCAGGGAACAGGTGTCCTCCCGTGCCTCCGGCTGCGATAGCGATTGTAGTGTGGTTTGTCTGTGTCATATCTAGAAATGGACTAAGCTTAAATTGTGCAGTCTTTGTGCAAAAGCAGTTGCAATAAAGGTGAAACGATAAAGAGAGTTAGGGAACGAAATGGCTGAACCTTGGTGAAGGGCGACGTCTCGTGAACGCCAATACAGCTCCCATTCCAAATGCCATGGCTAAGAGTGAGGAGCCACCGTAAGAAATGAACGGCAAAGTCATGCCTTTTGTTGGGATCAAGTTGAGTGAAGAACTCATGTTGATGACCGCTTGCAGTCCGAATTGGAGCAAGATACCCGATGCCGCTAGCGTGATGAAGAAGTCTTCTTCTTTCATCATTCTTAGGAAGCCACGAAGAACCACGATCATGACTAGGAAGACAATAATGAAGCAAGCAATGGCACCGAATTCTTCGCCAATCACAGCGAACACAAAGTCAGCGTGAGCATCAGGCAGAGCAGACTTGATGCTGCCTTCCCCTGGCCCGCGACCAAAGAGACCGCCTTTACTGAAGGATAGGATTGATTGAGTAACCTGGTAGGCGTCGTTACCGGCAGGATCTAAGAAGATATCAATGCGTGTTTTTACATGAGGGAGGAGTGTGTAAGCGAATACCATTCCGACGGCACCGGCCATCACTAAGCCAGCAACCCAATATATACTAAGGCCCGCAAGAACGAGCTGCATTCCCCAGACTGCGGCGATCAACAATGTCTGCCCAAGATCAGGTTGTAGAATCAATAGAGTGACAACGAGGCCGAACAACAAGAACGAGATCAGATTGCCGGGGACAGAAGGTGTTTCTTTTTGAAGGGTGAACAGCCAAGCGGCGACTATGGCGAAGCATGGTTTCATGAATTCGGACGGCTGTAATGAAAACCCCAAAACCCCAATCCAGCGGGTTGCGCCATTCATTTCCGTGCCTGCGACTAGAACT
>Ga0055584_100002746_pt1 | contig 17445 bp, 8 predicted proteins | sample OSDHelmetaG_FD_58716 | JGI IMG/M metagenome (GOLD analysis project Ga0055584, IMG submission 58716) | Pelagic marine sediment microbial communities from the LTER site Helgoland, North Sea, for post-phytoplankton bloom and carbon turnover... | ecosystem: Environmental > Aquatic > Marine >... | reverse complement strand
CTACTACTAGATATTGCAAAAAATCATTCTGAAAAAGGTTATGATATAATGTTTGAAAGTGGTTACGGTGGAGAACACTGGCTAGCTACATTTGCTATTTATAACTTCTCAAAGTAAAATCTATCTTTCCTTCTCCAAGTATACTGTACCTATCATCTTATCTCTTCTTCTGACATAAGGGGTATTATAATATTCTACAGGAGTTATTTCATAATAATAGAAATCTGTCTTAACAATATCTGAAGTGAAAGAGTTCATTCCGTCCCATATCTTATCACTTCCCTGAATTAATCCCTCATATACAACTCTCTGGTATCTATCCATAATTTTAACCTCAAAACTTAAATCCTCCTCTAAAACATTTATATATTTTATAACAAAAAAGTCATTAAAATCATCTCCGTTGGGTGTGAAATAATTTGGAAGATTATATCTAGGAGTTCTTAGATTCTCAATATAGATGTATACCTTACCAAGTACCTCGCATCCTTCGTAGTCACTGACACTGTATGTTATAGTATCAAAAGGAATTGGAGACTCATCAAAATTATATGTTATAGTTCCGTCTATATTTGAGATAGCATCTCCAAATGTTGGTCCTGAAATAATTTTCACGCTAGTGGTATCAATCTGAGAATCAGGGTCTGAGTCATTATCTAGAACACGAATAATTCTTGTACTTGGGACACTTCCGTCAACAATAATTGAATCATCTTCAACAATTGGACAATCGTTTTCATAATTTATAATTATAGTAACTGTTCCTGTAGAATCACATGTAGCAAAGCCATCTTCTACATCAGATAATATATAATCAAAAGTAATTATTTCTGGACCAGGAGCAGGTATGTCATCAGGCGCTGAATAGGTGAATTTACCATCTTGTGTCCAAGAGAAACCTCCTAGACTTGGAGGTGAACTTATACTTATAATAAAATCATTACCCTCAACATCAAAGTCATTAAATACAAGAGAAGAGTCTATAACATCTCCCTCCTTAATATTAAATATATCATCAGACGGAATAGGACAGTCATTAACAGGATTTATACATAGCGAGACAGTTACTGTATCACTAGAGAGCCCAGTGTCATCTAATGCATAATATGTAAAGGAGTCAGTTGTTGACTCTCCACCATCATGAGAGTAAATAAATGTTCCATTAGGGTTTAATATTAGAACACCATGAAGAGGATATGTAACAAGTACAGCATTTAGAGTTTGACCACGATCATCATCAAAATCATTTGAAAGGATTCCGTCTTCAGAGAGAAGTACCTGAATAAAATCACCTTCATCTATACAGTCAAAAGAATCTTTTACTGCAACAGGTGGAGTATCAGGAACAGGGTCTATCCTAATAGTAACAGTCACTGTATCCCACGTACTACACTCACCGTCATTAAGAAGATAGGTGTACTCATCAATAAAGTTCTCACTATCATCATGGGTATAGTCAAAAGAACCATCAGGTTTCAGCACAACACCACCAAAAGATGGAGGATCTAATAATTTTATTTCTAGTATATCACAAGCATTTTGATCAGAATCATTTGATAAAACTCCATTAAATGGTCCAATATTTAAAACTCCCCCCTCATCTACTCCACTATAAAGATCGTCATTACCAACTGGACATTCATTTTGAATATTTATCCTTGCAGTATCTGCAACTTGAGTAGTATCTTCACCATCAGTAACAAAATATGTAAAGAAAGTTTCGTTGGGATTGTCAGAGCAGTCATGGTCATAGGAGAAAGTTCCGTCATCATTTAGAACAAAGGCACCATTCTCAGGTGGAGTATCTAAAATTACTGTCATAATATCTTGAGGGTCTGGATCATCACAATTTGCAAGAACTCCATCGAGGAGAGTTGTTGTAAGAACTTCACCCTCTAAAATATTATAAGTTTCCCCATCACAAATTGGAACTCTATTAAGAATTGTAATACAGACTTCAGTCTCTCCAGAGAGGCCAGGAGGAGGGCCATTTACTCCATCAAAAATCATATATTTAAAACAAATTTCATTAGGCGAATCAGAGCCATCATGTATATATGTAAATGAACCATCAGAGTTTAATGTTAATCCAGACACACTCGATAGGCCTAAAACTCTTAACTCATCAAGGTCATGATCTGGGTCAGAGTCATTAGATAAAAGTCCTAAGTTAAAAGGTATATCCAGCGTATCTCCCTCAAAAACTGAATAATTATCATCTACTCCAACTGGCAAGTCATTAACTCTATTAATAATTATAATAACAGTTCCAATACTCTCACAACCAGAAAGGTCAATAACCTTATACTGTACACTATCAATAGATGATTCAGATCCGTCATGAACATAATAGAATCTTCCATTAGGTAAAATTTTAAGGCTATCACTATGGTTAGCATTACTTGAACCTACTTTTTCAGCCCTTAAAGCATCTAACGAGTCTGGATCTGGGTCAATATCATTGAGTAAAATACCGACTGTATCTAATGTTGCACCCTCGTCAATATAAAAAGTATCACGAACTGCAAGAGGACAATCATTAACATTAATTGGCATAATAATAATTCTACCAAAGCCATCACTTTCACAGAGCTCACTCTCTATTTTATATTCTATGGTATCCCCTAACTGACTTCCGTCATGTACATATGTAAATTTTCCATCAAATTTTATTTCATCATTAATTAACGTCCCATTGTCCATCATATCTAATTTATAATCAGAAACGTATAGAGTGTCTCCACCTCCATCATTATCATTAATTAACACACCACAAAGAGTTCTCTCTTCACCCTCATCATACAGGTAGGTTCCATCTACCCATTTCCAACCACCTTTTGGCTCTTTAAAATATTTATCTGATACATCTTGATATAGTCCAAAATGAAGTTTTGAAGATAGCATTGTTGCTACAGTATCATTTTCTTCTTTAGTCTTTATCATCGCCAGATAACCACCGTTAGCTTGAGCATCTGCCTTTGCGGCATACCAAAGGAAGGAAAGGTTTGAACTAAAGTAAGAATGGCCATCATACTGCCCTAAAAATGTATACCCAGATTTTGAGGAGATTAACTGATCAACCTCTAACAAGTACCTTTGATTTAATGTTGTTTCTTTCTCATCATTCCATTTACCAGTTGCATATATCTCACCAATATTTTCATCACCAGAGCTGTTAGGTTCACCAGTATTCCAATTTTCATTATTTGAACCAGTATTTAATTTTTTGGTTACACAAGTATCTATTTTCAGTGTATCCCCCTCAGTAACATAGTATATGTCATCGACTGGAATTGGACAGTCAGGAACTGGGTTAATTATTATATAAACAGTAGTGGTGTCAGCACAATTAGATGAACCATCTTTAACAACATATTTTAGTGAGTCGATCAGAGTTTCAGAGTCGTCATGGATATATTCTATCTTACCATCTTTATCCAATGTAGCAATACCATGAAGTGGGTCAACAACTTTTTCAGCAGTTAATGTATCTTTTTCCTCATCAGAGTCGTTAACCAAAACTCCAGGAGCGTCTAGTGTCACAGTTCCGCCCTCGTCAACTCTAAGTGTATCGTTTACACCAATTGGACAGTCATTAACTGGTGTAATTACAATTGTTACTTTTCCAAGGTCAGTACATTCCCCATCTGAAAGTTCATAAATAAAATTATCTTCAAAGTCATCACCAATACCACTGTGGACATAGGTAAATGAACCATCTGAACCAAAGCTTGTTAATTCACCATCATCTGGTTTATTAGTAAGTGATGTAGATACTCCATAGTAAAGACTTAATATCTGTTCCTGAGAGACTGTGTCTCCTACAATATATATTTCATCCATCCTGCCATGAAATAAATTTCCTGAGAGGCTTCTTCCCATAAGTAATTGAGCAGAGACACCTGATAAGGATGTATTGATAAGATCTTCAGAATATATTTCATTCTTATTAAGGTACATCTTATAATTATTACCATTTTTCACGAAAACAAAATGATTCCAAATCCCTTTTAATTTAGAACCTCCAATCGGCCCTAATGTCTTTACTGTGTATCCTGATCCATTACCAATTCCAAGAGATAACTTCTCATCCTTAATTCCAATACTTAATCCTTTTTCCTTACCTCCAACAGTAAAGTTTAATATTGTCGGAGATTCAGTTGAGTCATTAAAAGATCTGAACCAACCAGAAATTGTATATCTAGATCTATTTAATGCTAAAATTTGATCGAAAACATGAACATATGAAGAATCACCATCAAACTCAAAAGCATTCCTGTCATGTGGTGGCTGGAACCTATCTGGAACTACTTTTGGTGACTTAGGATAATTTATTAAATATGGCTGAGAACCACATTTACCTCCAGTCAAACTTTCACAATTTGTAGGGTTTGGGAGAGTTACAGTATCAGGAACTCCGCCCATCATGAGACCATTAAAATTATTAGTACTCTGATCATCAGCCATCTTCCGTACAAGAATTGTAGGTACTGTGTCTCCATCAACCTCTAAACCTGGACCTGGAATTGAGTCATAAAATTCTGACATAGAGTAGAATGCAATTAGGCTATCTGTTATCTGAGGCCTGGAACCTATGTCCAAGTCAAAGTCATTACCCATTATCGCAGGAAAATTTCTGAAGGTACCATCACCACCACCAGGCAAACCTGAGATCGTTAGCGTGCCTCCCTCAGCAACTGTATAAATAGTATCAGTAGCAGTTGGACACTCATTTACAGATACAATATTTATATAAACTTTTACAGTAGAACATTCCCGTTGCATATCTCCCATTACATAAGTGAACATATCTGATGTTTGTTCCCCACCATCGTGCACGTATATAAATGATCCGTCTGGGTTTATTACGTCTCCCACAATGGTTCCAAATAATGGTCTATCTACAAGTGCTACATTTAGAGTGTCTCCCTCCTCGTCTATATCATTAAAGAGTACGCCTGTATATTTTTTATTACTTCCCTTATTTAACATGTAGTCATTGTAACCCATGTTTGCAGCGTCTGCTATCAAGGTTCCACCCTCATTTACCGTAAAGTAGTCAGTAAGACCTTCTGCGCAGGCATTGTCAGGACCAAAAAATAACGTTATGGAGTCTACAGAGCAGCAAGATATACCTACCTGGGGGACATCACATACCTCAACATATATCACGTCTCTTATATTTCCTGTACCATTATGTTCATAGGTAAATGACCCGTCAGCGTTAACAGTATAATCTTTTGCCTGAGGAGGGAAAGGATAAATTGGGTTTCCATCCACATCTAGAAGCCAGTTAGGCGACCCAGGCAGCAACTCCCTCATAAAAATAACATCCCCATCGGGATCAATATCTTTTGTAAGTGCTCCTCCTGCAGAATCTCTAGTAATTGTTCCACCTTCATCCATATCTAATATCCAGGTTGTGCCATCTGAAGCATATACTGTTAATGTGTCTCCTCCTGAATCTACGTTAACACTGTCAATAGAGATTGGGTTACCATCTTTGTCTGAAAGTGCCTCTATATAATCTTTGATTGGAGCTCCGTCTAATAAACTCAAGCTATTGTATCCATTCACTAGAGTAACTGGACAATCATTTACAGGATTCACAATAATTTTTACTGTGTCAGGGGGACTGTCACATACCCCGTCATTAGCATAGTATAAGAAATAGTCTAGCGACCCCTCACCTCCGCCATGAGTGTAGGTAAATGAACCATCTGCATTGACATCTACCAAACTTTTTTTACTGTCCTTGTGGTCTTCTAAGACCTTAGGATCCGAATCTTTAAAAGCATATATCACATCCCCATTAATATCACTATCATTGATTAAGAGACCATTAATTGAGTCTACAACTAATATACCACCCTCATCTACAACATAGGTGTCTGTGACAGTTGTTGGACAGTCATTAACTTTAATAACCACCTTACCATCAGACACATCAAAAACTCCAGGACTATAGATAATTGTTAATCTGTATTCAAATTCGTCAGTTTTTGGAGATGAGCTACCATTATGAGTATATGTAAAACTTCCATCAAGATTTAAGTTAAATGCGTTTCCTCCGCTAGTAATTGCCAAATTAGGAGAAGTTACTATTCCTGACTGACCCGTTGCTCCTGCTGGTACAGGATCATTAGAAAGTATTCCAGGAGCAATTATATTTATTGTACCTCCCACACCTACTACAAATGTATCTGCTACTGCCAGAGGGACAGAGTTATTAATCTGAATCATAATAACATCTTCAACTACACAACCTCCTCCATCAGTCACTTTATATTTAAAACTAGTATTTAATGGATCAGATCCTGTAACAAAAGGTGGAGCAGTATATTCTACAACTCCAGCAGTGGATAAAGTTATTGATCCAACTGAAGGGGATGTGATAAGCTCAAAATTAAGAACTAAGTCAATTCCCAAAGTGTACTCAGGATCTAAGACCCCAGCTGTAAGATCTCTTGATTTAACTTCTCCTTCGTTTACTTTAAGAGCTTCACCGTCTACGACTGGACAATCATTAACAGGATTAACACAAATTGACACCTGACCTGTTGCAAAAAATCCGTCATTGTCAGTTATCTTATAAGAGAAACTATCACTACCGCTAGGTGTCTCATTACCATTGTGTTGATAGCTAAAAGTTCCGTCAGAACATACTCCTGGCAGACCAGTGGTTGGACATGAGATAAATCCATTTAATGGAAATGACTGCTGCACTACACTAACAATTGGCCCCTCTTTATCAGAGTCATTTGCTAATAAACCCTTTGCAGGATCACTAATTATTAATTCTCCTCCCTCATCTACACAATCAGACCCTGAATAAGAATCATTTACTGCTACAGGGGGGGTTTCGTCATCAATAATTTTAATAATTGCCTTATTACCAATCTCATATGAAATATTTTCAGATGGAGGTGTATCAGAGAAGGTGTTATTTAATGTAATAACTATCCTCTCATTAGGATCTTGAATATTATCATCTATTGAACTTAGAATAACTTCTGTAGTTAAACTTCCAGCGGCAATAGTTACAATTTCTGTCTGACTACTAGAAAAATCTACATCTTTATCAGCTACAAGATTGGTGTTAACAGAAGGATCTAGACCTTCATAATTTAAAGCTATCTTAGAGTCCTTATCAAAAACTCTACTAAGAGTTATAGTAAGTTTGGCAACTCCACCATCTTCATCAATAGAGTCCTTATCAAGAGTGAAAGTTACTTTTGGAGGGTCATTATCAATAACTGATAAAGCGATTGAATCATTCACTATTCTACCTGGCCCCGTCTTAACATTAGTTAATTTTAGATAAAAAGACTCTGTGTCCTCATAGGCATTATCATCGATAGCATATATCTCAAAATCAGTAAAAGCATCTCCATCATTAATCTGAATAATTCCAGTAAAATTAACATCGGCATTGATGGCATCTCCTCCTGTCATACCAACTTGAACTTCTATATCTTGAGCAACGGCTTGAGGTATTTCAACTCTTAACTTACTTTTTGGAGAACCTTCTTCTAAAAGAAATGTATCTCCAGCCTGAAATTTCATTGATATCAGAAGATCATCATCTAATATGCTAACTGTCCTTTCATTATTTACAGAATGAATTGATCCAGAGCTTACACTAGCAATTTCAGCTTTTATACTTTCTTCAGTCTCCACATCATTATCATTAATTGATGTGAAAGTTAAGAACGCAGATGACGAGCCACTACTTATTGTAATTATCTTGTTATCTATATTAGTAAGATTTGTGATGCTATAGTCTGATGTGAGCGTTGCAGAACCTGATATAGTTAAAGCAACATTAATATTTGATGGGGCATTCATACTATTTCCTGATGCATCTTTAAGAGAAATTGTAAGTTTTGAGACGCCACCATTCTCCTCTATCGATAATTGGTCAACACTTAGATGTGCAATAGGTTCAGCTTGAGCTAATACATTAGCTGAATTAAGAAAAAAACATAAAATAAAAAACGATAAATATCTTTTCATTTCGTATATCTACAATCTACAAATATAAAGATTTAGTGTAGGCAAAAGCATAAAAATCACACTTTAATAACGTCGACGATATATGAAAATTTTATTTTTTATTAGCTAATTGACCACAAGCTGCGTTGATATCTTTCCCCCTACTCCTTCTGACACCTACATTTACTCCCTTATTATCTAAAAAATCAACAAAAGCATCAGTATTTTCTTGAGAAGATTTATCAAAACCTAAACCTTCAACCGGATTATATTCAATAAGATTAACCTTTGAAGGTATGTGCTTAGTGAACCTATAAAGTTTCTCAGCCTCACTTATACTATCATTAACATCTTTGAGTAATACATACTCATAAGTAATTTTATTTTTTGTTTTGGAGAAATAATATTTAAGAGAATCTCTAAGATCCTCTAATGAATTTGAGTCTCCTATAGGCATGATCTCATTTCTTATCTTCTCTGAGGCAGCATGTAGAGATAGCGCAAGATTAACTTTCACTTTATCATCAGCAAGTCTTCTTATCATCTTAGCAATTCCAGAAGTAGATAAAGTAACTCTCTTGTATGACATTTGAAGTCCCTCTTCAGATGTAATAAAATGTATAGACCTTATTACATTTTTATAGTTTAGAAGAGGTTCTCCCATTCCCATAAAAACAATATTTGTTAATGGTAGATCATAAAACTCTTTTGATTTATCACCAATAGCTACTACCTGATCATAAATTTCTCCAGCTGTTAAATTCCTTATCCTTCCTATTGTGCCGGTAGCACAAAATTTACAGCTAAGTGAACATCCAACCTGAGAAGAAATACATGCAGTCATTCTCTTATCTTGGGGGATCAAGACACCCTCCACAAAGTTTCCATCAAAAAGTTTAAACTTTATTTTAATAGTTCCATCAGTACTTTTTTCATGGTAATCTTCAGCTATTTTATTTATTGAAAAGTTTTCAATAAAAATCTCTCTGTTTTTCTTTGATAGATTAGACATATCGCTAAAGGAAGAACAAGCATTATTCCAAATCCAGGAATAAACTTGATTTGAGACATATGATTTCATACCGTGCTCTACACAGAATCTTCTAATATCCTCAATAGATAATTCTCTTATGTCTCTTTTCAATTTTTTTTATTTTTATACCAGCAAAGATATTAAAAGCATATATTTAAAAAATATCTATTTTAGTTTAATATGCTCCTGGAGAAAATAATTAAAAAAATCGGTGATACATGCTCTTGGCTCTCATTTATATTAGTGATTTTAATTTCACTTGATGTATTCCTGAGATATATTTTTAATTTTTCTAGTGCTTCTTTATATGAATTAGAGTGGCATATTTTTGCTGTAATTTTCATGATTGGATCTTCGCTTACTCTTCAGAAAGATGAACACGTGAGGGTTGATGTTTTCTATAATAAATTTTCAGATAAGGGTAAGAATATAATTAACCTTATTGGAAATATTATTTTCCTATTGCCTTTTAGCTTAGTAATATTCTATACCTCAATTCCTTTTGTAGAAGATTCCTTTAGAGTACTAGAATCTAGTCCAGACCCTGGAGGGCTGCCATTTAGATTCTTCATTAAATCAATTATTCCAATATCATTTCTATTACTCGCTCTTCAAGGGATATTAAATGTATATAAAAATTTAAAAAATTTATCAGATGGATAGCATACCTATAATCTTATTCTTGGTAGTATTTATCTTGATACTTTTTGGGTATCCAGTAGCTCTCACTCTTGGAGGGATTTCAGTTCTTGCAGGACTGATATTTTTTGATGTGGACTTCTTCTATCTTGTATCTCTAAGAATTTATGGTATTATGAATAATTTTGTCCTGCTAGCTGTTCCTTTATTTGTATTTATGGGACTAACACTTGAAAAATCTGGAATAGCTGAAAAACTACTAGAAACTATGGCCATTCTTTTTGGTAAAATAAAAGGTGGTTTAGCCTATTCAGTAATTATAGTAGGCGGAATGCTTGCTGCATCAACTGGAATAGTAGGGGCAACTGTTGTAACCATGGGGCTTATTAGCTTACCTACTATGCTAAGAAGAGGTTATGACCCAAGACTAGCAACAGGGGTAATTGCATCTTCTGGTACTCTCGGACAGATAATCCCTCCTTCTGTAGTACTGGTATTACTTGGAAGTGTTCTCAACATTTCCGTTGGAAATTTATTTACTTCTGCACTTTTACCAGGAATAACTCTGGTATTACTTTACCTAATGTATGTTGTTATTATATCTATAATAAATCCTTCTATGGCCCCAGCTATGCCAAAAGAAGTAGTAGAAGAGTTTAGGAAAAAGACTAGTACAATGGATATAATTAACGCATTTTTTCTTCCATTTATTTTAATTTTTGCGGTCTTAGGGTCAATCTTTATGGGGATTGCATCACCAACAGAAGCAGCTGGAATCGGGGCATTAGGAGCCTTAACTCTAAGTTATATTCAGGGAAGTATCAACCTTAAAAAATTAAAAGAAATTTCGGCTGAGACAACCAAGCTTACTTCAATAGTCTTTATGATACTACTAGGTGCAACTTCTTTCTCTTTAGTCTTCAGAGGTCTTGAGGGTGACAAAATACTAGTTGATTTAATCACCTCATCGAGCTTAAGTCCTGAAATATTTTTAATATATATTTTGATTACTGTATTCATTGCTGGGTTTTTCATAGACTTTATTGAGATAATATTTATAATAGTCCCTGTCATAGCACCAATTCTAATTGCATTAGATATTGACCTAATATGGGTAGGTATCATGCTAGCAATAAATCTTCAGACATCTTTCTTGACTCCACCTTTTGGGTTCTCTCTTTTCTATCTTAAAAGTGTTTCTCCTAAAGAAGTTAATACTTCAGATATATATAAAGGAGTTATACCTTTTGTTATAATTCAAGTTCTTTTTTTAATATTCTTATTTCTTAATCCAGAATATATTTATATAATACCAGGGTTTTTAGAGAACTATAACTCGTAATAAATTTTATCACTTACAGTTGACCAGTCTTCAAATGAAATTCTAAATTTTTCGTATGCCTCAAAAATTTTTTTGCTTTTAGGATCAGAATCTACCATCTCCTGAACTACTTCTTTTGTTTTTAATTTAAATGTATTTAAGACGTCTTTAGGGAATTTTCTAAGTTGGACGTTTTCTTCTTTTAGTAATTTATTTAGGTACATACTGTTCTTTGAATCAAACTCACACTGCATCCAAATATTTAAAGATTCTATCCCTTTTTTTATAATCTCTTGAAGATCTGTGGGAAGTTCAGAAAATTTATCTTTATTAACTATCATCTCTAAAACCCCACCTGGCTCATGCCATCCAGGATAATAATAATACTTTGCCACCTGATGAAATCCCATCAAATAATCATGGTAGGGACCTATCCATTCTGTAGCATCAATAACTCCCCTCTCAAGGTTAGTATAAATTTCTCCTCCTGCAACTGTTACAGCAGCACCTCCTGCTTTAGATAATACCTTACCTCCAAAACCAGGAATTCTCATCTTTAATCCTTTAAGATCTCCGAATGAATTAATTTCTTTATTAAACCACCCACCCATCTGCATACTTGTATTACCTCCAACAAATGGAATAAGATTAAATGGTTTATAAATTTCTCTGTAAAGTTTATAGCCACCCCCGGAAATAATCCATGAATTCATCTGCTTAGAATTCATGCCAAATGGCACAGATGAAAAAAACTGTCCTGATGGAATTTTACCTGCCCAGTAATATGCAGCACCACTTCCCATCTCTACAGCACCATTGCTAACAGCATCAAATGACTCAAGACTTGGAATTAGCTCACCTCCTCCGTATACTTTTATATCAAGTCTACCTCCGGACATTTTATTAACCCATTCAGAAAACATATTACATCCCTCTCCTAGTACTGGCATATTTGGAGACCATGTTGTAACCATCTTCCATTTATAGCTTTTATTAAAATTTACATTTACAGATTCTTTTACTTTCTCTTCTGAGGCACTTACACATGAAGTCACGGCAGAGACACCAGCAATTGATGCCAATGATTTTTCTATAAATATTCTCCTGTTAGTTTTTTTTGTCATTTCTGTAAATAGTTAATCAAAGGTAAATTAAGAAAAATATTTATTTCATAAAATTTAAAGCTAAATTGCCGAGTCACAAATGAAAAAAAAAGATCATAGTTTATTATTCATTTTTATTACAATTTTCATTGATATAACAGGATTAGGTATCATTATTCCTGTTATCCCAGCATTGATAACTGAGTTAATAAATGGTTCTATTAGTGAAGCTGCAAAGTATAGTGGTTGGCTCATGTTTTCATATGCTACGTTACAATTTTTATTTGCTCCATTTCTAGGTGGGTTAAGTGATCAGTATGGAAGAAGACCAGTAATTCTTCTATCTCTTTTTGGTTTTGGAATTAATTACTTAGTACTAGCACTAGCACCAAACATAATATGGCTTTTCTTAGGAAGAATATTTCAGGGGATAATGGGAGCAAGTCTAACAACAGCCTCAGCATATATTGCAGATATAAGTACTCCAGAAAAAAAAGCACAAAATTTTGGATTAATTGGTGCCGCATTTGGCTTAGGATTTATTTTGGGACCAGTAATTGGTGGATACCTAGGACAATTTGGTTCTAGAGTTCCCTTTATTGCTGCTGCTGCATTTACTCTTATAAATTTAGTTTATGGGTATTTTATCTTACCAGAGTCATTAGATAAAAAAAACAGAAGAAAGTTTGATATCAAAAGAGCTAATCCAATTGGAACATTAATGTCATTAAAAAGATACCCTGTGATATCAGGATTATTGATTTGTATAGTGTTATTTAATATAGCACAACATGCTACCCATAGCACATGGACTTTTTTCACTATCGAGAAGTTTGATTGGAGTGAAAAATTAGTGGGGTATTCACTTGGCTTTATTGGTCTATTGGCAGCAATAGTTCAAGGGGGACTTATAAGAATAATAATACCAAAATTAGGTAATATAAAGAGTGTCTATTTTGGTATGATTTTTTATATAATAGGCCTTTCACTATTCTCTTTTGCAGAGGAGGAATGGATGGTATTTGCCTTTGCTATACCTCTTTCATTAGGAGGTATTTCTGGTCCAGCATTACAAGGTATTATGACAAATAAAATTCCAGATGATGAACAGGGAGAGTTTCAAGGGGGCATGACAAGTTTAGTTAGCTTGACAGCAATAATAGGACCTTTATTAATGACTAATTTATTTTCTTATTTTACTAGTGAAAACTCATTTTATTACTTTCCAGGTGCACCTTTCTTGGTTGGTGCTATAATATCTTTTTTCGGATTAATCATTGCTGTGAGATTTCTCTCAGGATCAAGGGGGAGCTCTATTATTTAAGCTTTATTGTTTTCAGTAATATATAACTTATCTTTTTGATATTGCTGAAATAGAGTAGAGTCCTAAAGATACTGCAGGTCCAACTCCAATTGCAAAGATAAGTGTTGCTATACCAATACTTCCACCTAGAGTCCAGCCAATGCTAATAACAAATACTTCCAATAAAATTCTGACCCAGGCAATTGGGAGTCCTGTTAATCTTTGGCTGCCAGTCATTAATCCATCTCTAGGACCTGGACCTAGGTTTGCAATTAGATAGATTCCACTTGCAAAACCAACTAACAAGGTCCCAAAAATAGATTGCAGGATTTTTATTGAATAATGTTCGGGATGGGGAAGATAAGGTAAGGACCATTCAATAACTGCAGAAATTATAATCACATTTAATATTGTACCTATTCCTGCATTTTGTTTTAAAGGAATCCAAATCAATAATACCCCAAGACTTATTAAGAAAGTAAGAACACCAATACTTAATCCTGTGGTAATTGAAAGCCCTTCTGCTAATACAGTCCACGGACTCATCCCAACAGACGCAGTAATAATTAATGACTCACCTAATCCAAATAAGGTCAAACCAAAACAAAGTATAAAAACTGTTTGAAACTTAGGTGAAAAATTTAATGGTTTATCAGAGCTCCATTTTATTTTAGGTACAGATCCTATTGAAAAGATTTTCATATTCAAGAACAGGTAAGTTGAAGATAAAATATAAAAATCACTCTTTTATAATTGATATTAAATCAGTATGGGATTCTAAATATTTATCCAATAATTAATTTTGAAAGCAAAAGATCTATTCTTTAAATTTAGAAAAAGAGGATTCTCAGCATAATAGTTATCAGTATATACTAAGAAAATATCAGATAATGGTTGGAATCTCCACTGGAACCTGGCACTTAAATTAATATTATCAAACTGATTATTATACTGTAAATAAGTACTAAAAAATAAATCTTTTGAAAAACTTACATTTATTTTAGAGTTAAGAGATAAAAAGTTTGCACTAGAGTAAGGAGCAGGAAAATCTAAATCATTATACTGAGACCCAATTGAAAGGTTGAGAAATGGAGGGAACTTATATGTGAATGTACCCCCAATATTTTTTATTTTTCCATTAAAAAATTCACCTATCTTTCCATTAAGCCTCACAGAAAATATTTTTCTTTCTGAAGTTCTTAGATAGAATGTATGATTAACATAATTATATTCTGAAAAAGCATCTAAAGGAATTCCATCAGATCTTGATGGATCAAAATCGTCTAATAACTTAGTATAGAGGATATTTGTTTTTAAAACTAGATAAGCCTGAGATCTAAATCTAAAATTATAATCAATATCTATATCATAATCAGTAATTCCATTTATTTTATTTCTATAAAACTCATAGTCAACACCTGGTCCATGTTGAACTAGAGAAATATTTTCGGGAAGAAATTTATATTGAAATGATGGGCTTAAAAAAACATAATCTTTTCGAGGAACAAATCCCACTTCAGGATTAAAATTTTCACCTACACCGTAAAAATAAACATTTGTCTCAAAATTTCTCTCTTCGTATGAGGCGTTAGCACCATAAGAGTTTGCTCCACTTACTTTTTCATTCTCAATAGACTGATGATAATATAGTTGAGACTTAAATTTTGTGTTATTAGTCTGTAGCTTAGACTCGAATCCAAATACCCTATTAAAATCACTTAAGTCATGGGCATATTCAACAGATTTATCATTAAACAAGGATTGTTTATTAATAAGGAATGATGATATTTTAGAGTTCTTTAAAATATTTTTTTCTATAACCGCCATTCCATAATTATAAGAAGGAACTCCACTTGAAGAAAGTTTTGCAGTCTGCATGTTTAATAAGCCAACTCTTAGTCCTTCATTAACCTTTCCTGAAAGTTTTGCACCAAAAATAATAGGGTTCTGTACATATTGACTTGTTGTAGTATCTCTTGCAATACCAATTCTCCTTGAAAACATTGGTCTTGCCTCACGAGATCCTAAGTTGGAGAAAAGATCAGCATTATCGGTGAAAAATTCCCTTTTCTCAGGAAGAAACAATTCAAACCTTGTTAGGTTAGTTCTTTGTTCATCAACTTCAACTTGTGAAAAATCAGGATTTATTGTTACATCTAAATTTAATGAAGAACTAAGTGCTAACTTCATATCTAAACCTACATCAACATCTGATTCTCTAGCTGGCTCTGCAACTTTATTTTTAATTCCTGAGCCAGAAAGATATGGAATAAGTACCATACTTTGAGATGATTTTTCTAGAGGAAACTCAAACTCAAGCTCTCCAGTCATTGATAAGTTACCTGGAGAAAACCCAAGAGGTATAGGAGACCAAATAGAACCTTCATCCACTTTACTATTTCCTCTATGTGAGTTGAAATTCCAGATCTTAGTTCCAGTCTTATATCTAATGGAATTAAAAGGAATCTTAAACTCAGTTATCCAATATCCATCATAAACCTTTGCCCCAGAATACCATTTCGTATTCCAATTTATATTAAACCAACTGATACCTCCTCTGCTACCTCCTCCAGAACTAAAATTACCTTCTCCCCCATTTGAAAGTAAGGCCTCTCTCTGTATATTATATGGAGACAAACCAAAATTATATCCATTTGTCTCGTCCTGAAATGTATCAAATGTAAAAGATATATAATCCGTAGATCCTCCAAAGAAATCTCTTTTAAGATCACCAAGAATAAACTTCTTTGAGGAGATATCTTCCATCTTTGCTAATATGTATAAGAACTTATCGTCGTATGCTACTCTAAATTCTGTATCTAATTCTGCAGGCACAGAATCTCTTGGACTATACTGCACGTACCCTTTAGAAGATTCCGCATTTTTCCAAAAATCTTCATTCATCTCACCATCTAAGACTATTACTTCAGATATTTTCTTTGCAAAAATTTTTCTCTTTTCTAGTTGAGAAAATGAATGGAAACTACTAAATAAAAGAAAGAATAATAAAAAGAATTTTATTTTCATATATGCTAGCTTACGTATTTAGATGATACTTGTTAAGAAATCTTTCTTAATTATTCTGATTTTTGTATAAGTCAACAAAAACAGGTGTTGCAACAAATATTGAAGAGTAAGTTCCAACTATAATTCCAATTAAAAGTGCAAAAGAGAATCCACTTAAAGAAGGGCCTCCAAATAAGAACAATACTAATACAACTATGAATGTTGTCATCGATGTAATTAATGTCCTACTTATGGTCTTATTTATTGACTCATTTACGACAGGAATAATCTCACTACCAGCTTTTATTCCTAGATTTTCTCTTATTCTATCAAATACTACTACAGTATCATTAATTGAATATCCAATTATAGTTAATAATGCAGCTATAAACACTTGGTCAACTTCATAAGAAACTCCAAATAGGTTAGCTATAGAAAATGCTGAGATAACAAATAAAGTATCATGGAAAAGTGCAAATACAGCTCCAGTAGAGAATTGCCATTTTCTAAACCTTATCAATATGTAAACAAAAATTGCTATAAGTGCTAATAAGCCTGAATAAATAGAAGAGTTCTGGATATCATCAGCTATTGTAGCACCAACTTTTGAAGAGCTTGATATAGTGAAATTACTTTCATCTACCATTGTATCATCTTCAGTAAAATCAAGATTTGTTATATTTTTAAGTCCAGAAACCAACTGATTTTTTACATTAATATCCGCGTCATCAGACTCATCATCAATAAGATAAGATGTCGTTATCTTAAGAATATTGTCTGCACCAAATGTCTTAACCTCAACTCCTTCATTATTGAAAGATTCTTGAAGACCAGTCTCTAATTGAGTTGGATTTTGAGAGTCATTAAATGTTACAACATATGACCTACCACCTTTAAAGTCTACGCCTAGTGTAAGACCTTTTACAAGAAGAGAAATAAGACCAACACTAATAAATGCTACTGAAAAATAGTATGCTAATTTTCTTCTTCCAAGAAAATCAATTTTAAGTGAAGTCAATAAATTTCTAGAGAATGGAAATGAAAA
>Ga0055584_100002745_pt1 | contig 17456 bp, 16 predicted proteins | sample OSDHelmetaG_FD_58716 | JGI IMG/M metagenome (GOLD analysis project Ga0055584, IMG submission 58716) | Pelagic marine sediment microbial communities from the LTER site Helgoland, North Sea, for post-phytoplankton bloom and carbon turnover... | ecosystem: Environmental > Aquatic > Marine >... | reverse complement strand
ATCAACGACGACGACGACTCGATCGCAGACGACGACGACTCCATCAACGACGACGACGACGACTCCATCAACGACGACGACGACTCCACCAACGACGACGACGACGCGACCCTGCCGCCTGTCTTCATCGACGAGCCCCTGAACGTCACGGGCGGCGGCTGCCAGGGCTGCGCCTCCTCCTACGCCCCGGGCGCCGCTGGCCTGGCTCTGCTGCTGCTGCCGCTCGGCCGGCGCCGCCGGCGGACCTGAGCCGACAGTCCGGGGGCACGCCCGGCGGCGCCCCCCCGACTCCGTAGACTGACTGCCCGATGACCCTGCGCGACGCCCTCGAAACACTCGGCATCGACCGGAGCGCCGACTTCAAGACGGCGCGGCGCGCCTACTTGCGGGGCATCAAGAAGCACAAGCCCGAGCAGGACCCCGAGGGCTTCCAGCGCATGCGGGAAGCCTGGGAGGTCGTCCAGCGCTTCACCCCGAAGGACGCCCCCCCACGCGAGGTCCTGGGGTTCCACGGAAGCAGCGTCATCCGGCTGTCGACGGGGTCCTTGGCCAAGCCACAGGATCCAGCGCCCAGCGCCCCCGAGACGGGCATGGTCGAGGTCCCCGATCTCGAGGACTCGGGCCCCGACGCTTCCGAACCCGACCCGGCCCCGAGCCCCGAGCCCTCCCCTCCCCCCGAAGCGGGCATGGTCGAGGTCCCGGACCCCGACGAGGACCCCTGGGAGCTCCACGACCGCCTCCACGACGCCATTGAGGACGGCGACGGCGACCAGGCCCTCGTCCTGGCCCGCACCCTGCTCCGCGACCACCCCCACGACGTCCACACGGGCTCGCTCGTCTCCGCGACCCTGCACCTCTACGGCGCCGGCCAGCGCGACGCCGCCAACAGCCTGGTCACCGACTTCGCGGCCTGGCTCGACGACCACGGCGGCGAGATCAAGGGACTGCCCGTCAACTCCCGCCTGGACTGGGTGCTGACCCGCGAGCTCCACGCCGTCGCCGGCGTCGTGACCCCCGAGTTCGCCGCGCAGCTCGCCCAGGCCATTCGCAGCGGCGAGCCGGGCAGCCGCGAACTCATGGTCGCCGCCCGAGCCTTCGCCGCAGCCGATCGCGTGCGCGCCGGCGTCGTGCTCACCCGGCTCCGCGCTCACGCCCCGTCCTTGCTCGAACTGGTGGGCCCCGCCTTCGAGTTCGTGGCCCGGGGCGCCACCGCCGCGCTGCCAGACTCCCCCGACCGCTCGTCCTCCTTCAAGATGGGCTGCGGCACCTGGGTCCTCGTCTACGTCGTGGTCCGCGCGCTGGTCGAACTCGCGAAGAACCTCTAGGACTGCTGCATGAGCGCACCGATCATCGGCATCGACCTGGGCACCACGAACTCCGCCGTCGCGATCCTCCAAGGCGACGGCGCGGTCCTGCTGCCCAACGCCCTGGGGCGGCACCTCACCCCCAGCGTCGTCAGCCTCGACGACGACGGCGTCTTGCACGTCGGCGACGCCGCCCACGCTCGACTCGCCACGGCCCCAGACCGCACCGCCGCCGCCTTCAAGCGCGACATGGGCACCGAGGTCCGCGTCCGCATCGGGTCCAAGGAGTTCTCGCCGCAGCAGCTCTCGGCCCTGGTCCTCAAGTCCCTCAAGGCCGACGCCGAGGCGTACCTGGGCCACCCCGTCGAAGAGGCCGTCGTCACCGTCCCCGCCTACTTCAACGACTCCCAGCGCCAGGCCACCCGGGCGGCCGGGGAGATCGCCGGGCTCCGCGTCGACCGCATCATCAACGAGCCCACCGCCGCAGCCCTGGCCTACGGGCTGCACGCCCTCGACGAGGAGATCCAGGCCGTCGTGCTCGACCTGGGCGGCGGCACCTTCGACGTCACCGTGCTCGAGATCATCGAAGGCGTCATCGAGATCCAGTCTTCGGCCGGCGACAGCCGACTCGGCGGCGAGGACTTCGCCGACCGCCTCGCCACCCGCGCCGCCGCCCGGGTCCTGGCCGAAACCGGGGCCGACCCCCGCACCGACCCCGGCGCCTTCGCCCGCTTCCGCGAGGCCTGCGAGCGCGCCAAGCGACGGCTCAGCGACGAGTCGATCACCCGCATTGTGGTGCCCGCCCTGACCGTCGGCGGCCGCACGCTGGACGTGGACCTTGAGATCACGCGAGAAGACGTCGAAGCGTGGTGGCAGCCGCTCCTCGAGCGCATCGAAAAGCCCATCCGCCGCGCCCTGTCCGACGCGAAGCTCCGGCCCAACGAGGTCGACGAGGTCTTGCTGGTCGGGGGAGCCACCCGCACCCCGGCCGTGCGCGCGCTGGCCGCCCGGCTCTTCGGCCGCCTGCCGTCGCACCAGCTCCCCGCCGACGAAGCCGTGGCCATGGGCGCGGCCATCCAGGCCGCCCTCAAGGAAGGCAACGAAGCCGTCGACGACCTGGTCGTCACCGACGTCGCGCCGTTCTCCATGGGCATCGGCACCTCCACCGAAGTCGGCGAGCGGCGCGTGGCGGGCATCTTCGCCCCCATCATCGAGCGTGGCACCGTCATCCCCTGCAGTCGCTCAGAGCAGTTCAGCACCATCTCCGACGGCCAGAAGGTGATCCACATCGAGGTCTTCCAGGGCGAGCACGCCCAGACCAGCCGCAACCACAAGCTGGGCGACTACGAGGTCCGCGTGCCCCCCGGCCCCGCCGGCACCGAGGCCATCGACGTCCGCTTCACCTACGACCTCAACGGCATCCTGGAGGTCGAGACGACGGTGCTCTCCACCGAGCGCAAGTCGAGCCTCGTCATCCAGAACTCCCCGGGCCGACTGAGCCAGAAGCAGATCGACTCCGCGCGGCGGGACATGGAGCGCCTGAAGATCCACCCGCGCGACCTGCTGCCGAACACGGTCGCCCTGGAGCGCGCCGACGCCCTGCACGCCGAGCTGCGGGCCGACGCCCGCGCCGCGCTGAACCGCGCCATCGCATCATTCCGCGGAGCCCTGGAAGCCCAGGACCCCGAGTGGATCGACGACGCCCGGGCTCAGCTCAACGGGCTCGTCGACTCGCTGTCGCGCGGGGTCTGACGCCGGCTACAGGTCCTCCCGCTCGACGCCGTCGAACGTGGTGATGAAGTCGGCCCCGAAGAGCATCGATGGAGTCTGGAAGCCCGCCTTCACCTCACCGGCGAGCACCCGCTGGGCGATGTCCAGCGCCGTGATGGCCGTCAGGGTGTAGCCCTCGGGCACCTTGAGCCGGGCCGAGACCGCCTGGTCGCCGTCGCGCGCCTCGCCCCACAGCATCGTGAACGCACGGCCGCGCTGCTCGGCCGAAGGCCCCGCGGGGGCCGCCTCGACCCGCTTCTGCGCGATCCCGCGCACGAACGACGTCTTCAGCAACGGCGACATGAAGCCACCGATCCAGGCGCCCCGAACCGCCGCCGCCGGCACTTTGGTGAAGACCTCGATGTTGGGGATCCCGGTCGAGTGGAAGGCCGTCGATACGTCGCCCCAGGGGATGCCCAAGGCGGCCGTGGGCCCGCGCCCGAAGTCGATGTTGCGGGACAGCTTCCCCATCCGCACCGGGGTGATCACCCCGTCCTTCCGCACCGCATTGGGCAGACCGAGGCTCTCCACCATGGTGGTCGCCGTGCCGTGGGACGTCCCGCCGCCGACGCTGGCGAACGACAGCGTCAGGTGGGTCGCCGACGGCAGCCGGCTCTTGAGGTGCTGGGCCAGGCAGTCCGACGGGACGACGTCGAACCCGACGCCGGGCATCAGCATCACGCCGGCTTCGGCGGCGGCGTCGCCCTTGCGCGCGCACGCCTCGAAGACCGGGATCTCCCCGGTGATGTCGAGGTAGTGCGTCTTGGTGCGCAGGCACGCGGCGACCATGGGCTTGCTGGTGCGGACGAACGGTCCCGCGCAGTGCAGCACCACGTCGAAGTCGGCCAGCGCCGCATCCAGCGCGTCGGCGTCGTCGAGGCCGACCACCAGCGAGGGGAGGCCCAGCTCGTCGGCCAGGGGCTTGAGCTTGGACTCGCTGCGGCCGCCGAGCACCGGCGCGAGGCCCTGCTCCTTCGCGAGTCGGGCGATCAGATCGCCGGTGTAGCCGTAGGCGCCGTAGACGAGGCAGCGGGACAGGTCGGACATGGGTCTCTCCGGATTGGGCGCGCACCAGACCCCACCGGCGACGCGCTGCCAAGCCGCCCGTAGAGTCGGGCATGCGCTGGCTGATCGACGGGAACAACGTGATGGGCTGCGTGCCCGACGGCTGGTGGCGAGACCGCCGGGGCGCGAAACGGCGCCTGGCCGCGGCCATCGACGCCTGGCAGCACACCCACGGCGACCCCGTCGTCCTGGTGTTCGACGGGCGGGAAGACCGCGAGCTCACCAGCCGGGAGGGCTTCGAGGTCCAGTGGTCCGGCGACGGCCGTCGCGACGGCGCGGACGACGTCATCGCCAGCCTCGCCGCCGACGGCGAACCCAGCACCGTGGCGACCTCGGACCAGGGACTCATCGCCCGCCTTCCCGCCACATCGGAGCACACCGGTGCCCGCCGCTTTCGACGCTTGCTGAACGAAGATTGACCGCCACGGGGGCCGGTCCGATGCTGGGGACTCTGGGAGGAGAACCACATGACCGCCAACCCCGACTCCGACCCCAACGCCCGAGCCCGACTGGACTCGCTCGTCCAGGCGCGGACGCTCGTTCAGGCCCTCGTCGAGCAACACGAACGCCTCCGCCAGATCGCCGCCGACGGAGGCTTCAAGCCCCTCGCCGCGCGCCTGGAGGTCACCGCCGAGGAGCTCCAGGGGGACCGCACGGCCTTGTTCGAGGCACTCATGGCCGACGTGGGGCTGCAGCACGTGCCCCTGAACAAGCCCGACCCCCACGCCCCGCCCGGCTGGGAGAAGCCGGACAAAGCGGCGCTGGCCGCCCGCTCGACGGAGCTGCTCGAAGGCGCCGGCCAGTGGCTGGCCGAGCAGCTCGCCGCGGACATCGGCTGGACCGAGGCCGAGCAGAAAGCGCTGAGGCACTTCGCCGAGGATCTGACGCGGGGCCTGGACCGGGTCAGCGGCTAGAGGTCCACGGGCGCAGTTCTCCCTCGATCGGACCCGACCGACTCGGTACAGTCCGCGACATGCCTGACCTCGCCCAGCAGAAGCGTCCCTCTTCCTCCGCCGCCGCCGGCGCCGCGGCCACCGAACAGGCCGCCCGCGGCCCCATGTCGGCCCAGGCATCGCCGTCCAAGGGCTCGCAGATGGGCCAGACGGATCCCGCGCCCAAGACGGCGGTGAAGAAGAAGAGCCAGGGGCTGCAGAACTACGAGGCGACGCTGGGCACCTACCTGGGGCCCAAGCTCTACGAGGCCGTGAGCAAGGAGCTCACCCAGGAGAAGATCGGCAAGCACGCCGAGTCCCTGGTGGACGGGGCCATCGACTTCGCCGTCGGCTCCATCGGAGACCAACTGGACGGCATCTCCGACAAGGACGCCGACGTCATCGGCGACGCCCTCGCCGCCCAGTACTCCCACGTCGCGTCGGACTGGGTCAACACGGCCGACGGCCAGGCGCTGGTGAACAAGCTCAACGGCTGGACCGACGCCAACCCCGAGGCCGTCGCCACCATCGCCCTGCTCGCTGCGAGCGGGGCCGTGGCCGCCAACATGAAGATCCCCACCCTCAAGAAGAAGTGGGGCATCACCGACGACCTGACCGGCTCCGTCGCCGTGGACCTGGGCCGCATCCAGAACATGGGCCTGGAGCGCGTGAAGGGCCGGCTGGACTACGGCAAGGGCAACATCTCCGCCTTCGCCCAGGCCGGCTACGACAAGGAAGACGGCGGCTTCGGCTCCGTGGGGCTGAAGATCAGCTTCTGAGTCTGCGGGGGCTCAGCCCACCCGCGATTCGACCTCGTCCGAGAACCGGTACCCGACTCCTCGCAGCGTCTCGATGTAGTGCGACGCAACGCCCAGGCGCTTGCGCAGCCGTTTGATGTGGGTGTCCACGGTCCGGGTCGTCACGTCCGAGGAGTAGCCCCAGACCTCTCGCAGCAGCGCCTCGCGCGACTGCACGCGCCCTCGGCGGCGCACCAGCATCGACAGCAGCCGGAACTCCGTCGGGGTCAGCATCACCTCCTCGCCCGCGACCCGGACCCGGTGAGCGATGGGGTCGATGCGCAGCGTCCCGACCGTCATCGGCTCGTCGTCCGCCTCGGGAATGCTCGCCCGGCGCAGCAGCGCCTCGACCCGCAGAACCAGTTCCCGCACCGAGTACGGCTTGCCCAGGTAGTCGTCGGCGCCCAGCTCGAAGCCGACGATGCGGTCCACCTCGGAGTCCATGGCGCTGGCCATGAGGATCGGTAGACGACGGGTCTGCGGGTCGGCGCGCAGCTGCCGGCAGACCTCCTTGCCCGACAGGCCAGGAAGCATGATGTCCAGCAGGACGAGGTCCGGCAGCGGCTGACGGCGGCACTCGACCAACGCTTCGTGGCCCGAAGCAGCCCGCCGCACCCGGTGCCCGGCGCGCAGGAGCTGGAACTCCACCACATCAGCCAGATCGGCCTCGTCTTCAACCAGGAGGATCAATCCGCCCACAAGTGGTCTCCCAACGCAGGCGGCCGACCGAGCCGAGCCCTCCCACAGGACCAACCTAGGCACTCCGGGTGACGCCCCCGTGACGGCTGGGCGAAGCCTTGAGGGCAGCTCAGCGGTCCGCCCGCTTCCGCAGGGCCGTCGGCTTCCAGGTCAGCCCCAGCCCGAACTCGGCGCCCGGCCGCATCGTCTGCTCTTCCAGCTCGCCGACGCGGAAGCGCCGCAGGTGGTTGATCAGGTTCTTCGCCTTGAACCGGATCTGCAGCCCCCCCGGCAGTTGTTGGGTGAGCACGAGGTCGAGCTGGTGGTACGGCATCTCGCGCACGTCGGGCAGCCCCAGCGCGCCGACCTCCGCGATGCGCGGGCCGAAGACGTTGTAGAGCAACGAGACGTTGGTCCCGACGTCGGGGTTGTCGTAGCCCAGGCTCGCGTTGATCACGTACGGGCTCTGCCCCTCCATGGGCCGGTTCGCCGACGTGTTGGTCGAGGCCGCGTCGGGGTCCAGCACGACCCGCGAGTAGATGACCGTGAGGTTCCCCGCGAACCAGAGGTCCGACAGCGCGGGGTGGATGAACCCGAAGTCCTTCTTGCCGTCCAGCTCCAGGCCCAGGGAGTCGCTGGCCAATGAGTTGGCCCAGCTGACGGACAGCTGCGCCGACGGCACGACGACCTTCTCGATGGGGCCTTCGAACCGCTTGTAGAACGCGCCCACGGACAGCGACTCCGTGGACGTCGGGTACCACTCCCACCGCACGTCGACGGAGTGGATGAGGGCACGCTGCAGGTCGGGGTTGCCGAAGGTCTGGCGTCCCCCGGTGACGTCGTTGAACGTCGCCGGCGACAGCTCGCGGAAGTCCGGGCGGGACACGGTCAGGCCGTACCCGCCCCGGATGGCCATGGCCTTGTCGGGGCCCAGGCGCACGGTGGCCGTCGCCGCGGGCAGAACGTCGGTGGTGTGGAGCTCCGCGGTGACGGGCTCGGCGTCGGGGTTGAACAACTCGAACGTCGTGACTTGCTGGGTCGAGTCCTCGACCCGGACCCCGGCCATCAGCTCGAACCGCGCGTGGATGGGGATCTCCGCCATCACGTAGGCCGCGTTGATGGCATGACTCGCGAGGTAGTTGTCGGTCTGGCGGGTCGTCTCTTCGAACTGGAAGCCGTCGGCCCCGATGTTGTCGGTGGCAAACGCGTCCTCGGGGGTGCCCTGACGAACCTCGACGTCGTTGGCCCGCGGCCCCTTGTGCATGAACTTGAAGCGTCGGGTGTCCACCTCGCGGTCCTTGCGCAGCACGACTCCGCCGGCCTTCACCCGCATCTCCTGCCCGGTCCAGTTGGCGAACGGCAGCGTCACGTCCCAGCCCACGTCGTGGCCTTCGTCCCGCAGCCCGCTGAAGAAGCGCTGGTTGCCCTCGGGCCGGTCCGACAGAAGCGCGAAGGAGCCGTCCTGCTCGATATCGTAGCGGTATTCGCGGCGGTCGGGCTCGTCGCGCAGGGCCCAGGAGCCGGTCCAGCGCCAGTCGATGGTGAGGTTGCTCAGGGGCTCGATGACGTGCTGGCCGGCGACCTGCTGGCTGATGAGCATCCGCTCGACCCAGCGCAGGCGTGACACCTCAATGGGCTGGGCCACGTCGCGGTTGAAGCCCCCGTACTGGCGCGCCTCGTCGTCGGACTTGCGCGACACGACGGTGACGGAGCTGAACGATTGGCCGGGCAGCGGGCTGCCGCCGGCGGTCAGGATTCCGCCCAGGCTGATGGTCCGCTTGAGGGACTCGAAGTCGTAGGTGTGCGACAGCTCGGGCCCACCCTCGGACACCAGGTAGTAGTTCTTGGTGATGTCCTGCTGGTCCCAGGCCTGGGACCAGCCGCCGCCCAGCAGGACGCCCACCTCGCGGCCCGAGTCCCAGCGCTTGCCGTAGCCCAGCGTCAGGGCCAGACCGGCGTCGGGGGCGATGGTCCGGCGGCTCAGGTTCCACGTGTTGGGCATGGACTCGCCCAGGGCTTCCAGTTCGTCCTGGGTGAAGCCGCGCTCGCTGAACAGGTCGCGGGGCTCCAAAGGCTGCTCGTCGGACGCCGCCTGCACGTCGGCGTCGAGGGTTCGCGTGCCGTCGTCGAAGCCCAGCCAATCGGTGCCGCCGCCGGCGTAGCGCAGGGACTTGGTGAACGTCTGGCCCGTGGTCATGGCGCCGGTGACGCCGACGGAGGCCACGGGGCCCTCGGGGACGGTCTTGGTTCGCAGGCGGACCACGCCGCCGCCGAACTCGCCGGGCATGTCGGGGCTGAACGTCTTCTGGATGACGACGCTGTCGAGCATGGAGGTGGGAAACAGGTCGAGGGGGACGACCCGGCGCTCGGGCTCGGGCGACGGCAGGCTGGCGCCGTTGAGCAGCGTGGCCGAGTACCGCTCGCCCAGGCCCCGCACGTAGACGTACTTGCCGCCGACGACCGTGAGGCCCGACACGCGCTTGAGCGCCGACGCCGCGTTGCTGTCGCCGGAGCGGGCCATCTGCTCGGCGCCCAGGACGTCGCTGACCGCGCTGGACTCCTTGCGCTCGTCCAGCAGCGCCGAGTCGGAGCCGGCGATGCGGGGCACCAGGACCACGAACTCCTCGAGCTCCGGGGCGGCCGGGGCGAGGCGGACCTGCACGGTGGCGCCCTCGGTCGCGTCGACGTCGGGGCTGGCGGCCGAGAAGCCGCCGCGCACCACGGACAGGCGCCACGAGCCTTCGGGGAGCTGCAGGGTGAACGCGCCGGTCGCGTCGGAGACGGCCTCGGCGTCGGAGCCGCGCACGAAGACGCGGGCGTCGGCCACGGGGCCGCCCGTCTCTTCGTTGAGGACCTGACCGGCGACGGTGACGATGGGGACATCGACGGCCTCGGCCACCGGGACGACGGGCTCTGGGGCCTCGATGATGGCGCGGGCGATCCGGTCGCCGTCGAGGGTGATCAGCAGCTCGCTGAGCTGGCCGGGGGCCACGCCGAAGGGGTCGGTGGCGGAGTCGTTGATCTGCGCCGTCCAGGTGCCGGGAGCCAGCGTGAGCACGAAGGAGCCCCCGGCGTCGGTGACGACCGAGGTGTCGTCGAAGGCGACGGTGATGCCGGCCGCGGGCAGGCCGTCGGAGTCGAAGACCGTGCCGGCCACGGTGCCGGACTCGGCGGCGAGGGCGGCGGTGGCAATGAGCAGGGGCAGCCAGCGGATCACAGGCACCCCAGGGGGTCTTCGTCGCAGCGGGCGATGGCCTCGCGCAGCTTGGTGGCGCGCTCGAACGCGGCCGGGTCGGCGATGCCGCGCAGCAGGGCGGTGGCCCGCTCGCCGTCGCCGACGCGGAACCACGCGTAGCCGAGCGCGTAGGCGACCTCATCCTGGTTCGTCAGCTCGTGGCGCCGGAGCCGCGGCTCCAGCATCGTGGCGCGGCCCCAGTCCTCGCCTTCGATGAGCAGCCCCAGCCGCTGCTGGTAGCGGGCGGCGGGGTCCGGGACGCGGGCGTTCAAGGACAGCGCGCGCGGGATCCAACCGGCGCGGCGGTAGCACTCGGCCGCTTCCAGGGCCAGCTCGGGGCGCAAGGCGGCCTCGGCTTCGAGCAAGGCGCCGGCGGCGCGGGGGCGGCCGGCCTCGACGAGGGCCCCCGCGAGCCGCAGGGGCAGCTCTTCGTCTTCGGGGAAGCGCAGCCGGGCTTCTTCGAGCAGGCCCGCGGCTTCGGACGGCTCGCCGGCCCTGCGCAGCGCTTCCGCGACGGCCTTCCAGGGCTTCACGGAGGCGGCGAGCAGGTCCCGGCCCCGGGCGGCGGCTTCCCGGTGCAGGCCCAGGTCCACCATCAGCAGCACCTGCCGCAGCCCGAAGTCGTCGGCGCGGTCGGGGAAGCGCTGCCCGCCTTCGATCAGCGCGTCCCAGGCCGCTTCGGACAGCCCGGCCTTCTGGGCCGCGGCGGCGCGCAGCATCCACCCCGCGGGCAAGGCTTCGGCCGCCGGGCCCGCAGAGGCACCGGCTGCGTAGGCGTCAGCGAAGCGACCGGCGTCCAGGTAGCCCTGCGCCAGATACAGGCCCAGCAGCGGCTCCTCGGAGCCCAGGGCCTGCGCCTCCTCCAGGCCCGCGATCGCGTCGTCGGGGCGGCCCAGCCGCAACCGCACGAGACCTTGCAGACCGCGATGGCGCGGCACATCCAGGCCCTCGGCGTCGTCGGTCAGGGACTCCAACACCGCCGCGGCCCGATCCCAGTGTCCGTCGCGTATCAACAGCGCGACGAGCGCCAGGGGGTCCTCGTCGACCTGCACCTCGGGCTCAGGCCCGCGACGGGCGAGCGCCGGGCCGGCGAGGGACAAGGACAGCGTGAGCAGCAGCCAGCGCCTCATCCCGCCGCCTCCAGATCGAAGCGAACGGGCTGGCGGACCCAGCTCTTGACGGCGGCTCCGTGGTACCGGGCGGGCTCGAAACGCCAGGAGCGGGCGGCCTCGAGGGCCGCTTCGTCGAACACGCCGGGCGGGTCCGCGCGGTCGACCTTGACCTGCAACACCTCGCCCGTGGACCCCACCAGAATCCGAAGGACCACGAGCCCGGTCAGGCCTTTGCTGCGGGCCCGGACGGGGTAGCGGGGGGCGGTGCGGGCAACCGGGCGCGGGGGCTGATCGACGGCGTCTTCGGTCATCACGACGTCGCCGGCCTCGCCCAGGAGGCCGTCGGACAGCTCACCCAGCAGGTCGCCGCCGGCGTCCAGGCCCAGGTCCAGCCCGGCCAGCGACGCGCCGAGCACCGGCGCCGGCGGGGCCGTTCTCGGGTTCTTGGCCTTCTTCGGCCGCCTCTTCTTCACCCGCGGCGGCGGGGGCGGGGCGCGAGGGACATCGAAGCCCACGGCGTCGACGACCGCCCGCTGCGCCTTGTCCGGCGGGGGCCGGTTCAGAACCACGAGCAGCAGGACGATCGAGGCGGTGCCCACGACCATCGTCAGCGCTGCGCCGGCGTGCCGCTTCATGTCAGCTGGCCTCGGCGTCCGTGACCACGCCGACGTTGCCGGCCCCGGCGAGCCGGCACTGGTCCACCACATCGATGAGGGTCTCGGCGGAGACCCGGCGGTCGGTGACGACGAGCACGGTGTCGCTGCCGCTGGCGTTGATGAGGTCGCGCATGCGGCTCTGGAGCATCCAGGGCTGCACGGGGAGGCCGTCCACGTGGATGCGACCGGACCGGTCGATGGCGACGCGGGGGGCGTCGGCGGACGCAGCCACGGAGCTCTGGGCGCCGGGGCGCTCCAGGTCCAGCTGCTGGTCCTTGATGAACGTCGTGCTGACCATGAAGAAGATCAGGAGGATGAAGACGACGTCGATCAGCGGGCTGATGTCGAACTCGGCGGCGGACGACCGGCGGCGGCGGATCACGCGAGCTCCTTGCTGCGGCGGCCGAGCTCGGCCAGCTCGTCGGTCAGGCGCTCCTGCGCGCGCAGCAGCAGGCGGCCGACGATGGCGCCGGGGATGGCGACGACCAGGCCCATCTGCGTGCTGAACAAGGCCTCGGAGACGCCGGCCGCGATTCCGCCCCCGCGGGTGAACAGCGCCATGGACGCCAAGGAGTCGAAGGTCTCGATCATCCCGTTGACGGTGCCGAGGAGGCCCAACAGCGGAGCGACCGCGACGACGCCCGCGACGGCTCCCCCGAACGCCATCAGCTCGGCTTGCTGGTCGCCCACGACGGTGTCGATGTGGTCGGGGTGGTGGGACTCGCCGGTCAGGCGCCGCAGCGCGTCGCCGAGCACGCCCCGGGGGGGCTCTTCGCCGGCCTGGACCCGGTCGAACAGCGCGTCGACGGGCAGCTTCGAGCCCCGACGCAGCAGCTGCAGCCGATAGCCCAGGGCGTACCAGAGCGCGAGTGAACAGAGCAGCAGCGGCAACGCGACAAAGCCGCCTTGCCGGTACAGGTCCAGCGCTGAGGAGACGACGTCCATCAGACGCTGGCCCGAGCCGCGGGCTCGCCGGGCTCGACCGGGGTCGTGGAGCCCGTGGCCGCCAGCTCCAGGCTCTGGGCCGCCGACACGAACCGAAGGGCTTCGAGGCCGCCGCGCTCGATCAGGTCGAGGATGCGCTCGGACCGCGCGTTGAGCAGTGAGCCCACCAGCAGGCACGGGATGGCGACGATCAGGCCCAGCTCGGTGGTGACGAGCGCCGCCGAGATGCCGCCCGACAGCATCTTCGGGTCGCCGGTCCCGTGAGTCGTGATGACGTCGAAGGTGGCGATCATGCCGGTGACGGTGCCCAGCAAGCCCAGCAGCGGCGCGACCGCGGCGATCACCTGGATGGGGGTGGCAAAGCGGTTGAGGGTGGCGCTGCTCTCCAGCATCGCCTCCTCCAGGACCTCCTCGCGGTCCGCGCGGCTGGTCAGGCGGTGGCTCAGCACCTTCTGCAGCAGGCGTCCGGCGATGCCCGCCGAGCCGTCAACACGGTTCTTGAGGTCGGCCAGGCGGCCTTCGCGGGCAGCCTCTTCGACAAAGGCCATCAGCGCGACGGCCTGACGTCCGGGGCCGAACAGGAGCCCGGTCCGGGAGATCATGAGCAGCAACGCCAGCGCGCCCAGGACGAGGATGACGAGCCCGATGGTGCCGCCGTCCTCGACGACGTCGCCGACCGTCTTGTCCGTCTCGACGACCAGCGGCTGGTCGGGCTTCTCGACGAAGAAGAAGCCCATCTGCGCGGGGCGGGAGCCCGCGGCGAGCGCCGTGGCGACGTCGGCGCCCGGACCGGGGTGCAGCCTCAGCTTGCCGCCCCCCGCCGGCACCAGCGCACCGGCCTGGTCGCCCGCGACCCCGAACGTCCCGACGAGGCCCACGCGCACCACGCGGCCTTCCAGCTTCATGCCGTCGGCAGCGAAGAAGGACTCCGTCTTCGTGGTGACCGCGCCCGCCTCCTGGAGCATCCCCTGGGCGAGGGCGAAGCTCTGCCCCACCCGCTCGGCGGGCGTGGGCTCGCCGACGGCGGGGCGCCCCAGCGTCTGCTCGGCCTGCTCCAACGCGGCGGTCAGGCGCAACGCGTCGTCCTCCTGGCCAGCGGTCTGCTCCTCGGCGTCGGACAAGGCCCGCTCGGCCTCGTCGGCCTTGAGCGTCTGGGCGATGAGCAGGCCTTGATTCGAGGCGATCTGCGCATCGAGGTCGGCCGCGAGGCGGACGGTCTCGGCCCTCACCTCGACGACGCGCGCCTCCAGGGCCCGCTTCTCCGCCGCGAGCCAGGCGTACTCGCGCTGGTAGGCGTCGGCCAGGGCCTGGCGGCGGGTCTCGGCGGCGGCGGCGCGCGTCACCTCGGCGGCCGCCTCGCGCTCGGCCGCGTCGGCGGAGGCCTGGGCCGCGGCGACGTCGACCTCGGCGGCGTCCCCCTTCGCGGCGTGGGCGGGCGAAGCGAGCAGCGCCAGCAGCAGGATGAACCAACTCATCTCAGGCTCCCTCGGTCGGCAGCGCGCCGGGCAGGTCGAACCAGCCCTCGCGCACGTTCTTGCGGAGCTGGTCGAACAGCTCGGTGACATGCTCCTGGGCGACGCGGTCGGCCAGCACGCTCCACGTCCAGTCGGTGCCGGCCCGCTCGGCCACCCCGACGCGGCCGTCGGCGGTGGCGAAGTAGACGGACACAAGGCCCACGTGGGCGACCTCCACCAGCATCTCGGAGCCGTCCAGCGGGATGGCCTGACGCTGCAGCCCCACCTCGCGGGCGAGCCGCAGCTCGTCCTCGACCAGGGCCCACAGCCGCGGCACGGCCCGCTCGGGCTTCAGCAACCCCGAGCCGATGGACTCCTGCAGGGTCGCCACGGCGGCCGCTCGCTCCTCGGCGCGGAACGGCAGGCCGCCGGCGATGCCCGCCTTCAGCTCCTCGGCCGCGTTCAACACCGCGGCCTGCAGCTCGGCGTCGGTGCCCTGCTCGGCCAGCGCGGCCTTCGCCTCGTCCAGTCGGGTCCCGATCTGGGCGAGCCGCAGCTCCTCCCGACGCAGCTGGGCCGACAGCTCGGCCTGGGTGCCGGCCAGGGCCCGCAGCTGCGAGCGCTGCTCGGCCTGCGCGCGCTCCAACTGCTCGCCCAGGGTCTCCACCTCCGCCCGCAGGGTGGCGAGGGCTTCGGCCTGGGCGGTCAGGTCCGCCGCGCCGGCGGGGGCCGACAGCAGCAACAGCAAGAGGAGTCGAGTCATGAGCGGGTCTCCGGCGAGGAGCCCGGGCCCGAGGCCCGGACGCGGGGCCTCAGTTCGGGGGGAAGGCGGTCCAGCCGGCCAACCAGTTGTCGTTGGGGCCGACCGCGCCGCGGAAGGCCACGTCGTCGAAGAACGGGTCGGCGGGGGCTGCCCCGCCCATCGCCGCCGCGCCGCCGGCGGTCGCCGAGAAGTCCGGGGTCGTGGTGTTCGCGGCATCGACGAGGCCGGGGTCGCCGGTCTCGTTCCCCGTCTGGCCCTCGAACCAGGCCTGGACGTCGAAGTCGCCGGCCGCGAACGGCGTGGCGCAGTCGAGGACGCTGTGGGTCAGGGTCAGCGCGCCGGCGTCAGCCTGGGCGTGCGTCGCGTCGTGGTCCACGGCCAGGCAGGCATCGGCGAAGCCGGTCACGACGACGTTGGACAGGTCGCCGGCCGTGCCTTCGCGCAGCAGGATGCCCACGTCGCTGTTCGCGCCGCCGTCGACGCCCACGAGGGTGACGTGGGAGATGGTCGGCGCCGACCGGGGCTCCAGGTCGTTGTTCTCGCCGGAGTTGTCGGCCTCGATCCCGTTGTCGCCGTTGTCGGCCCACTGCTGGGCGACGACGAACTGGACCTTGCCCTGCCAGCCGTCGGTCCAGTCGAGGCAGTCGTCGCCGACGCCGCTGAGGACCAGGTGCTTCGCCGTCGCGGTGCCACCGAAGAACTCGATGCCGTCGTCGGCGTTCATGTGGACCTGGATGCCGTCGATCTCCGTGCCCGCGCCGACTCCCTGCAGGGCGAGGCCATTGAGCTCGTTGTCGGGCGAGACCAGGGTCCCCGCAAACTCGATGCGCACGAAGTTCAAGACGCCCGAGTCGTCGTTGGGATCGTCGCCGCCGTACCAGCCGGTGCCGCCCTCGCCGAAGGCCTCGCAGTCGGCTTCGCCGTCCTGGTCGCACGCGTTGATGGGCGCCTTGCCGTTGATGATGACGCCGCCCCAGTCGCCGCGGGCGCGCTGGCCGGGCGAGGCCGACGACGTGAAGACGACGGGGTTGTCGGACTGGCCGTTCGCGAAGATCTTGGCGTTGCGCCGCACGACGAGCATGCCGTCGGTGGACGTCTCGCCGAACAGGGTGACGCCCGGGTCGATGGTGAGGCTCGTGGCGCTCGCGTCGTCGCCGACGAAGACGCCGCCGCGCAGCAAGTAGAAGAAGTCCGCCGTCAGGTGCAGGTCGTCGAGGTAGGTGCCCTGCAGGACGCAGAGGGTGTCGTCGCTGCCGTCGCCGTCGATATCGAGGCCCGCGGCGCTGCACTCGAGGCCGTCGATGCCGACGACGTCGTCGTCGTCGTCCGCTCGAACGGAGTCGTCGTCGTCGCCAACGGAGCAGGCCGTCAGGGCGAGCGAGCTGCCCGACAGCGTGAGCAAACAGTAGAGCTTCCAGTTCATCGTCCGCAGTCCCCAGGGGCGCCATCGCCCCGCGTGCGGGCCGCCCACGGCGGGTGACCCAGTTCAGTGCGGGGAAGCTAAGGAGCCGTCGTGGCCGCTCGGTGACACGGCCGATCGGACTTGGGGTCGGTTGTGTGGCGGTTCGATGAACCTGGAGTCATTTCAGGGAGGTGAAGCCTCCACCCGCCGCTTCAGCGCCGCCAGTTCGGCATCGATTCCCTCCTGCATCGCGTCGCCAAAGCGCTTCATCGCCGTCGCGCGGAAGGGCCCCGCGATCAGGAGCTCCTGCGACACCCGGGTTCCGGTGGCGGTCGCCGCCAACATCCGGCAGCGCTGCCCGTAGGCGAACGCCGTGGTCCAACCGTGGTCGCGCCAGCAGAGCCGTTCCGGGGGCTCCACGTGCAGGACGATGTGGGCCGCGGGCCGCTCCTCGCCCTTGAGCAAGACCCGCGCGTCCACGCGGGCACCCTCGGCGAGCTCGCCCGTGGCCTCGAGGATCCAGGGGTTCCAGTCGGCGTAGGCCGACAGGTCGGCGAGCACCGCCCACACGGCGGGCGGCGGGGCCTCGATGTCGATGGAGGCCCGCACGACGCTGGCGCCGCGGGACTCCCAGGTCGGCACATCGCGGGCGACGGAGTTGTGGGCGCAGCCGGCCAGCAGCAGCGCGAGCAGCGCGACCCGCCGCACTACGGAGTTCGAATGTCGACCACGCAGAGGTCCTCGACGCGGGCCGTGACCTCGACGTCGACCTCTTCGCCGTCGTAGTCGCCACCGACGAAGATGCCGCCCATCGTCAAGGTGGTGTCGAACACGGACCCGTCCTCGGTGATGCCCTTCATCCACTCGCTCTGGTTGAAGCCCTCCTCGTAGATCCCGACGTCCTCGTCGTACTCGCCGCTCACCCGGCCGAAGCTGGCCGCCGCCGCACTCCAGGGTCCCGGCTCCCAATCGACCGACCCGTCCAGATCGGTGTTGATGTCGATGGAGACCGAGGCGAGCCAGCGGCCTACGCCCACGGCGTCGGCATACGCCTCGCCGACGGTCTGACCGTACTGGTCGATGGTCATCTCGTCGTCGAGGTACAGCCGCAGCGCGCCGTAGACGAGCTCCGACAACTCGCGGAATGACTGGCAGTCAGACACCCCGATCATCAGCGAGAGCGACACTCCGTAGTCGTTGTGCATCTCCACCAACAGCGCCGAGTCGGTGATGAAGCCCGACGGGTCAGAGTTGATGGTGCCTTCGCCCGCCGCCGGGTCGGTCGTGGCGTCGTCGTCGTCGGCTGCGTCGTCGTCGTCGGCTGCGTCGTCGTCGTCGGCTGC
>Ga0055584_100002743_pt1 | contig 17460 bp, 16 predicted proteins | sample OSDHelmetaG_FD_58716 | JGI IMG/M metagenome (GOLD analysis project Ga0055584, IMG submission 58716) | Pelagic marine sediment microbial communities from the LTER site Helgoland, North Sea, for post-phytoplankton bloom and carbon turnover... | ecosystem: Environmental > Aquatic > Marine >... | reverse complement strand
GTCAGTTTCTTGCCGCGACCGGAAGGCCTGTCTGGCTGCGTCAGAACGACCAGCGGTACGGTGCCGGAATCGACCAGCGCCTTGAGTGAGGCGAGGGCAAAATCCGGCGTGCCTGCAAAAACGACCTTCGCTTGGGCCATCGGTCATAAACCTTTGTCTGGGATATTAATCATCCGAATTGAACCGCCGCGAAACACAGCCAACGGTTCATAAAATATTGTTTGCGCGCCTTCGCGGGCAATAGGAGCGCGCGCTCACATGGCGGCTGAGGCCTGGTGGCGTCTATCTTTCTCCAGGCGCTTGCGAATCCGTTGCCGCTTTGCCTCCGACAGGTAATCGACAAACAGTTTGCCGTCAAGATGATCGATCTCGTGCTGGATACAAACTGCGAGCAGACCCTCTGCCTCCATCTCGAGCGTGTTGCCGTCACGATTCAAATACCGCAGCCGAATGTGCTCGGCGCGCTTTACATCTTCATAGTAACCGGGCACCGACAGACAGCCTTCCTCGCTTGTCATGACCCCGTCTTTCTCCAGGATTTCAGGATTGATGAGCGCATGCGGTTGGCTCTGGTCAGACGACACGTCGACCACCAGAAAGCGCTGGTGCACATCGACCTGGGTTGCGGCCAAACCAATGCCCGGCGCGGCATACATCGTCTCGAACATGTCATCGATCAACGCATTGAGCCGCTCGTCAATCACATCGACCGGCACGGCCCTGGTTCGCAATCGCGGATCAGGAAACTCTAGAATCGTTAGTTTTGGCATAATTTTTCAGCAGAAATTTTCGTCATCGGGCCGCCAGAATCTGGAGGCGGTAAGATAATAATGGTAGATCAAATATCGTGTGAATTCGTATAAAAATGACCTAAATGTTTGACTTTATTGAATAAGATGTCAGACAATGCCGCGATGTAGCGCACCTTCCAATGAGTCTCTCGCACCGGAAATGTGACGTGATTGGCAGCTTAGTACGTACCGGATCGACATATTATAACAATGGCAAAAAAGCTACAGGTCTCAACACCTTGTATGGAGCACTGAGGAAATCATGTCCCTCCGTAAACTACGTCTGAATTACCGCCTCCGGTTGACCACGTTCGCGCTTGCCGCGGCACTGGCTTTCGGTTCTCTGAGTGCATTTTCACAAAGCGGCTCACCGCTCGCAGGCGACCATCCGGACGAGTATGTCGTTCAGGCTGGCGACACCCTGTGGGATATTGCCGCAACGTTTCTCAAGGATCCCTGGTATTGGCCCGAGATCTGGTACATCAATTCGGATATCGCAAATCCACACCTTATCTATCCTGGCGATGTGCTCACCCTCGTCTATATCGATGGCCAGCCGAGAATCACGACCGCGCGCGGCTCGAGCTATCGGCTGTCGCCCGAGGCTCGCATTACACCGTTAGCGGAAGCCATTACGACCGTGCCCTATGAGGCCGTCGCATCCTTCCTGACTTCCGGCGTCGTGCTGCAGAAGGACGAGATCGACCAGCTACCGTACCTGCTCACCACCCGCGGGGATCACCTCATCGCAGCGGCGGGCAACGATATTTATGTCCGCGGCACCAACGAGGCCCCGGGGTCGCAATTCAATGTCGTGCATGTCGGCGAACCGCTGATCGACCCCGATGATGACCGCCTTGTTGGCTACCAGGGAACTCTGGTCGCCGAGGGTACGTTAACGCGTGGCGGAGATCCTGCTACGGTTTCGCTGACGGATTCGACCCAGGAGGCCAAGCAGGGTGACGTGCTTATCCCCACTTCGGTTGATGTTCCGCTCAATTTCTTCCCCAAGGCACCGTCGACCGACATCGATGGCCAAATCATGTCAGTTGCAGGCGGCGTGACGCAGATCGGGCAGTACCAGGTCGTTGTCGTCAATCGCGGCTCGAATGATGGTCTGGCCGTGGGCGACGTATTGACCGTTTTCCAGAAAGGCGACGTCATTACCGATCGCGTCGCAGGCGAGAAAGTGACGCTTCCCGATGAGGCTGCGGGACTCGTGATGGTGTTCAAGACATACGATGAGATCGGCTACGCGCTGGTCATGCGGGCCACTCAGGCTCTCCATATTCATGATTATGTTCGTAACCCTATTTGATTTTCGATTCCATTCGTAATTTAAGACGGCGCTTTCGGGCGCCGTTTTTTTTATGATGCGCTTCTGACTCCTCACGGACGGCATCATGAGCGAAACCCATCGGGCCTGGTTGATACTGGCGAATGCCCATGTGCGGACCCATGAGTTCGATTCGCTTGCAGCGCAATTCGGCAGCGCCGACGAGATTGTCAGGCAGTCAATTGCCGCACTGAGGTCATGCGGCCTTGCCGAGGATAAAGCAGCCGCCATCGCCAGCCCGGATGAGCCGCAGATGGCGCGCGAACTTGAATGGCTCAATGGCCACAACCACAGCATTGTTGCCTGGAAGAGCGACCTTTATCCGGAGCTGCTCTCGCAAATACCGGGGCCACCGCTACTTTTGTATGTGCGCGGCGACCCCGAGTGTCTGCATCTGCCTGCGCTGGCTATCGTGGGGAGTCGTAACCCGACACAGGGAGGGCTGCGCAATGCCTTTGCCTTCTCGGAGCATCTCGCCCGTGGTGGTTTCAGCATTTTCAGCGGGCTCGCAGAGGGTATCGACACCGCAGCTCATCGCGGCGCATTAGCCGCAAGCAGGACAAGCGTCGCGTTCCTTGGCCACGGTATCGACCGCGTCTATCCGGCCGCGAACAGAGAGCTTGCCGATGAGCTGGCTGGCAGCGGCGCCCTGGTCAGCGAGTACCCGCTGGGCACCTCTCCGGAACGGCGCAACTTTCCCGAACGAAATCGGCTGATCTGCGGCACAAGTCTTGGCACGCTGGTTATCGAGGCAGCCCGCCGCAGCGGTTCACTCATCACTGCGCGCCTCGCCTCCGAGCAGGGTCGGGAGGTCTTTGCGCTACCGGGCTCTATCCATAATCCACTGGCTCGTGGCTGTCATCAGCTGATCCGTGAGGGTGCGAAGCTCGTGGAGACCGTCGACGACATAATGGCCGAGCTGGCGCCGCTTACCGCCCATTTCGTGCAAAACTCAACGGCCGCCTGCATAACGAAACCGCCGGAGGAAGAACTCGATCCGGAATATGTCGAATTGGGGCGCTGCCTTGGACACGACCCGATTACGGCCGATGAGCTTGCGGCGCTGTCCGGATTGACGATTGACCGGGTTTCCTCCATGCTTCTTATCCTGGAGCTGCGCGGAAAGGTCGAATCGCTGTCCGGCGGCCGGTACTCACTGCTGAGCTAGACATTTTACGGGTTCGAAACGGAAGGGAGCAGCTCCAGGCATGAAAGAAAATGTACTCGACGTACTGATGTACCTGTTCGAAACATACGTTGATACCGAAGAAGAGCCCGAAGCAGACCAGCATGAACTTCGAGACGAGCTCTCGCGGGCCGGGTTCAGCGATATCGAAATTGACGGCGCCCTCGATTGGCTCGACGGCCTGACCGATCATCAGGACAATCTTGCTTACCACGCACACACCTCGCGTGGCACACGGATATACAACGACTTCGAACAGGAAAGACTCGACTCGTCGTGTCGTGGCTACATCAGCTATCTCGAACAAATCGCAATCTTGTCGTCACCGCAACGGGAGATCCTGGTCGACCGTTTGCTTGCGCTGGACTCCGCCGACATCGATGTCGAGCAGATCAAATGGGTCGTACTCATGGTTCTTTTCAGCCAGCCCGGTCAGGAAATTGCGTACGCGCGCATGGAAGACCTTGTTTTCGAAGAAAGTACCGGCTCTATTCACTGAGTGATTTGGACGCGTTTGCGCACGCCGCCAGCCCCCGGGTTTGGCGCTTCCGGGTTGCACTGAAACTCGCAATTCCTTGACACGCTGCGATCAAGCATGTATCCCAACGCCGCATTGTTCGCGGTTTCGTGTTTTGAGTACCTGAGCCCATGTCGAAAAACCTCGTTATTGTCGAATCGCCCGCCAAGGCGACGACAATCAGCAAATATCTTGGAAAAGACTTCGCGGTCATGGCCTCCTATGGCCATGTACGTGACCTGGTGCCTAAAAAAGGCGCTGTCGACACGGATCACGGCTTCGCGATGAACTACCAGATCATCGAACGCAACGAAAAACACGTAAAAGCCATCATCCGCGCACTGAAGAAAGCGGACGCGCTGTACCTGGCCACTGACCCGGATCGCGAAGGCGAGGCCATATCCTGGCACCTGGTCGAGCTTCTCAAAGAAAAGAAGGCGCTGGAGGGCAAGCCCGTGCATCGCGTCGTCTTCCATGAGATTACGAAACCGGCCGTGCGAGCCGCTATCGACAGCCCCCGAGAAATCTCGACAGACCTGGTGGGCGCGCAGCAGGCTCGCCGGGCACTCGATTATCTCGTGGGTTTCAACCTGTCGCCCTTGCTGTGGAAAAAGGTTCAGCGGGGTTTGTCGGCCGGCCGCGTGCAGAGTCCGGCGCTGCGCATGATCGTCGAGCGCGAACTTGAAATCGAAGCGTTCAAATCTCGTGAGTACTGGTCGATAGAGGCCGATGTCAGCAAGGAGGCACAGCCCTTTGTCGCCCGGCTCGTACAATACGGTGGCAACAAGGTGGAGCAATTCAGCTTCGAAAATGAGCCTGCAGCCCGAGAGGTAGAATCCACGATCCTCGGCGCAGCCGACGGCAAACTGACGGCCGTCGATGTCACCAGGAAGCAGCGACGCCGCAATCCGGCCGCGCCGTTCACAACGTCTACTCTGCAGCAGGAAGCGTCCCGCAAGCTCGGCTTCAATACCCAGTGGACCATGCGCGTCGCGCAGAAACTTTATGAAGGAATCGAGGTTCCCGGCGAAGGCACCGTCGGCCTGATCTCATACATGCGTACCGACTCGGTTACGCTATCCGAGCTTGCCGTTGCGGAGATCCGCGATGTGATCGCCGAACGCTACGGCAGTCACAACGTCCCTGAAGCACCGCGCGTGTTCAAGACCAAAGCCAAGAATGCGCAGGAAGCCCACGAAGCAATCCGGCCTACATCGGCGGCATACACCCCGGAGTCCCTGCGCGCCTCGCTCGATGACGATCAGTTCCGTCTGTACTCGCTGATATGGAAACGGACGATGGCCTGCCAGATGGTGCCGGCCGTCTTTGATACGGTTGCTATCGACCTCGCCGCCGGCGCTTTGGAAAGCGGTCATCGTTTTCGTGCCAACGGCTCGGTGCTCGTGGAGCCCGGTTTCATCGCTGTGTATAAAGAAGGCTCGGATGACAGCGGTGATGATGACACCGATCGGTTGTTGCCTGACGTCAGTGAGGGTGATGTCATCAATCTCGACGTGCTGCGGCCGGAACAACACTTTACCGAACCACCACCGCGATTTACCGAAGCCAGCCTCGTGAAGACACTCGAGGAATACGGCATCGGCAGACCGTCGACCTACGCCAGCATCATCGCAACGCTCAAGAATCGTGAGTATGTCGAGATGGATGCGAAGCGGTTCATTCCGACCGATATCGGCCGCATCGTGATCGGCTTCCTCACCGACCACTTCGCGCAGTATGTCGACTACGATTTCACCGCAAAGCTTGAAGACGATCTCGATGCGGTGTCACTCGGCGAGCAAGACTGGATACCGTTGCTCGAGCGTTTCTGGGGCCCGTTCCACGACCTCTGTGTCGACAAAGACACCTCGGTCACACGTGAACAGGTTGCCCAGGCGCGCGAACTGGGCGTGCATCCGAAGAGTGGCAAGCCGGTCACCGTGCGTGTCGGGCGCTTTGGTCCATTTGTGCAGATCGGCACAAAGGATGACGAGGACAAACCCAAGTTCGCCGGCCTTCGCCCCGGGCAGAAGATGAACGAGATCTCGCTTGAAGAAGCGCTCGAGTTATTCAAGCTGCCTCGCAATCTCGGTGACACAGAGGACGGGCTTGGTGTATCGGCAAACGTTGGCCGCTTTGGTCCGTATATCCGCTACGGGGACAAATACGTCTCGATCCGTGGTGACGATGATCCCTATACAATCGAATTGCCGCGCGCCCTCGAACTCATCGAGGAAAAGAAGATCGAAGATGCCAACCGTATCATCCTGGATTTCGAGGACGATGGTATCCAGGTTCTCAATGGCCGGTATGGCCCCTACATCACGGACAAGACCAAGAACGCACGCGTTCCGAAAGACCGGGAACCCAAAACGCTGACGCTTGAAGAGTGCAAAGAGTTGCTGGCAGCGGCACCGGTGCGCGGCCGCCGCGGCAGCAAGAAGACTGCGAAAAAGGCGGCGAAAAAAGCTGCAACAACGAAGAAGACCAAGAAGAAAACCGCAAAAAAGAAGGCGAAGAAGAAGTCGAAGAAGAAAGCCGCAAAAAAGAAGACCGTAAAGAAGACCTCCGGCGACTAAGCCTTAACTCAGCACGCGACCATGAACCTATCGATTGCCCGAGCCGCTGACGTCCTACTTGAGGGTGGCCTGGTGACCTGCCCCACCGAGGGTGTTTATGGGCTGAGCTGCATGCCTGACGATCCGCTGGCCGTGCTCCGTCTGCTCGATCTGAAGCGGCGTGACGCCTCCAAAGGGCTGATCCTGATCGCCGCTAACTCAGCGCAACTGGATGACTGGGTCGACTGGCAGGGCGCAGAATTGCCGCCGCCCGATCCTGCTTTTCCCATAACCTGGATCGTCAAGGCGGCCGCGCAGGTGTCGCCACTCGTGCGCGGTGCGCATTCCGGCCTGGCGGTGCGGCTAGTCACCAATGTGCTGGCGCGCACGCTGTGCGAAACCGTGGACTCTCCTCTCATCTCAACCAGCGCGAACTTTTCAGGCGAGCGCGTCGCGCGCAACCGCTTTGTCTTGCGCCGCAAATTTGGCCGTTGTGTAGACTTCCTGGTGCCGGGCGATTGCGGTCCTGCCGCAGGGCCCTCCGAGATTCGCGATCTGCAGACCGGCACCGTGCTGAGGCCGCGAGCCCGATGAGTGAGATCAACCAGGTAAAAGACTACCTGCAGGCGCTGCAGAATCGTATCGTCGTAGCACTGGAAGAGCTCGACGGCAAACAGACGTTCCGCCGTGATACCTGGGAACGGCCGGGCGGCGGGGGCGGAATCAGCTGCGTGCTGACCGGGGGCGCGGTATTCGAGCAGGCCGGCGTCGGCTTCTCGCATGTATACGGTGAGCAGATGCCGCCATCTGCGACCCAGTCACGACCGGAACTTGCCGGACGGAGTTTTCAGGCGCTTGGCGTCTCCCTCGTTATTCATCCATTGAATCCGTATGTGCCCACGACACATGCAAACTTCCGCTATTTTTCGGCCGGCGAAGCGGATGATGCCGCTCCAGCCTGGTGGTTCGGTGGCGGCTTCGACCTGACGCCTTACTATCCTTTCCATGAGGATGTCATCCACTGGCACACGGTTGCCAGGGATGCCTGCCAGCCCTTTGGCGCAGACCTCTATCCACGTTACAAGGCATGGTGCGACAAGTATTTTTTCCTCAAACACCGTAACGAAACGCGTGGCGTGGGAGGTTTGTTTTTCGACGATGTGAATGCGGCGGGCTTCGAGCAAAGCTTTGCGTTTTTGCAGTCCGTGGGCGACAGTTTCCTGAGCGCCTATCGACCCATCGTTAAAACTCGCAACAAACATCGTTACGGAGAACGTCAGCGTGAGTTTCAGCAGTATCGCCGAGGCCGGTATGTCGAGTTCAACCTGATCTACGATCGCGGCACGCTGTTCGGCCTGCAGTCCGGGGGCCGTACCGAATCCATACTGATGTCGCTGCCACCGCGTGTTCGCTGGGAGTATGACTGGCATCCTGAAAAAGGCTCTGCCGAGGAAAAGCTTTACGCGGGGTATTTGCAACCTCACGACTGGCTGGGGTCCGACAGCCCGTAATTCGCTTGGCCGCAGTGCGCGCCAGGATTGGGATGGCGTTCGGCGAGCAAGCGACGTATTTTTGCCGCGCGCTCGCGGCCATCGCAAACGAAATCAGCGGCTTGCCCAGCGGCCTCGGCCGTACCGGGCCCTGGCGAGCACCACCTGCTCACCGTTCTCTTTTTCCAACGTGAGTGGTAACGTCAATCGACGTGAAATGTCTTGCACGCCTGGCGCGTGGCAAGGTGACATCATTGTAGCGAGGAAATATGTCCTGGATAGATGAAATCGAGGTTGCTGACGCCGACGAAAAACTGGCCGCAGTCTATGCTGACCTCATCCAGAAGCGCGGCAAGATCTCCAACATCCTCAAGGTCCAAAGCCTGAATCCGGAGGCCCTGAGCAATCATCTGGATTTGTACATGACGCTGATGTTCGGAAAATCGGGGCTTAGCCGTGCGGAAAGAGAGGCCGTTGCCGTCGTTGTGTCCGCGGTAAATGACTGCGAGTTCTGCGTCAGTCATCATGCGGCGGCGCTTGGAAGATACATTGATGACAGTGAAACGCTCGAGTTACTTGCCAATGCCGATGGACTCGAAACGCTCGAACCGCGACTAAGCAATATTGTGCGCCACGCGGAAAAGCTGTCCTCGGCCCCCGTTGCGATGACCGAGACCGACCTTGGTGAGCTGCGAGCCGTCGGCTTATCGGACAGGGATATTCTCGACCTGACGCTGATCGTGGGCTACTTCAATTTTGTTAATCGCATTGCTCTGGGGCTCGGTGTACAGCTCTCCGCCGATGAACTCGGCGGTTATTCAGACGACTGAATGAAACTGCTGCGCCTACTGCCGCTTGCAACCCTGCTGCTGACTTTTGCGGCCGGCGCCGAATTTGAATCGGCGTTACGCGATGCTGGCAGCCTCGGCGCGATCCGGCTGGCGGGCAGCGAAGATCCGAACCTCCGCAAGGTCTACATTGTTCAGCTCAAGGCGCCGTCTGCGGCCGAGCATCATGCGTCCCTGCACAAGCTGACCACAAAGACCGGTGCCCAGGGCGCGCCACGGGCCCGCTTCGATAAAACCAATCCCGCGATTCAGAGTTACGCGGACAGACTTGTCGATACGCAGAACAAGGTTATCGCCCGCTCTGGCCCCGATACCGAATTGATCTATAGCTACCGGTATGGATTGAACGGCTTCGCTGCCCGTATGCATCCCAGCCAGGCACACAGGCTCGACGGCATGCCCGAGGTATTGCGCGTCTGGGAGGATGAGGTCCGGCCGCTGGCGACCAATTTCAGCCTTGATTTTCTTGGCCTGTTCGATAACAAAGTCGGCCTCAGGGGGGCTCCGGGTCTCGACGGCGAGGGCATGATCATTGGCGTTATCGACAGCGGTATTGCTCCTGAACACCCGGCGCTCAGCGACACGCGCGAGGCCAGCCGTCCCAGCCTGTGCCTCAGTGACTGGGCCGAGAATGCCCTGCTCGGACGCTGGCTGTGCCGCCGCTACGACAAGATCGAGGACACGATTACTTTCGAGCCACCGGAGGAATGGAACGGCATCTGCCAGGCGGGGGAGCGCTTCGAAGAGACGGATTGCAATAACAAGCTGATCGGTGCGCGCTACTTCATAGACGGGGCGGCAGCAACCGGCCCTCTAGACGACGGCGAGATTCGCTCGGCGCGAGATGTGGATGGTCACGGCACGCATACCGCGACGACCGCCGCCGGCAACCGAGTCGAGGCGGCCATATTCGATACGTTTATCGGGCGCATCGAAGGCATCGCGCCGCGCGCCAGGATTGCGGCCTACAAAGCCTGCTGGCTGCGCCCTGGCGACCAGCGTGCCAGCTGCAACACTTCCGATCTGGCCAATGCAATTGACGCGGCGGTGGCCGACGGTGTGGACATCATCAACTACTCGGTCGGCAGTTCGTTAACGAGTATTACCGCCGCTGACGACGTTGCCCTTATGGCGGCAACCAAGGCCGGCGTGTTTACAGTCGTTGCCGCCGGGAATGACGGGCCCAACCCCGGTACGATCGGCTCGCCGGCAGGCGGACCCTGGGTGGTCACGGCGGCGGCATCAAGCCGTGACGGTGAAACCTCGATTGAGGCGCTCGAGGTCAAGACACCGCCCGGCATCGCGGGAAAATATGCGGTCAAAGAGGCCAACTTCACCCCGGCCCTGGCGGACCGCGGACCCATTGAGGAGCCCGTCGTGCTTGCGGACGACGATGATGACACGCTCGATAACGGTGCGCAGGGAACCACCTCTGACGCCTGCCAGCCGCTGGTGAATACCGCCGAGATCTCCGGCGCTATCGCTCTGATCCAGCGTGGCGGCTGCAGTTTCGAGGTCAAGATAGCCAATGCGGAGGACGCCGGTGCCGTCGCCGCACTCGTTTATAACATCGCGGGCGACCCTATCGTCATGAACGGCGCCACCGGGCTATCCGACATTCCGGCAGTGATGATTGGCCAGGCAGACGGCAACCTGATTATCAGCGAGCTCGATGCCGGCGCCGAAGTCACGATCCTCCTCGACAAGACGCTGTTCCTCAAGGAGACCGATACAGGCAACATCATGGCGTCGTTTTCTTCTCGTGGCCCGGCCCCGATCGGCGATATCCTGAAACCCGATGTAACGGCGCCCGGTGTCAATATTCTCGCCGGTTTCACGCCGGATGCCGCCAATGCTGCCGCGGGCGAAAACTTTGCCTACCTGTCAGGCACCTCCATGTCGACGCCGCATGTCGCCGGGGTTGCCGCACTCCTGATGCAGGCGCATCCGGACTGGAGCCCTTCGGCAGTGAAATCCGCATTCATGACAACGGCCCGACAGTCGGTAACCGCCTCGAACGGCGAGGATCCCGCTATCCCGTTCGATTATGGCGCCGGTCACATCGTGCCCAACGACGCCGTCGATCCTGGCCTCGTTTATGATGTCAGTGCTGACGAGTACGATGCTTTTGCCTGCGGGACCGCGTCGCCCGGCGTGTCGGAAGACCGTTGTAATGAGCTGGCTGCGGCCGGCTTTTCGTTCGCGGGCGCCGACCTCAATCAGCCATCGATAGCGATTGAGCGGCTTGCCAACGAACGAACGATCACGCGCCGGGTAACCAGTGTCTCGGATGAGGCGATAACCTATAGCGCAAGCATTGCGGCCCCTCCGGGCATTTCTGTCATTGTCTCGCCGGCAAGCATTACCGTACCGGCCGGCCAGTCCGTTAGTTTCGATATCACATTCAGTTATGAGTCCGGTCCACTCGATCTCTGGCGGTTCGGGTCGCTGACCTGGACAAGCGGGCAACAGTCCGTCTACAGCAGCCTTGCCATTCGCCCGATCTCGGTTACGGCACCCGCCGAAATCACGTCGTTCGGTGCCAGCGGCACATTGAGCTTCCCAGTCGAGTTCGGTTATACCGGAACGTATTCGCCGGGCGTGCACGGCTTGCGGCTGCCGCTCGTCATCAACGGCTTTGTCGACAACGACCCAAGCAAGACATTTTCGTTTAGAACCGGCAATGGCGTGACCGCGCACCTTATCGATGTGCCGGTCAACCAGGCTTACCTGCGCTTTGCCTTGTTTGACGCGCTAACCGATGGCGACGATGACCTGGATATGTACGTTTATTTCTGTGCCGACAACGTTGACTGCGTGCAGATCGGCGAAAGCGGCAACCCGACGTCCGAGGAAGAGTTTAATGTCCTGTTGCCGACGGCCGGCCGGTACGCGGTGCTGATTCACGGCTTTGAAACCGACCAGGTCGCAGGCGGGCCCGGCGCGAACTACAGCTTGCTGTCATGGTCATTTGGATTGCTCGATGATCAGGGGAATATGGCGGCGAGCGGACCGGCGTTTGTTAACGCCGGCACAACCGCGACGGTAACGGTCAACTGGGCCGGACTGCTGGCCGATACGATCTACCTTGGCGGTATATCCCACAGCACGCCGCAGGGATTGTCGGCAATCACCGTTATTCGAATCGGCAATTGATCGCAGCGTTATGCGAGCCAGGCTCGCCGTTTGGCGATCGTCGCATACCAGAGCAACAGTACGGCAATAACGAGGACCATCGACGGAATAATAATCCCGTTCACGCCAACTACGCTGTAGCCGCCGCGCAACAGGAATGCATCGAAATCCTGGACCAGAACCCCGGCCAGCGATAGCGCGAATGCGGGCACGGCCCAGAATTTTCGCAACAGCAGCAAGAGACTCCCCAGCACACCCGCGTTAACGCCGATGGCAAATCCGGAAATTGCCCACGCGGGCGTCGCGACCAGAAAATCCTGCTGCGCTTCGGGTAGTTTCGCCAGGGCTTCGGGCGATAGCGTAACGTGGCCAAAATAGAAGACCAGTCCGATCAGGTTCCAGGCCAATGCCGCAGCACCGATGATCCAGAAATTCGTGCCTGGTTTTTCGCTCAGAACTGCTGCCATGGCGCTTGCCCCCTTGAAGCATTACTTGCGAGAGTCGCAATATAATCCACAGGCCTGACGGCAAATGCAAGCGGCTAAGGCGGCTGGCAACAGCGCCGATCAGCCGCGTTTTACGGCTAGCTCGAAACAGGGTTTCCAGCGACAACAGTCAAGCACATGATCGTTGACGAGGCCTGTCGCCTGCATGTGTGCATACATGATCGTGCTACCGACGAACTTGAAGCCGCGTTTTTTCAAGTCCTTACTCAACTGGTCCGACTCTTTTGATGTCGCCGGGATGTCGCTGTCGTTCTTGAACCGGTGCTGAATCGGAGCACCATCAACGAAGCCCCATATGTAATCGCTGAAGCTGCCGAATTCCTCCTGGACGGCCAGGAACGCTTTGGCATTCGTGACCGCCGACTGAACCTTCAGACGATTACGAACAATAGACGGGTCTTGCAGCAAAGTATCAATGCGGCGCGCCGTAAACCGTGCAACCTGCTCGACATCGAAATCGGCAAACGCCTTACGATAGCCTGCACGCTTGTTGAGTATCGTCGACCAGCTCAGGCCGGCTTGCGCGCCCTCCAGAATCAGGAACTCGAACTGGACGCGATCATCAAATGCCGGCACGCCCCACTCTTTGTCGTGGTAATCGATGTAGCCAGGGTTACCGCCCTCTGCCCATCGGCATCTTGTCACTGGTTTGGCCATATCGGGATAAATCTACCAGACAGACCACGCCAGGGCCGCATGCATTTTGGCGCTGATGGGTCAATTATGCCGAAGCGTCGCCCGGTTGCAGCACGCTGGCACGACAGTACTCTGCAGTTGTGGCATGTTTATCAAAAAAAAGCCCGCGCACAGGCGCAGGCTCTTGTTCAACGCAGCACTTTGTCAACCGTCGGCAACAGAGAAAATCTTCTCTGGCCGCCGGCATGCGGCAAAGGTGCTCGTTACGGCAGCGTCGCCTTACTTGTCAGCGCCGCAGCTGCCTTCACCGCAGGAACCTTCGCCTTTCTTTTCATCGGCTCCACCACAGGAACCTTCGCCTTCCTTGTCGCCTTCACCGCCTTCCTTGTCACCGCCGCAGGAGCCTTCTCCACAACTGCCTTCTGCATCGCCCTTGCCTTCCTTGTCACCGCCGCAGGAGCCTTCGCCTTCACCGAGCATGTAGCCGGCAGTCAGCGTTGTCATTGCAAACGGGTTATCAATGGTCTCTGCATTGACCACACCGCCGCTGAGCGCGAAGGTACCAGCCAGGGCTGCGCCAACAGCCAACGCTACGGGTTTTACGATTTTCTTTTCCGACATTTTTTCTCTCCTACCAGGGTTAATTTGCCCAAGCTGGGCATCCGATTTGGCAATGCGTCCGTCAGGTACTCCACATCACCGACTGCAAAATACTTTTTTGAATGTTTTCGAGTTGCTCGTCACGCTCGCCGAGAATCGCGACACTGCCGTTGCCAACGGGCAGTATGATGCCCCTGGTCCTGGCGTCGCTGAATGGTACGGCTTCGGCGACCGCCTCGTCAGGCATCAGGAGAATCGTCACCGGACCCTTCTCGCCCTGCATGACAAGATGCGGAACTTTGTTGCCATTGATAATACAGGTCTGTGCATAGGTAATCAGCCCCGCACTGTGATCCATCCGCGCAATATTCGCGGGCACCACTTTATAAAGCCTAGCGTCCGTTATGGCCTGGTCGGTGACCCGCAAGGCGTAAGGCTCATGCTGCAAATGCGCCAGTATCTCGTCGGCAAGCGAGTCATACTGGATACCGCTGCCGAGCATACGGACGCCGAGCACGGCGGCCAGAACCACCGTTGCCGCCACCGCAAACCAGGCTGGCTTTGACAGTCGCTGCCGACGCCGCAGCGCGACCACGTTGTCGATCATCGGCAGGTCGGGCATCACGAGCTTCGGAACATCGATGGCAAGCGCGCGACCAATCGTGCGATCAAGCGCCAGCATCTCCCTGCGAAAAGCCTGGCAGGCCGAACAGTCGGCAAGATGCCCGGCACCGCCGTCGAAGGATGGATCAGCGGCGACAGCCTGTCGGTAATCCTCGCAGTTCATTATCGCGTCGCCGCCAGTCATTCGACCGCCCCGCTGGTCAGTGTGGCCTTCAACTTCAACCGCGCCCGGTGCAGGCGGGTCAACACAGCGCCTTGCTTAAGCCCGAGCTGCTCTGCGATCTCGCTGGTGCTGAAACCCATCAGAACCTGGAGGACGAGCGGCTCTCGGTAATCATCTTCCAGCGCATAGATGGCCTTGCGTACGTCATCTAGCTGCTCATCGGGCTGCTCGGCCAATAGCGCGGACTGCGCGGGCGTCAGGTTATCGATATCGACCGTATCCAGGCGCTTGCGCTCAAAATAACGGGCGTTCTCACGCCTCACGATGGTCAGTAACCAGGGCTTTGCTGCCGCGTCGTCGCGCAGGGCATCGAGCGATTTCCAGGCTCGCAAAAGCGCTTCCTGGACGACATCCTGGGCAATACTCGAGTCCCGGCTCAACCACGCCGCGTAACGATACATGTCATGATGAAACTCGCCTATCACTCGATCAAACCTCTGGCGCCGTTGGCGCTGTGCAGTGTTGCTTTGCATACGAGATGACCCGCCTGGTTTGATATTTATTACGGTTTCAGAAGAAATATGGCCTTCGGACGTGGAAACCCTACCTAAATACAGGGAAAATCGGAACTTCTTAAATCAAGACAGAATTATTATGAGTACTTTCAGCTCCGCACAGTTCCCCCGGACCCGGCTGCGCAGAGGTCGGCGGACGGCATCGCTGCGGCGTATGGTGGCCGAATCGCAGCTCAGTCCGGATGACCTGATCTATCCTGTGTTCGTACTCGACGGCAAAGACCGGGTGGAACGTGTTGACTCGATGCCCGGCATTACGCGCAGCAGCATCGACAAATTGCTGGAGGAGCTCAAACTGGCAGCCAGCCTGGGTATTCCTGCGGTCGCCCTGTTCCCGGTCATCGACGCCGCGCACAAGTCGCTCGATGGCGCCGAGTGTGCAAATCCAGCCGGCCTCGTGCAGCGTGCCGTACGCGAGATCAAGTCGGCACTGCCCGATCTGGCCGTGATCACCGATGTCGCGCTCGACCCGTATACGACCCACGGGCAGGACGGCATCATTGACGATACCGGCTATGTACTCAATGATGTCACCGTGGATATGCTCGTCGCTCAGGCCGTGTCGCATGCCGACGCGGGCGCCGACATCGTGGCGCCCTCCGACATGATGGATGGCCGTATTGGCGCGATTCGCGGCGAGCTCGAAGCGCAGGGTCATATCAACACACTGATACTTGCCTATGCGGCCAAATATGCGTCCTGTTTCTACGGCCCGTTCCGCGATGCCGTCGGCTCGGCCGCTAATCTCGGTGGCGGCGACAAATCAACCTATCAGATGGCGCCCGCGAACAGTGACGAGGCGTTGCGAGAGGTTGGGCTGGACATCGACGAGGGCGCCGATTTCGTCATGGTCAAACCGGCGCTGCCCTATCTCGACATCATTCGACGTGTCTCCGAGACCTACGGTGTACCAACCTTCGCCTACCAGGTCAGCGGCGAGTACGCGATGCTGAAGGCCGCCGCTGGCAACGGCTGGCTCGACGAACGCGCCAGCGTCCTCGAGTCGCTGTTATGCATCAAGCGCGCAGGCGCGCACGCTATTTTGTCGTATTTTTCAATCACCGCAGCACAGTGGCTTGCGGAGTAGCTGAACGGATGGCAAGGATGTCTCAGCGCCGGATACGTAGCGTACGGCCGGCAAATTTGACAGGTCGTTTTGCAGACTGAAGCCACAGCAATAGACCGCTACGGCGTGATGGGATATCCGGTCTCGCACAGCCGCTCGCCGGTCATTCATCGATTGTTCGCTCTGCAAACCGGGCAGGCCATTGAGTACGAATTGCTGCAGGTTAAGCCTGAGGATCTCGAAACAGCGATTCGCAGGTTTCAGCGCGGTGGCGGCAAGGGTCTTAATATTACAGTGCCGCACAAGAACGAAGTGGCCCGGATCGTCGACTATCTGAGCGAGCGGGCGAGCCTGGCCGGCGCGGTCAACACCCTGACGTTCAAAGACGGCGCAATTCTTGGCGACAATACCGACGGTATTGGCCTGTTACGTGACCTCGTCGTCAATCTTGGGCTTGAGATCGAGGGCCGCCGGCTCCTTATCCTCGGCGCCGGCGGTGCGACGCGCGGAATTATCGGTCCACTGCTCGAAATGCGCCCGGCATCGGTCTGCATTGCCAACCGGACGCTGGGCAAGGCGCAGGCGCTCGCGGAGCACTTCGGAAAAGTCGGCCCCTTGGCTGCCTGCCGGTTCAATGATGTGCCCGTTGCCAGGCCCTATGACCTCGTCATCAACGCGACCTCCGCGGGGTTACTCGGGCAGACGCCACCGTATCCCGAGGCTGCCGTCTCTGCAGAGACGTTTTGTTATGACCTGTCCTATGGCTCGAGCCCGACACCATTTAGCGTGTGGGCGCACGAACACGGCGCCGCAAAGTCCGTCATGGGCTGGGGTATGCTTGTCGAGCAGGCCGCCGAGTCCTTTCGAATCTGGCGCGGCGTGCGGCCGGACACGGAGCCGGTACTAAAGCAAATGTCGATCAACGCATAGTGACGAGCTCTTCGGCGCTCGTTGGATGAATGGCGATCGTATCGTCGAAATCGGCCTTGGTGGCGCCCATGCGAATGGCCACCGCAAATCCCTGCAGCATTTCGTCAGCACCGTCGCCGATGATGTGGCATCCGATGACCCGCTCGTCTGCTCCCTGGGTGACCAGTTTCATGACCGAGCGCTGCTTCTTGTCGCCCAGCGCGTAGTACATGGCCGTGAACCCCGAAGTGTAGACGCTAACGCTGTCTCCGAATTCTGCGCGTGCCTCGTCCTCGGTCATGCCGACCGTCGCCATTGGCGGATGACTGAAAATCACCGTCGGCACGATCGTGTAGTCGAGATGCCGGCCCTCCATCCCGCCGTACAGCCGGTCGGCAAGCCGGCGACCGGCGGCAATCGCGACCGGCGTCAGTGCCGGGCGCCGGGTGACATCGCCCAACGCAAATATGTGCTCGACATTCGTCTGCTGTAACGTATCAACAGGAATAAACCCGGCACC
>Ga0055584_100002742_pt1 | contig 17465 bp, 17 predicted proteins | sample OSDHelmetaG_FD_58716 | JGI IMG/M metagenome (GOLD analysis project Ga0055584, IMG submission 58716) | Pelagic marine sediment microbial communities from the LTER site Helgoland, North Sea, for post-phytoplankton bloom and carbon turnover... | ecosystem: Environmental > Aquatic > Marine >... | reverse complement strand
CGCCCACCCAATTCTGCTACAAAAAACAATAATAGGAAAGGCGCAAAGGCCATGCGGCGATAGTTGCCATCATACGAGAAAAGCTGGGCGCTCGTTTGATGCCCCATCGACCCCCCAAGTATCCCCTTTATATAGTCCGCATAATCGAAGAGTATTTGCCGAGAGAGTTCTAGCCAAGAATAATGCGGCGCACTGAAGCGCCATTTCGCCTCGAGTCCTGTACTCCCCCAAGAGCCCGTGTAATATTTGTATAACAGCGCCTGTGCACATACCAACACGAACGGCAATATCCATAACCAACGCTCTCTTAATACGCGGGGCTTCTCACTAAATAACAGCCATACCATCAGCAGCCCATAGAGCAATACGCCCTCTGGCCGCGCCAGGGCGAGCAGTGAAATAGCCGCTATCGACCAACGCCCTCCTCCCTGTACGACCAAGCGAAATGCCCATAAGATCGCAAAGCTAAAGAGACCGATCTCCATACCGCTGAGAAAACCCCACAGCAGCGGACCACACAAAAAGAATAGCACACAGGCCAACTCACCGGCATAGCTGCAATCCAGCATTTTACCGAGCAGGCGAAGTTCACGCCCGCACAAACCCAAAAACAGGCCTCCCCACAATAGCGCATAGGCAGCAATCGCGATTCCATCTAAACCCAGCCAGAAGGCCGGGACCAATAGAAGCATATAGAGCAGACTCGTCGACCCTGTCGTTGCCGGATCTCCGGTATTGTATTGCAAAAAGTGACCCGAAGCGGCTTGGCGGGCGTACTGGAAATAAATAAAAGGGTCATCGAGGGGAAGACTTAGATATCCTCGGGTATGATAGATTGTAGAACTGATATATATAGCACTGAGCAAAGCGGCTGCCCACCAGTGCCAATTCTCAGACTTTAAGCCTATATTCATAGCGGTTGAATTCGAAAAATTAAGGACCCTTTAAGCCCGAAGCGAAACTTTGCCTGCGCTTGGCGCATCTCATAGATAGGCCAGTAGTATAGCAAATTAACAATCGGAAATGTGCATGTTGCCTGTTATAATTGTGTTTTTATTATACCCTTTTGCATCGAGTCTACGTGCCGAGGATAAACAGCCCTTCTCCCACGCCTTATTTGACCAAGTCCTCTCTACCTATGTAAATGCACAAGGGCAGGTCGACTACATGGGCTTAACACAAGATCGAAAAAATCTCGATGCCTATATTGACAGCCTGCGCGCAACCAGTCCCAACAGTAGCCCACAGCGCTTCAAAAATGCTCAGCACGCATTGGCTTATTGGATCAATGCCTACAATGCCACCGTGTTGCGCGGCGTTATTGACGCCTATCCTATAACCAGCGTCAAAGATATCAAACTATTTAACGGCTTCTTCAACCGCATGGATTGGGTCATCGGCGGTGAGGCTATGACACTGGATCATCTTGAAAACCAGATTATCCGCCCTCAATTTAAAGACCCGCGCATCCATTTCGTAGTCAACTGTGGCGCCGAGAGTTGCCCTGAGTTGGAAGCGAGAGCATTCGATGGCGAAACGCTCAACGAGCGCCTCGATGCAGCCACTCATAATTTCGCCAACAACGACAAGCACTTTTACCTCAAGGACGACAAACTCTACTTATCAAAGATTCTCGATTGGTATGGCCAAGACTTTGAGACGTGGTTCCCCAGCGACCGCAACAACCCCGACACGCACCCCACGCTAATCAACTACTTTCTTCCATATGTGTCCTCCGAGACAACCCAACGACTTATTTCTCCCTCCATAAAAATTGAGTTCTCCGAATACAATTGGGCCCTTAATGACCAGAAACGCCCCTAGGCCTATTGCTTAAAGCGCGGCAAAAATCCCTTCCACATATCCAAGCGTAAAGGCCAGGTCGCGATCGATCTGCTCGAGGTTTATTCCCCCGACGCATTCGACGTAACTTGGCCCCCGAAAACCACCCTTTACTAATTCTTTCAGTACGACGGAAAAATCCACCAAGCCGTCGCCCGGCGTGACCATAACATCGGGGTTGCCCGCCTCCACGATACAATCTTTAACGATTAGTGACGAAACACTGCCCGCCACCTCGCCAACATCGGTTTCAGGCCTGCGCTCACCGCTCGTATAGTAGATGATATTGCCCGGATCATACGATATCGCAAAGGCAGAATGTCCGACTTGCGCGCATACGGACAACAAATGCTCTGTCGTCAGACTAATACCCCCGTGCGGTTTCATCGTGATCCCCAAACCGACGCTTTCAGCGTGGGGAGCCGCCTGCTGCATTAGCGCAATATAAGCTTCATAGTGTTCTTCTTTACCCGTGCCCAAATCCAATAACCACTGTGCTCCGACCTCTGCGGCATGGTCTATGAGCTGTTTATAATCAGCCAACGCCTGTTGCTCCCCCGCCTCCAGCCGAGTCTTCCCCAAGACCATGGACGGCCGTACCCCCGCTGCCGACGCCGCATTTTTAACGGCCAAAAGCTCGGCCTTGCTGCTCTCACTATGCACGGGTATCTGTCCCTCGCTGGCAAAAACAGCAACATCTTTGTACCCCGCAGCACCAATGCGCGCAAACGCTTCTTCGTAGCACAGCTTGTTATATGGCCTCGTCGTACAGCCAATGATCCTCTCCATACCAAGACCTCTCTCTTTGTTTTCTTGACAGGTGATTTGCTTTTCGTATTCTAGGCTGAATCCTCCACGATAGCAAATAAGAAAAGAACCGAAAAAAACATGTCTGACCAGCAAAAGACAATTCTCATCGCCGAAGACGAACTGCTCGTTCGCGAGGCAGCACGTATGGCTTTGGAGGACGAAAACTACACCGTATTATTGGCCGACAATGGCGATGAAGCCATTGAGATATTCGTTGACCAATACGAGAATATTGACCTCGTTCTGCTCGATGTACAGATGCCCGGAATGAACGGCGATGACGCCCTTGAACAGATGCAGTTTATCGATCCCGACGTCACGGTCATTTTTGTTACTGGAGTAATCATTGACTGGGAAGAACTCGGCGTAGCCGGCATTATTCAGAAGCCCTATGGCACGGATGAGTTGCTGCGCCGCGTACGAGAAATTTTCTTCCCTCCTCCAGCCGCGGATTCCCGCTAACTACCTGCTGCAGAATAAACTATATATAGCAGCACCGGAACCCACAAAATGCCCTCTTTCCTTTTTGGGTAAAGCTCCTATTTTTGTTGGCCTCTCCCTGCCAATTTAGCACCCTCATCGCACCAGACCATCTATACCATAGGATACTTGATGCAAGAGCCACACGTTGCCCTGATCGCCTCCGAACTCAGCCTAAAAACCCAACAAGTACAAGCCACTATTACACTTTTTGACGAGGGTGGCACCGTGCCTTTTATTGCCCGCTACCGCAAGGAGGCCACCGGCCTTCTCGACGAAGTCGCGATCATGGATATACGCGATCGTTTAGAGCAACTGCGCGAATTGGATAAAAGGCGCGAGACGATTCTCAAATCCCTCGAGGAACAGGAAGTACTGTCCGACGAACTGCGGGCAAAAGTCGAAACCGCCAAAACGCTGAGTGCCCTTGAAGACATCTACCTACCCTATCGTCCCAAGCGGCGCACCCGCGCCACCATAGCTCGCGAAAAGGGCCTAGAGCCCCTCGCCGAAATATTATTCGCCCAGGCGGATGCAACCGACCCACTCGCCGAAGCCACCCATTTTATCAATAGCGAAAAAGAAGTCGAATCCAGCGAAGATGCCCTGGCCGGTGCCCGCGATATCATTGCCGAACGAATTAATGAAGATGCCCAGACCCGCGAGCAAATTCGCAACCTCTATGGCGACCACAGTATCGTGCGCACCCGCGTCGCCAGCGGTAAGGAGCAGGAAGGCAGCAAGTACCGCGATTATTTTGAGTGGGAGGAACCCCTTAAAAAAGCCCCGTCTCACCGCATTTTAGCTATGCGACGGGGCGAAAAAGAACAGTGTTTAAGCATGCGCATTCTAGGCCCAGAAGAGCAGTGTCTTGCCGTCCTCGACAGCCAATTTGTCCTCGGTGAAAATCCTTGCTCACTGCAAGTTCGCCAAGCGGCTCATGATGCTTTTAAACGCCTCCTTTCACTCTCAATGGAGACTGAAATGCGGGTCGAAAGCAAGCTGCGGGCAGACGAAGAGGCCATCCGCGTCTTTGCCGAAAACTTACGCCAACTCCTACTCGCATCACCACTGGGCCAAAAAAGCGTGCTGGCGTTAGATCCAGGTTTCCGCACCGGGTGCAAGCTCGTTTGCCTCGACCGCCAAGGCAATCTCCTGCACACCGACGTAGTATATCCCGACCGCCACACAGCGGAGGCAGAAGCAAAACTCAAACAGCTTTGCACCAAACACCAAATCGAAGCTATCGCTATCGGCAACGGCACTGGTGGCCGCGAGACCGAGAGCTTTGTGCGCAGCATTGGTCTGCCGCCCTCCGTGCAAATTGTCATGGTCAACGAAAGCGGTGCCTCCGTATATTCAGCTTCCGATGTGGCGCGCGCCGAATTTGCCGACTACGACCTCACGGTTCGCGGCTCCGTCTCCATCGGCCGGCGGCTCATGGACCCGCTTGCCGAGTTGGTCAAAATCGACCCCAAGTCTATTGGCGTCGGTCAATACCAGCACGACGTCGACGAAACCGCACTCAAACGCAGCCTTGATGATGTAGTCGTCTCTTGCGTTAATAGCGTCGGCGTCGAAATCAATACGGCCAGCGAACAACTGCTCTCTTACGTATCGGGTCTCGGTCCACAGCTAGCTCGTAATATCGTCGACCACCGTCGCCAGAACGGCCCCTTTTCCTCGCGCTCACAGCTCAAAGACGTTTCGCGTTTGGGGCCCAAGGCTTTTGAACTGGCCGCGGGCTTTTTGCGCGTGCGCGATGGAGAAAACCCGCTCGATTCGAGCGCCGTTCATCCGGAGCGCTACGAAGTCGTCGCGCGCATGGCGACCGACCTAAGTGTCGAAGTAGAAGAGCTGATGCGGCGCGAAGACCTGCGCCGCCGTATAGACTTGGCTCTTTATACCAGCGAAGATGTAGGGCTGCCGACGCTTGAAGATATCCTCGGCGAGCTCGACAAACCGGGCCGCGACCCACGCGAAGAATTCAGCGCCTTTTCTTTTGCCGAAGGCATCGAAAAAATGGAGCACCTACAGCCGGGTATGAAATTGCCGGGCATCGTCACCAATATCACGGCCTTTGGCGCCTTTGTCGATGTCGGAGTTCACCAAGATGGTCTAGTGCATATCAGTCAGTTGGCCGACCGCTATGTCAAGGACCCCAACGAAGTCGTCAAAGTACAGCAGCCCGTCGAGGTCCGCGTCGTCGAGGTAGATATGGAACGCAAACGCATCGCCCTGTCTATGCGGCGCGAGGAAAGCGAAGAGGAAAAAACGGCACGGGCAGAACGCGCAAAGACTCCCACCGCGTCTAACTCGAAACCCAAAAATGAAGATCGAGGCGGACGACAAAAATCGCGACGCCCACAGGACCGACGGCCGCAACAGCAGCGCGAAACACCACCATCCAATTCGGCCTTTGCCGAAGCGCTGCGACAAGCCGGCGTTAAGCGCCGTTAGCATACTTCAATGACACAATTTGCCCATATAGATGTGCTAGAAGCGAAGGAGATGCGCGCGGCTGAGCGGGCCATCTTTATCGATATTCGCGACGCTCTCACCCGCGAGCAAGGCCATATTCCCGCTTCTATTCACCTAACGGACGCAAGCGTTGAGACCTTTTTAAAGTCGGCCGATCGCAGTCGGGCCGTGATCGTCTACTGTTATCACGGCAATAGTAGTCAGATGGCAGCCCAATATCTAATAGAGCAGGGCTTCACAGAAGTATACAGCCTAGATGGGGGGTACGAAGCCTGGGCACGGCATAGCAGTTGATAGTGCGCCTAGTCAGCGGAACCGCGGTATAACTTCTTCGGCAAAGAGCGACAACCCCCCGTCATCTGGAGCATCCATAAACCATAGCATAAAATGACTAATTCCCAGATCAGTATAGGCGCGGATCTGCGCTTCGACTTCGTCCGGCGTTCCCATGAGAAACGATTGGCTCATAGAACTGGGTAGCGCATCTGTCGCGCCACTGAGATAATCCCTCAGCTCTTTAGACGGCGTAGACCTAGGGTCTAAGTCTACCATATGCCGCAAGAGACGGCGCAGCTCGGGACGACTATGGGCCACTAAGACCTGCGTCTCGTAGCTCTTTTCCACAGCGCCCACATCGCGCCCATGGCGTTGACAAGCCTCTTCCAAAGCCCGAAGACGAAGCCCCAACTCCTCTAAACCCACCGGCACTGAATTCCACCCCTGCGCGTAGCGAGCGCAGAGATCGAGTAACCCCGCCCTCACTTCACCTACCCAAATCGGTGGGTGCGGTTTTTGCACGGGCTTCGGCTGACAAATAGCGGCATCTAAAGTATAATACGTTCCATGATGACTCATTGGCTCAGCCCTTGTCCACAGTGCGATGATCAGCGCTAGGGCTTCTTCCATCATAGCCACCCTCACTTCGACGTCATCAGACCACGGCAAACCATAGGCCTGGTGCTCGCGCGCGTTGTTGCCCAAATCAAAAAAGTGCACGAGACGCCCTGCCGATATTTGGTCCAAAGTCGCCGTCATCTTCGCCACGAGAGCTGGATTGCGCAGAATATTCGATTGGTGAATCAGCCCTAATTGAGCGTGTTTTGTCGATCCAGCCAACGCCGCCAATGTCGTCCAACCCTCTAATATTTCCTCGTCCTTTCCGAGCATTAGATGGTCTGCCACCCACAGCGAGTCGTATGCGAGGGCATCGGCTCTTTGCGCAATGGCCAAAGTCTTCCGCACGTCGAGCTGTGCATAATTCGGCGTGCGAAAATTACAGTTGCCGGGTGCGGCAAAGATCGGCGGGCAGAAACCGAAACGAACCGGCCTATTCACTCTCGTTAACCGATCCGTTTGCGCACGGTTTTTTCGATTTTCTCATATTGTTTTTTATCATCCCTGTCCAAACTCCTATATTCCTTGCCATTAAAGTATTTTAGCAATTCCCGGTAGTGGAGGAGCGCCTCCTTTTTATCAGCCCACGCTTCAACATAGCGCCCTTCATAAATCTGAGTTATCTGATACTTCGCCTGTATAGATTGGTTCTCAGCCCACGCATGTTCGAGCAGGTCCAGCGCTGCATCGTAATGCGGCCTACTCCCATGTGTGCTCGTATGCATCGCCGTCGCCCGTCCCAGCAAATTCATGGCTACATCGTATTGCCGCTGGGCACCTGCAGCCAGCGCCTGCTCTTTTTCCGCAGCTAAAGCTTTGAGCTCAGGCGCTAACTCTACTATCGCTTCCTCCCCAGCTACCTCCCGGCTAAAATACCTAAACTGCAAAACCAGGTGCAAAACCGTAATCGCAAGGTTGAGCCCCGTCGCCAAATTGCCAACAAAAACACCACTATCCAGCCCATATTCGGCAAAGAGCGCTAACACCACAGCCACGGAACTTATAGCCCCTAAAGCGACCGGCACCCCCCAGTGTCTGCGATAGTGCATTAGAGCGTATACGGCGATGAGCAGGTTCATCACAGCCCAAGAGATATCGGCAGCCAGATCGACGCCTTTGCCCATTTTCCCAGACGAATTAAAAAAATCTATGACGGCTGCAACGATAATACCGACCCATGCCAAAGCCTGGATATAATCGTAGGCCACCCGCGTCCCCCTAGTACTCATATCGTTTTCTCAATGCATCATCCCTCCGTTGCCAACCCCTCTACGAATCCGCATTCAGCTTATAGCGCTCTAACGGCATTTTCAGCCCACTCCGCCAGCGCATTTTCTTTGTATCCCACTGCTTTTCCAGGATCCCCAAAACCGACTGCACGCACTCTGTTAAGCTGGCAAAACTATCCGCATGCGTGATCGGGCCACAGTGCCCTAAACCCGCTGCGACTCCGAGCACTTGCTCATTTAGTATTTCCTCGGCGACCAGAATACAGTCCAACGAGAGCAACCTCTTGCGTATCACTTCTGCCCCAGCGAATCGTTCTTTATACCCGGGGAGGAAGGCAAAACAAATATCGGCTCCATCTCCAATAGCCCACACTCCTATCGGACGACAGTGCGGCCCGCCCCGAAAGGGAGCCCATTCAATACTATAGTAGATTTGCACAGTATAGCCCATTTCCCTTATACAACAGAAACTTCCCCGCAATCAGCGCATTTTCTGAGCAAAGAAATGATTTTAACAAGCATAGAGCAAATAGAAGATAGGACACACATACAACTAACGCTTTGTCAGACAGCGGCTTGGCCTTATATTACAATATAGTAATGCAACTCCCAGGTTCGGCCGATACTATAAAATAGGGGCCCATCCCACGCACCCCGTACCACGTATAGAATCAGGAGGATAGCTCTATCTCTCAATACCAAGATCGCGATACAGACGATGCTGCGGGCGAAGAAGAAGAAGAAAGTGATCTACCCCTGCTGCAAAAAGTTGCAATCATTATGGTTGCCTTGGGTGAAGAAGTCTCCGGCGAGGTCATGAAGCACCTTTCCGACTATGAGATAGAAGAGATTACGCAGGCCATCGCCTCATTAAAAAATGTCAATGTCGAGCTCATGGACAAGGTCCTTGAAGAATTCGAACAACATTTATTAGCCGGCGAATGGGTTAGTCAGGGCGGCACTGATTTTGCCCGCGCCGCCTTAGAGCGCGCTGTCGGCCCGCGCAAGGCACAGGAAATTCTCGAGCGCGTAACGACAAAAGTGTCGTCGGGTTTTTACATGCTCAAAAATGTAGCTCCCGACCAGATCGCGCCCTTTATCAGCCACGAACACCCGCAGACAATTGGCCTAATTCTCTCGCAGTTGGAAGCGGCGCAGGCCTCGGGTATCCTCTCGAACTTACCCGAGCGCCTACAGGCCGATGTCGCCTACCGCATTGCTACGATGGAGAATATCACGCCTAACGTTATCAAGCAGATCGAAGAAAGTTTGGAGTCTTCCCTGCGCGATATCCTAGGCGGTAACCAAGACGTGGGTGGCCCCAAGGTCGTTGCCGACATTCTCAACTTAACGGGATCATCCGTCGAAAAGAGCGTGCTCGACAATATGGATGCGCAAGATCCAGAGGTGGCGGAAGCCGTGCGCAACCTGATGTTCGTCTTCGCCGATATCTCCAAGCTCACGGACCGCGAAATCCAAACGCTTATGCGCGAAGTCGACCAGAAAGACCTCGTCGTCGCCCTCAAAGCGGCCCACGACGAGCTCAAAGACAAGGTCTTGGGCAATATGTCCGAACGCGTGCGCACCTTTATAACGGAAGAAATGGAGTTCTTGGGGCCGATGCGCCTGAGCGAGGTAGAAGAAGTGCAACTGCGTATTGTCCAGCAAGTGCGGCAGTTGGAGGAGCAGGGTCAGATCACGATTGTGCGCGGCGATTCCGACGACCAATTCGTCTAACCCCCCATCATCTAATATCTGGATAGCGCATTTGAATCGCCCCACCATCGTATGCCTGTGCGGCTCGACGCGTTTTGGCAAAGCGTTCCAACGCGCCAACCTCGAAGAAACGCTGAACCTAAAGATCGTGCTGAGCATTGGCTGCGATATGCACAGCGATAGCGAGCTCTTTGCCGAAAAGTCGGAGAAAGAGCTCGAATGCATCAAAGCCAACCTCGACGAGTTGCACAAACGAAAGATAGACTTAGCCGACGAGGTCCTCATTCTCAACGTCGGTGGTTATATTGGCGAATCGACAGCCAGTGAGTTGGCCTATGCCAAGGCCGCAGGCAAAACAATTCGCTATTTAGAACCAACGTAGATGGCAGAGCCCAATGCACCTCCATCCATCCTACTCTTCGGGGCCACGGCCATAACGGGTTTTACCCTAGCAAACCTCTTTCCCCAAACTATTTCTCCCTTCGTACCCCCCAAAAGCAAATCTTCGTGGCCGACGCTCCATCTTGAGGAAACGGCCTGGCTCAAAGCGCTCTTTATCGAGCGAGCCCCTAGTCTACTTATTTATTGTCACGCTGTTTGCGACGTCAGCAAATGTGAAGCAGCCCCGGACTGGGCCCGTGAAATGAACGTCTGCCATATCCGGCGTCTTCTCGACACCTTGCCCCCGACCACCCGGTTAGTATATCTCTCATCGGACCACGTCTTTGGCGGCAATGGGGCCTACGATGAAAATTCACCCCCTTGTCCTATCAGTGTCTATGGCCAAACTCGGGTCGAAGCCGAAGAACTCATCATAAAACGCAACAACGCTCTAGTCCTGCGCATAGGTCTTGCTATTGGCCCTTCGCTCAATGGCCGCACGGGGCACTCCGACTGGCTCGCCTATCGCCACCAGCGCCAACTGCCCATTACCATTATCGAAGACGAATTTCGCTCTGTCGTTTGGGCTTCCGATCTAGCCAGGCGCATAATGGCCTTGGCGCATAGCGACGAAATAGGGCTCCGGCATATCACAGCGACACGAGCCGTATCCAGAGTCGAGTTAGCCGAGTATATGGCTGATTATCTGTCTATAGACCCCGTCTTAAAATTTGCCAGTCGCCACCAACAGGCCGCCCCTCACCTTGGGCATGTCGAATTGGCTAGCCTTTATCGAGGCGCCTTATATCAACCGTTACCGAGCGTGGTCGATTGACACTGACACACTAACGATCTGCCCTGCCCAACAGGTGCCAGATAAACCGCAATCGCATTCCCCTACTCGTGTAACCAACTTCCGCCTATTCGCCTTATATCCGCTTTCCTGCATATGTTTATGGATCTCCCTTAGTTTCCCTTGCGCATATATATCTTGTCTAACTACTCTAGAGTAATCCAACGAGAAAAGGTTGCCCACCATAGAGACGGATCCTATGTCGGTACATATACTGATCATTGATGATGAGGTTATTGTCACACGCGTTTTGGCTCAACTCCTAACCTTGAGCAATTACAAGGTTACAGTAGCCCTTTCCGGCGAAGAAGGCCTCGAGCTATATCGAGATCGAGAGATTGACCTCTTCATCGTCGATATCTATATGCCTGGGATCAGTGGCATAGAGGTGATACAAACGATCAAGGAAGATTCTCCTTCCACGCCGATTATTGCAATTTCCGGCGGAACCTTAATAGGCCAAGAGGATCTTCTCCCCGTTGCCAAGAGCGCGGGGACAGATTATCTCCTAGAAAAACCCATTGAAAACCAAATCTTAGCCTCCACAATAGAAGACGCTTTAGGCCTTACCCATTCCTAGCGATTCCGAATATCGCCTCTCGTATGGAGCCCCATGACAACACCTTCCCCCAGCGTCCCACAAGTGGCCCCCTTGAACGCGCAAGAGATTGCCCTATTCAAACGCCAGGGCTATCTCGTACTCCCAGCTGCACTCGATCCTGCGCTGTGCCAACGGGCCCGAGACGAAATGTGGGCAGCCATAACAACCCATCTACCGCGCATGAAAAGGGATACCCCTTCCACATGGGGCCCACTATCGGACGAAGAGAGTGCTCTGCTAACGGCGCATCGACCCCAAGGGGGAGGAGATCCCTTTTTTGCCGGCAACGGTCACAAGTTTTTTATCCGCAACGGCACGAAAAAATTTATGCTCGACCTAGTCCCCCGCGCCCTGTGGCAAGTCGCCGAACAACTTCTCGGCAAGGGCAGCGTCGTCTGGCCCGCCGGACAAGACGAGCAGGGCATGACGACTGGGCCTTGTTTTATGAGCGATGATGCCGTGGGGGGGCTGGCCACTCACCTAGGCCATGAGACCACGACATGGCCAGAGAAAGGGTCCTTCACGACGGAAGAGGCACTGCGCCTACCTCCAACCGGCCCCGTTTGGCTCACTGGCCAAGGCACGCGCGGACTCTATTGCACACTGCCCAATAGCCCATCGCCAGGTCCCGACTACCGCAGCGCCCACTCTGACGGCGCCTGTTATGGCCCAATTCGCTTACAAGTGTCGGCCTATATCGACGATCTACCGCCCAATTGCGGAGGTTTTACCGTATGGCCGGGCAGCCACACGCGGATTTGGGAGGAGCAATGGCAAGCGTTTAAAGGGGGCGAAAAACACACGGACAAACACCTAAAAGTGCGCAATGCGGGGGGTTATAACGATCCCGTGATTGAGCGTATCAAGGCCGACACGCAGCCGGTCGATTGCCACGGACCGGCGGGCACCATCGTCCTCTGGCACACAAAGATTCTACATATGGCCGGGCAAAACGCATCGAAAGACATCATTCGTCAAGCGACGATCTATGGATACCTAAAAAACACCGCCGCACTGCCCGACGCGCTCGCAGTGGATAATACGGACGGCGATATTTGGCGGGATTGGTCCACTGCCGTACGCGAGTGCAGCATATAACCACCGACATCGTTTGCCATAGTAAAACCGTCGGCAAAAGGAAGCATTGAGCCATGCTGGACACACTGCTTATTGGCACTATCGTCCACCACAAAAAATATGACTACCGCGGCGTTATCGCCTCGTTTGATCCCGTTTGTTTAGCCGATCCCACTTGGTATGCAAAAAACCGCACCCAACCCTCTCGCAACCAACGCTGGTATCACATTCTAGTGGATAATTCGGAAACTACAACCTATGTAGCGGCGGAGAACTTAGAACCAGCAAAGATTGTCGAACCGGTCCATCATCCCCTACTAGTTCACTTCTTTTTTACCTATTACCACGGTCGATACTATGCCTTAGCTCTAAACTGAGCAGGCATTTATTACCCATTCGATATTATATCACCATAAAAATTAACGCTATTATTTATAATACCATTTGAGATAGAGCGGATTTTATTTCTCAACCCGCTAGAGATACAAACACCCCTTAGAACACCATATACATCTATTTTTTAATAACTTAAGCTTAACAGAGTCCATCTTTAAGAACTGGGCATGCTCCTTGCTAACGATCTGGGGAATCCATCCAATCTCTAAAGCAAGGCCCCAACTCATGTTTCTCCTGCGTGAAAACTACTCAACCTGGTTCTTCTACACCTTGTTGCTATCCATACTGACCTTTGCTAGTTTTGGCTCCTTGCTCGATCACCCATTTTCTACAGACGACTTCGCGTATCTGAGCGACGCCGTTGCCGTGCACGAGGATCTATCCCATCTGCTATCGGATGATCAAGCACTGCCGGGACGACCCATCGTAACTATAGTCTTTCTCGTTGGCCATATCTTCGGCGGTAGTTCTCCCGCTCTCTTCCATTTCTTGCTCATCGGACTTCATCTAGCGGCGAGTCTGCTATTAGCCCTGACCTTCCGACGCTTGGGCGCCAGCCTTGAGCTAAGTCTACTCGGCGGCCTGCTCTTCGCTGTCAACGTAGCCCATTTTCGCGCCGTCCAATGGATCTCCTGTCTTGCCTACCCGCTGGTCTTGATCTTCAGCCTTATTGCCATACTTCTTTTTAAGCATTTCCTCGACTCTGGAAACCGGCGCTGGTTAGTAGCGGCATGCCTGCTTATTGGTCTGGCCACATTTAGCCATGCCTCTGCCCTGTCGGCAGCACTCTTTTGTGTTTATTTGGCTTGGCGGCAGGGGGTGAATCTCAAGGCCATCGTTCTGTACAGCGGACCATTATGCGCCGTAGCCACCTTCGCTACTGGGTTGATGTATCTACTCTATCCAGATACGCCCCAATCCCAAGACCTACTCGCCAATCCAGCAGCGATACTATTACTAGGCAACCTATTTGAAACGTTGAGCCGCTGCTTTACGGCTGCCCATTGGTTAGTCTCCTATGAAACGGCCTCGTGGGAATGGCTAATTGGTCTGGCAATCGGAGTGGGGTTTACCTGCTTGCTACTTCGTAGGATATTCCCAGCAGCCGACTGGGCCGTCTGGGCCACCTTAGCCCTTCTACCCTTTATTGCTAGAGAAGGACACGACGAATCGCGCTATCTCTATCTGTCAACAGCCGGCACTTCGTTCATAATAGCATGGCTCATCAACACCTCAATGCTCCAATTGAGCCGCAGGTTAACACCCAATATCGGACGACTCAGTGGAAGTGTTGCAATACTAGTCCTGATCGTTTCCAGCTTTATCGGCCTGCAACGAGCCGAAGCCATATCTCTCTATTATGCAAGTCGCACCTACGTCGCCCACGGCGATCAACAAACCAGCCTAGACCTACTAAAACGAGCTGTTGCCCGTGACCCGCAGAAAATCCCCCCAGATGCTTATTTGCGTCTAACCATCACGGGGTTCCTCTTTGGCGAATCTACGCAGGAAACGCTAACAGCGGGGCTTTCCACCCACCCCAACTCTCCCGAGTTGCAAATGTTACAGGCAATTTCCGCCTTTCTCGATCGGGATACACAGCGGCACCCGTGGGCAGACAAGCAAGTACAGATGACACTTATGCGCGCGAAAAACCCAGACCAACTACGTCGACAAGCCGCGTTGGCTTTTCACCATATAGGCCTTTTCCACAATACTTCCGGCCATGCGATACTGTCGGCACATGCCTTTGAGAGAGCCCTGCGCTTAGAACCGGATTACGCCCTGGCTTTAGCGGGTCTTGGCCAATCTTATGCTATGCAAAAACAAACACAGAAAGCCCTCAAAGCCTATAGACGCGCTGTACATCTCCGCCCCGAATTAAGCAGAGCTCAGCAAGACCTAGCCCTCCTGCTTATCCGGCAAAACGACCACATCGAGGCAATCAACGTATTAGATCGCGCCGTGGCTTCCGATTCGACAAATAGCACATCCTGGTATCTATTAGCCCAAGTACACCGAATCTCTGGTGACCTCGATAGGGCCAATGAGGCGGTTATCCAAGCCTTGCTCGACACCCCCTCCCCCTCGTCCTATTGGCACGAATACTGTCGCATAGCCGACCAATACGGCAGCCGCAACCAACTGGATCAGGCCCTAACTATCTACAAAAAGGTGATCAAAGCCCTACCCACCTATGTCAGAGCTCACACCAACTTGGGCTTGATCCACTACAGAGAAGGACGCTTTGTCCAAGCCGTCGCCGCCCTGAGCAAAGCTGTTGCCCTCTCCCCGAACGATGCCCGAGTACAGCAAGCACTCGAAATAGCGCGCAAAGAGTTACCACAGACCTCAGTCATACCAATAAATAGCAGAGAAACTACGAACAGCAAACATTTTCACCTACTCGACCGCGACAACGACCTTCTCTAGTGCTCTCTCATCAAATTCGATGCCCAACCCCGGCTTTTCTGGAACCCTGGCCATCCCAGCGGTGAATTCTAGCGGTTCTTTTAGCAATACATTTCCGCGCGATTCCCCAATATCCGTTGCCCTGTGTATATTGCCGCCTTCCATAATCACCGCGTTCGGCGTAGCAACCGCTAAATGAATGGAAGCCGCCACATAGGGAGGTAGCCCCGAACTGACATGAGGCGACCAAAGAACGCCAAAGACATCGGCCATCTCAGCAATTCTTTTGCATTCTGTGATCCCACCGGCCCGCCCTACATCTGGGTTAACTATATCCGCTCCTCGCTCAGTAAAGAGGTCGCGGAATTGGAAGCGATTCGACAGGGTCTCGCCTACGCACACGGCCGTATCAATCGCCGCAGCCAACAGCGGATAGCTAGCCGTATCCTCTGGCATCAGCGCGTCTTCAAACCAACCGATATTACCCAGTTCATCTAGTTTGCGCCCAACGCTAATCGCCTCGTGTAACTTAAAGGCCCCCAGTGAGTCGATCAGCAATTGCCCCCTATCACCTATCGCCTCTGATACGCTGATAACCCGCTCAAAGTCCTCCGACCCCACGCCCTTCGAAAACCCCATCTTTACGGCTTTAAAACCCGCCTCTATCGCCTCCAGCGCACCCGCGGGACTACTGGCGCTGCTATAGGTCGGAATCGAGTCGCGGTATGTACCACCGAGCAATTGATATATTGGCACCCCGACAAATTTCCCCAGAATATCCCATAAAGCGATATCCACACCGGCGATAGACTCGGTAAAGAACCCGGTGGCATACCCACGCAGCCGCTGGCTGGAGTACATCTTTTCCCACAGTGGACCGATTTTGCGCGCATCCTGGCCAATGAGAATCGGCGCCAACAGGTCCGTAACCACCTTGGCATGCACCGCCGGTGCTGCGGGCGCATGCGCCTCTCCCCAACCGATAATGCCCTGGTCCGTACTAATCTTTACCAAAAGCGTTTGGCTGTAGCCTTTGAAACGAGATGGACTAGCGTGGTCCAAACGCATACCTATGCCGACGCGCTGAGTCTCAAAGCCGATCGGCGGCATCTCTATCAGTTGCTCCGCCGGCGACGCACTCGTCGGCGTGCGAATTACAAAAGGTTCCACTCGGGTTATTTTTAACGATGGTATTCCGCGTGAACGGTATTCTATTTGTTCCGTTGCGTCAGTCATTTCTCCCCTTTTCGCATAGCAGACATTGGCGCACTATCGACGAATTTTCTACCCTATATAAAACATAATAGAAGATATCATCCTGCGTCATTCAAACCGTACGAAGCCTTTTCCGCGTGCGCTTTTCGACGCCTCCTCCCTTCTAGAGAAAACCCCTAGGGGTTATAAAAGAAAGAGTTCGGCATGGCTCGTTTTGATCATATGAAAGGCATTTTTGGCCTCTTGCCAACCCCCTATAACGAAGACCTAACTATCCATGCACAGGATCTGCGTGCAGCCGCAAATTTCTGCTGTGAGAGCGGTCAACACGGCATAGTCTGGCCGGTAATGGTCGGCGAGTTCTACTATCTCGGCGAAGACGAACGCATCAAACACCTAGACCTGGTCTTAGACGAAGTAAACGGCCGCCTTCCCGTCGTCTTTGGCTGTTCGGGAGTCTCCATACAGCAGGTGCTGCTCTTTGCCCGGGCGGCACAGAAAGCCGATGCGGACTCCATTATCGCCATGGCACCAGCGGGCGCAGATCAGGCGATGGCCATCGACATGTACCGGCGTATGGCCGAGGTCTATGACGGCCCCATCATGGTGCAGAATGCCAGCGCTTATGCGCCGCTGCGCGGCGAGCAAATTGCCGCGCTGGTCGATGAAATACCTCAAATAGAATATATAAAAGAAGAGCGGTTCCCCGGCCCCAAGCACATTGCCGAAGTCGCGGAGTTGGTGGGTGACAAGGTCAAATGTATCTTCGGCGGAGCCGGCGGCAAAGCGCTGCCCGACGAAATGACGCGAGGCGCCAACGGCAATATGCCCGCTTGTGAATTGGCCGATGTATTGGCGACGATCACCGAGCTATGGTGGGATGACAAAGAAGAGGACGCGCGCGCACTGCACCGCCGTTTACTCCCACTCATCAACCTAGAGAACCACCCCTTTATGCGCTATATGCTGAAGCGGCGCGGAGTGTTCTCTACCTTAGTAGAGCGCAAACCCGCAGGTCTGCTGGCATTAGATGAGGGCGACAAACGAGAGATCACTCAATTGCTCAAGACAATCGAAG